>Ga0172378_10001597_pt1 | contig 21004 bp, 13 predicted proteins | sample GrowelOW332metaG_FD_119755 | JGI IMG/M metagenome (GOLD analysis project Ga0172378, IMG submission 119755) | Groundwater microbial communities from an aquifer near a municipal landfill in Southern Ontario, Canada - Pumphouse #3_1 metaG | ecosystem: Environmental > Aquatic > Deep subsurface >... | reverse complement strand
CAAACCTTGGCTTACTCAGAAATGGTCGCGTGCTATCATGGACCGATATTATGGATATGACGTTTCCAATGCTTACTTAGGAGACGAAGATCAAGGACAAATGAGTGCGTGGTTTCTGATGAGTGCGCTAGGACTCTTCCAAACTGATGGTGGATGTAGTGTAGAACCAATCTATGAATTGGGTAGTCCTCTTTATAAGAAGGTCGTTGTTGATTTGGGTCAACGTTTTGGTCGTGGCGATAAACTCGTTATTGAAGCTCATCATGCCTCTCGTCTGAATATGTATATACAGTCTGTCAAACTCAATGGTAAGGCATGGAATGACTTTAAGATTCCAGCTCACGAACTCCTCAAAGGGGGACATCTAGAATTGGAGATGGGACCGAAACCACAACCTGAGTTCGGACTTGGGAATCATTAGAAATAATATGAATCACACACACACACACGACAAAAATGAAGTTTATGATTGCAAAAAGAGCATTAATATTGGTGTTTTCATGGAGTGTAATAGCTCTTGTCAGTGCAAATAATGGAGTAAAACAGACTAAATTACCCTACCAAAATGCTGCACTTTCCATCGAACAACGAGTTGCTGATTTGCTCAATCGCATGACTCTTAAGGAGAAAGCGATGCAAATGGATATGTATTAGATTACTACTGATTACATACAACTAGTTGGCAATTCTTTACCACTTTAATGCCAAACAAACCATTAAATTAAGACTTATCCCAAATTTATTTTTTTAGGCAGCGTAACACTTTACTCCTTTTCTAGTCGAAATGTTATCTGTTAACATTGAAGTTCTAAAAAGGCATTTTTGCTCCCGCGTGTGCTCTTTGGTAACGCTTCGAGTTAAGGATAGTAACCTCGTACGTTTACCGTGGTAAACGTACGAGGTTACTAAATGGCCTTTTTGGGGTCTTCACTTTGAGCTTAGAAAAATAGCAAAACGCATTTTAAGGTACTTTCTCGGCGTTAAAATCAATCCAGATACTATTCTATAAGGTCAAATGATTGCTTAAGCTCTATTTGAAGAAATTATTTTCACTATCGTTAAATCAATATTATGAATGTCTAAATTAATAAAACAAATAGCAAAAGTAATTGGCTATTTCTAGGGCTTCTACTTTAGTTCCTAATATTATGAGTACCTTTGTCTGCATATAAGGAATAAAATATTTTATTAAAGGATAATATGGTTAAAGCAATTTTTTTTGATATTGATGGGACGTTAGTTAGTTTCAAGACACACCGTATACCAGAGTCAACGATTCAGGCGATGAGCTTAGCTAGAGCTAAAGGGATTAAATTATATATAGCGACAGGACGTGCTAAAGGGGTTATAAATAATCTACAAGGATTGACTTTCGACGGTTATATTACTATGAATGGATCTGTCTGTTTTAATGGAGCAGATGAAGTCATTTATAATAAACCTTTCGATGTTGAGGATCAAATAATGATGGCAAAACTGTTTTTGGAGGAACCTTCATTATCTAGTTTCGTCTTTACCAAAGACAAGGCTTATGTCGTTAATAAGAATGAGGCATTAACAACGTTTGTCAAACTCTTAAATTTCCCACAAGTCGCCAAAATGGAACCTTCTGAGATGCTTGACCAAGATATCTATCAATATTCTGCATTTCTAAATGCAGACGAGGAAGCGAAATTTGTTCATCATCTTAAAGACGTATGTATTACTCGTTGGCATCCAGCATTTATTGACATTTCTAAGGCAGGAAATTCCAAAGCAGTAGGTATAGATCAAATATTAGCTCATGATGGCTTTGATTTAGCCGATTGTATCGCTTTTGGCGATGGAGGCAATGATATCGATATGATTAAGCATGTTCCTCGTGGAGTTGCTATGGGTAATGCGGCAGATGAGGTCAAAGCTTCAGCAAATTATGTCACGACTACGGTTGATGATGATGGGATTGCTAATGCGTTGCGTCATTATGGAGTAATTGAATAAAAGGCATTAAGGATTGTTCTAATCCAACTTATTTAGGTCAAAGATTAACTGTTTTCCAATAAAAAGAGTATTTTTGTCTATAACTAAATAAGTCAACAAAAGAACTTGTCCCATGATTTCATTTACTATTGCCTTGGTAGCCCTTGTAATAGGGTATTTTACTTACGGTCGTTTCGTAGAGAGAATTTTTAAGCCAGATCCTAATCGCAGAACTCCTGCTGTTACTCTTACTGACGGAGTAGATTATATACCTCTTCCTACTTGGAAGATTTTTATGATTCAATTTCTTAATATCGCTGGTCTTGGACCTATCTTTGGAGCGATAATGGGTGCCAAATTTGGTACGGCTTCTTTTCTTTGGATTGTGTTTGGTTGCATCTTTGCTGGAGCTACTCATGATTATCTATCAGGAATGCTTTCAGTTAGACATGATGGGGAATCTCTCCCTGACACGATAGGTAGATATCTTGGACTTCCTACTAAACAAATTATGCGTGTCTTTAGTATCGTTCTCCTCGTTTTACTAGGCTGCGTCTTTGTAGCAGGACCTGCTAAATTACTTTCTGGACTAACTCCAGGTCCTTTGGATGACTTCTTCTGGATTATCGTTGTGTTCATCTATTATGTGATAGCGACTCTTTTACCTATCGATAAAATAATTGGTAAGGTGTACCCTCTTTTTGCTGGTGCATTGATTTTTATGGCTATTGGAATCATGGTGATGCTTTATTACTATCATCCAGCATTGCCTGAAGTGTGGGATACGCTTAGAAATACCCATCCTGATGCCGAACATATGCCTATATTCCCTATGATGTTTGTTAGCATCGCTTGTGGGGCTATTTCTGGCTTTCATGGAACTCAAAGTCCGTTGATGGCCCGTTGTATGACCAATGAGAAATACGGACGTCCCATCTTTTATGGAGCGATGATTACTGAGGGAATCGTTGCCCTTATCTGGGCCGCCGCCGCCACTTATTTCTTCCGTAATGGGGATGCGCTAGGTACCTTGGGTTATCATGAAGATCAAGCAGCTGTAGTGGTTAAATTTATGACCGAACATTGGCTTGGTTCTTTTGGTAGTATTCTTGCTATCTTTGGGGTGATTGCTGCCCCTATTACTTCAGGAGATACCGCTTTCCGATCCGCTCGTCTGATTGTCGCCGATTTCTTGAAAATGCCTCAGAAGAGGATTGCTAATCGTCTGGTAATCTCTGTCCCTATGTTTGCAATAGGTATAGGCATCTTGATGTGGAGCCTTACAGATGCTAATGGGTTTAGTATTATCTGGAGATACTTCTCTTGGAGTAATCAGACATTATCTGTATTTACGCTTTGGGCTTGTACAGTTTATCTACATCAAACAGGAAAACCTTGGATTATTACAATTATCCCAGCACTCTTTATGACCAGTGTATGTAGTACTTATATCTGTGTTGCTCCGGAAGGATTTCAAATGTCACAGCCTCTGTCTTATGGTATAGGAGGAGTGGTTACTCTAATATCATTGATTGCATTTATTCTATACTACCGTCGTTATGCGAAAAAGAATAAATCAACGATTAATTAGTTAATTGTCGATAGTAACTATTTATAATTTAAGAAAGGCTTTTCGTTTGTCTTCTGGATAGCGCTCGATTGCATAGCGTAGGGTAGTCCGTGGCATTTGTCGGATATGTTTGTAGATAAATTCATCGACTAGCTCTTCATTACGTTTGCTCACCTCTCGTAACATCCATCCATTAGCCTTATGAATCAAATCATGGTCGTGAAGTAGGAGTTTTTCTACGACATACATTGTCTTCTCGAATCTATCATTGCGGATAAAAGCAAAGGTGCAGACAATGGCAATCCGTTGTTCCCAGAGTGATTTACTTTCAATAAGTCTGTCCAATATATTATGGCACTTCTCCTGATCAAAAGAGAGGAGTTGTTGTCCCACAATTTTCCAAGCACTGAGGTCTACGAAGTCCCAATTATTGAGATAGCTCGTGATACTCATATAGTAATTGAATAATTCTTCTTGTCTGTCCTTCTTTTTTTGATATTGGTAAACGATAATCTTTATGGCACACATCTTCACTTCATGATATTTAGATTGTATCAATTCGTCTATCACACCAATGGGGGTGTTTAGACACATTTTCACTACAGTCCCGATATCTTTACTCTTAATTCCAAGAAAGAGGTCTCCCTCTCCATATTCTCCTTTTCCAGTCTTGAAGAAGTAGGGGTAGAAGGCCGCTTTTTCAGGATTACTATAAACCATGAGTGCTTCCGCAATATCGTTGGCTTGTTCCTTATAGGTGCTGTGTGGTTTCATCTTTATTATTTCTTATGCTTTACCTGTTCAAATGGGACTAAATCATCCGTTTCTTGTTTTCTGGTATAATCTTCTACCACCTCATCATATTTATGCTGAAGACTGTTTAGATAGATTTCTTTTTGCTTAGGATCTAGTATCTTTGAGACGATTTGTACATTTTGACTAGCATCTCTAGAGTAAATGGTTGGTCCACTATAGAAAGGTTTAATCTTTAGTGCAGTATGAAGTAATGATGTGGTTGCTCCACCGATTAAAATTGGAATCGTTAAGCCCTTTTTTTCTGCTAAACTGACTACATTGACCATCTCTTGTAGTGAAGGGGTAATTAGTCCAGATAAACCAATTATGCATACTTTTTCTTGAATGGCTGTATCTATAATCTTTTCCGGAGGAACCATGACTCCAAGGTCTAGTACCTCATAACCAGCACAAGCCATCACTATACCTACTATATTCTTTCCTATATCATGTACATCTCCTTTGACAGTCGCTAGGAGTATCTTTTTCTGTGAAGTGTTTTTGACTTTTTCTGCTTCTATATTGGGTTGAAGAATAGCTACAGCCTGTTTCATAGTTCGTGCAGTCTTTACCACTTGTGGTAAGAACATAAGTCCTGTTGCAAAACGGTTACCCACTTCTTTCATCCCCATCATAAGAGGACCTTCTATGATGTTTACTGCTTTGGGGTACTGTTTGATAGCTTCCGCGAGATCTTCTTGTAAAAATTCAGATTCGCCATGAAGAAGGGCATATCCTAGTCGCTCTTCTACGGTTCCTTGGCGCCAAACATTTTGTGTACTCTTTTGAGGTGTTTTAGGATTTGATTTGTCTAGCATCCCTTTAGCTATCTCGATGACGCGTTCCTCATGATTTTCGCTAGGACGTAGCATCAAATCCTCAAGGGCTTCTAGCAAGTCCTGAGGGATATCATTGTATAGTACTTGAGTACTTGGATTAACAATCGCCATATCTAGTCCGACTTTGATAGCATGATATAGAAATACGGCGTGCATAGCTTCTCGTAGATAGTTATTGCCACGAAAAGAGAACGATAAATTACTTATTCCTCCACTTATGTGAACCTTTGGAAGATGAGTGTGTATCCATGCAGTTGCTTCGATAAAATCCAATGCGTAGCGTCTATGAGTTTCTATTCCCGTAGCTATAGCTAGTACGTTAGGGTCAAATACAATATCTTCGGCAGGGAATCCTACTTTCTCAGTCAGGATGGTATAGGCTCGTTGACAAACTTCTATTTTTCGGTCTTTGGTATCCGCTTGTCCTTTTTCATCAAAAGCCATAACGACAACTGCTGCCCCTAGTCTTTTGAGTATCTGAGCATGTTCAATAAAAAGGATTTCTCCTTCTTTCAAAGAGATTGAATTGACTATTGGTTTCCCTTGAATCTCATGCAATGCAGCTTCCAAAACTGACCAATCTGAAGAATCTATCATCCATGGTCTGCATGCAATATTGGGGTCGGCAACTAATGTCCGAATGAAATGAACCATTTCTTTTTTTGCATCTAACAAGCCATCATCCATATTGATATCGATGATGAGTGCTCCGTCATCTACTTGTTTACGCGCGATGCTAGCTGCTTCATCATATTTTTTCTCATTGATGAGGCGTAGAAATTTGCGAGATCCAGCCACGTTACAGCGTTCTCCAATATGGGTCATATTGCGCTCAGGAGTAATGGGTAGGGGTTCTAAGCCAGCTAATGTCATGTATTGGTTACGTGGAGGAGCGATATGTGGTATGGCTTTTTGACAAGCTTTTGCGATCAGTGCAATATGTGCTTCAGTGGTTCCGCAACACCCCCCCACGATGTTGACTAATTTCTCTTCAAAAAGAGGTTGAAGTTGGTCGTTCATCATCTGTGCGGATTGCGCATATTCTCCTAATTCATTTGGTAATCCTGCATTGGGATATACCGAAACGGCAAATGGAGATTTCTGTGCTAAATCACGTACATAAGGAACCATTTGATCTGCACCGAAGCTACAATTGAATCCCAAGCTTAAGAGTGGAATATGCTGTATGGAGGCAAGCATAGCATCTACGGTCTGACCAGATAGTGTTCGTCCACTTTCTGTAAGCGTAATGGAGAGCATGAGTTCTACGTTTTTACCGGCTTCTTCCATTGCTTGCTGTGCTGCGTAAAGTGCTGCTTTGGCATTTAAAGTATCAAAAGTCGTTTCTACGAGTAAGGCATCTACTCCTGCTTCAATAAGGGCGAGACATTGCTCATAATAAGCATCTACCAATTCATCCCATGTGATGGAACGAGCTGCGACATCCTCCACATTAGAACTGATAGAGGCAGTCTTGTTTGTTGGCCCGATACCGCCTACAACATATCTTGGCTTAGCGGGATTGTGTGCAGTATATTCGTCTGCAGCAGCACGTGCTAAAGCAACGGCTGCTCGGTTAAATTCAATAACCTTATGTTCAAGATGATAATCCGCTTGTGAGATGCGTTGTGCATTGAAAGTGTTTGTCTCAATGATATCAGCTCCTGCTTCGAGATATGCTTTGTGAATGGAGGTAATCATATCAGGATGAGTTATATTCAAGGAGTCCATATTCCCGTTATGATTCATATCTATTGGCGCATCGTCAGTAGCAAATGCACGCTGAATCATCGTTCCCATGGCACCGTCTAAACAAAGTACTCTCTCTTTAATTGCTTCACGAAGTGATTGAGTTGTCATATGATTCGTCTTTATACTATTTATATATTTGTTCCGCTACTTCACACACATCGTTGGCTTGTCCCATAGAGTAGAAATGAATACTTGGCACTCCAAATTCGATGAGTTCTTGGCACTGTTTGACACACCAATCTATGCCTACCTTTTCAACTTCTTTATCAGTTTTGGCATTGACTAATTTGCGTACAAATTCGTCTGGGATATCTATTCCAAAGACACGAGGAAGTGCAACTAATTGTTTGATTTTAGTCAACGGTTTGATTCCTGGAATGATTGGTACATCGATACCCTCAGCGCGACACTGCTTGACAAAATCAAAATATTTTTGATTATCATAAAAGAGTTGTGTCACGCCATAGCTAGCACCATTTTTTACTTTTTCTTTGAACCAATGAATATCTTGTGCTAGGTTTGGAGATTCACTATGCTTCTCGGGATAGCAAGCGACTCCATAATAGAATGGGGCTCCATCATTATTATCCATTTTAGCTCCATCAGCAAAAAAACCGTTGTTATAGATATTGACATATTTCTGTAAATCGATAGCATGAGCAAAACCATCCTTTTCAGCTTGAAAAGACCGTGCATCAGGAGCTTTATCACCACGCAAAATGAGAATATTATCTATTCCTAGATATTGCAAATCAAGTAGAATTTGTTCGGTATCATATACTGAATAGCCACTACAAAGCAAGTGAGGTACAGTTGGAAAACCAAAGCGATTTTGCAATGCAGCTGCTACCCCTATGGTACCCGGTCTACGCTGAATACGTTCTCGTTTGTAACTACTATCTGATTGTGCCTTATAAATATACTCACTACGATGAGTGGTGATATTAATATATTTGGGATTGAAGGCACTTAGCTTTTCTACCGTTTCAAACAGTGCTTTGGTTCCTTTTCCTTTGATTGGAGGAAGGATTTCAAAACTAAAAGCTGTCTTATCTTTTTCGCGGATGGATTCGATGATGTTCATGACTTCGTCTCGTTATAGGGTAATTGAATATTCTTATAAAGATAGGGAGCTATTGTTTCTAATGGTTTGCCCCTTCGTTGTGCATAGTTTAGAGCTTGCTCTTTGCTAATGGGTCCAATATTGAAATACGCAGCATCAGGATGTGCAATCATCAATCCTGTGACAGAAGCGTGTGGTTTCATTGCACCTGTTTCTGTGAGATGAATCCCTTGACTCTCATAATCGAGTAGCTCACCAAGGATAAAATTAATGCCTTGGTCTGGGATAGACGGATAGCCAATAGCAGGACGAATTCCTTGGAAATGCTCTACTAATAGATCCGATATAGGGAGCTCCTCATCTGGTGCATATCCCCATTCTTGGGTACGTATCCATAGGTGCATCTTTTCTGTAGCTGCTTCGGCTAATCTATCGCAAAGGGTCTGTGCTAACATCTGTTTATACGGGTCTCCTTCAAAATCTGATTCGGCTGCCGCATCGATTGTGGTCGAGAAGATGCCCATATAATCGGAACCATCTGCAAGGATGTAGTCAGACATACACCTGAAAGAGCCTTCTTTCCCAACTAATTTGCGGGATTGTTGTCGTAAAAAAGGGATTCGTTTGTTTAACTTACTTAGGATGATATCTTCTCCTTCAGCTTTGGCTTGACCTATGTAGGCATGTATATGTAAACGATAGTTCTTGCTATCCATTTGTTCCAACATCTGATAGGCGTCTTGCATTAAGGTCTCCGTCTGTTCTTTTCCTTTGGGAGTCTGTTGCACACTATGAGGCAATCCCCATGCAAAATGGAAGTAAATCCAATTGATGTAGGGAATGATTTCCTTAACGGAATAACTGATTTTCAGTAGTTTGTCTGGATGTTGTGGAATTGTTGGTAGATACATTGGCACGTCCAATCACTGGGTGAATACTAACTGCTAGAAATGAAGATTATTTCTTGATAGGATAAACCAAATTCTCTGGCTTGATGACATCAAGAACTTCTTTGATATATTTTTTAGATTCCCACTTAGCCATAGGTAGGTCATGAAGTAGGTAGTTTCCGCAGTCCATAGGGGTAGCTCCAGGAATCTCCCCTTCGAAATCGACTACAAATTGAAAGGCTTGTTTAAGTAAACCGACGATGTCAGATGGTTTGATATCTCCTTTCATTATGAGGTAGTTACCAGTGAGACATCCCATAGGTCCCCAGTAAATAATCTGTTCTTTCCATTCCTTATCATTACGAAGGTAGGTAGCTACTAAATGTTCGATAGCATGAATAGCCCCATTCCCTAGGACAGGTTCACGGTTGGGCTCTTTCATTCGTATATCAAAAGTTGTAATTGTTTCTTTTCCTAAAGTATCTTGTCTCGATACATAGATACCACGCAATAATTGACAATGGTCTATTGTAAAACTGGCTATTTTTTCCATTTTCTCTTTCTTTTCGTTATACTTGAAAAACAAAGATACAGCATTCTTTGACTAAGTACTTCATTTTTGTAGCTTTTCCATCATTTTTGTGTCATTTTTATAGTATATACCTACTGAAATCACATAAAAAAGACGATATTTGTGTCATTGACTTATTAACACTAAACAGATAAATATCATGAAATTTACCTTGCTTATCCTTCAATCTTTGTTTATTACTCTTCCTTTTGTTTCCTCGTCAGCAGCTGACACTCAGCAGCAAACGATTACTTCAACATTAGAATCTTCCAAAATCGATTGGCATGCTAATGCATCTGAATTGGAACAGGTTTTAGTTGATTCTTTTTGGAATAAAGATTGGCATCAGTTTGATGAAAGTACAACTTCACGTGGATTTCAATATTGGCCCCAAGCTCATGCAATGGATGTATTGATTGATGCTTATGATCGTACCGGAAACGAGAAGTATCGTACGTATTTTGATCAATGGTATGATGGAATCAAGATAGGTAATCAGGGTTCTTATTTCAATCCTTACAATGATGATATGGCTTGGATTGGTATCACTATGACTAAACTATATCAGCGCACTCATCAGAAAAAGTTTTTAGATACTTCTTTGTACTTATGGGATCATATTATTTGCAATTGGAATACTCAGTATGCTGGTGGTGGGGTCTCTTGGAAAGTAGATATGCCTTGGGCTAAACATGCGTGTATCAATGGGCCATCTGCTGTCTTAGCTATGCAGTTATATGACATCACAAAGGAAGAGAAATATTTAGATTGGGCAGATAAGATTTATCTATGGACACGTGCACATCTTTTCAATAGATCTTCTGGTGCTGTTTACGACCATATCAATGGACGTACCTCTCATTTAGACACTAGAACTTTTACTTATAATCAAGGATTGTTTATGGAAGCTGGGGTCCTATTGTATCAAGTTAAGCAAAAGCAATTTTATCTTCACGATGCAATTAAAGCGGCAAACTATACGATGACTAGTCCCAAAACAATTGCTGAGTATTTACCTGTTATTAGAAATGAAGGCGCCGGAGATGCTGCCCTTTTCAAGGGAATTTTTATGCGTTATTTGGTGGACTTGATTCAAGAAAAAGATTTAAACCCTACACAACGTGATACTTTTACTACATTTATGATATACAACGCCACCGTGGCATGGAAAGAAGTTTCTAAATCAAAACCTTATCTCTTTACATCTGATTGGCAAAAATCTGCGGGTGCAGATACGACTTGCAATGCTCAGGTAGCGGGAAGTACGCTTATTGAATCTGTCTGTCGTATTTTGTAGCTAATTTTTTTATTAAATCTAATAAATTATGAGACCATTACCCTTTTGTACGTTAGCCCTTTCGTTGGGGTTAATCAGTATGGCATGTCCTAATGTTGGACGAGCTTCTACGAGGCCTTTATTGGTTCCCTCTTCAAGAAATGTTTCTGTTCAGAAGATTTATCATCCTCAATGGATTGATTTGAATAAGAACGGACGAAAAGATGTCTATGAGGATAGGAATCAACCTATTGATAAGCGTATTGCTGATTTGCTTGGTCAGATGTCTATAAATGAAAAGACGGCTCAATGTGCCACACTGTATGGTTATGGACGAGTACTCAAAGATGAATTACCTACTGCTCGATGGGATACTTGTGTGTGGCATGACGGGATAGCTAATATCGATGAACAACTTAATGGATTGGTTGATACTGAATGGGACTATCCTTATGGTAAACATGCCCAAGCTATTAATATCATTCAAAAATGGTTTATCGAAAAAACGCGTTTAGGTATCCCTGTCGATTTCAGTAATGAGGGTATTCATGGTTTGAATCATACCAAAGCGACTTCGTTACCTGCTCCTATAGCGTTAGGGACTACTTGGAATCGCCCTTTGATTCTCGAAGCTGGACGTGTAGTTGGACGTGAAGCCAAAGCATTGGGCTATACGAATGTTTATGCTCCTATCTTGGATTGTGCTAGAGACCCTCGTTGGGGGCGTACGTTGGAATGTTATGGTGAAGATCCTTTTTTGGTTGCTCAATTGGGGGGAGCTATGGTTGAAGGTATTCAATCTCAAGGTGTGGCTTCGACATTGAAGCATTATGCTGTCTATAGTGTTCCTAAAGGTGGACGTGATGGTGCATGCCGTACAGACCCTCATGTTTCTCCTCGCGAACTGCAGCAGATACATCTCTATCCTTATCGTCAGATTATTCGTAAGTATCATCCTAAAGGGGTGATGTCTAGCTACAATGATTGGGATGGAATTCCTGTTTCTGCTAGTCATTATTTCTTGACTGAATTACTTCGTGATACTTTTGGTTTTAATGGCTATGTGGTTAGTGATAGCGAGGCAGTAGAATACGTATATGATAAGCATCGTGTGGCTCCCAGTTATACTGATGGAGTACGCCAGTGTGCAGAAGCTGGTCTCAATGTGCGTACCAATTTCACTCCACCTAGTATATATATCCTTGCTCTACGTGAGCTAATCCATAATGGTGCACTCTCTATGGAGATATTAGATAGAAACGTAGCTGATGTGTTGCGTGTAAAATTTGAGTTGGGTCTTTTTGATTCTCCGTATGTGGATGCTCAGGCAGCTGATGCTATCGTTGCTGACAGCTGTGCTCAAGATCTAGAACATCGTTTGGCTTATGAGTCATTAGTCCTTCTTAAAAACGAGAATCAAACGCTTCCATTGAATAGTAAGACTTTGCACCGTATCTCAGTTGTAGGCCCTATGGCTACTGACAAAACTGCTTACGTCAGTCGTTATGGCCCTCAGCATCTTCAACCCATTTCAGTACTGGATGGATTAAAAGACTATTTAGCGAAGAAATCTAGTGATTCTTTGCCTTTGATAACCTATAGCAAGGGGTGTGAGATTGTCAATAAAGGGTGGCCAGATACAGAACTTTATCCAGTCCCTCTGAGTGCAGATGAACAGCAGCAAATTGATGAGGCTGTGGAAGCATCGAAAGAAAGTGATGTGATTATTGCTGTAGTGGGAGAGGATGAAAAGCGATGTGGCGAAAGTCGTAGTCGTACTTCTCTTGATTTGCCTGGACGTCAACGTGATTTACTTATGGCTTTGCATCAGATAGGCAAACCGATGATTGTGGTGTTGATTAACGGACAGCCTTTGACTATTAATTGGAGTAATGACCATGTGGATGCTATATTAGAGGCTTGGTTCCCCAACGAACTCGGTGGACAAGCGATTGCAGAAACTCTTTTTGGAGACTATAATCCTGGGGGAAAATTAGCCATTACTTTTCCTAAGACTACGGGAGAGATAGAGTGGAATTTTCCTTATAAACCATTCTCTCATGGGAAACAGCCAAAGACAGGACCAAATGGTTCTGGCCATACTTCGGTTTGGGGAAGTATTTATCCTTTTGGTTATGGCTTGAGCTATACTACATTTGGATATCGTGATTTGAAAATCGTGCCGATGCATGGAGAGCAGTTTACAACTACTGATTCGATAAAAGTGTCTTGTGTGGTCACTAACACTGGTAAAGTAACTGGTGATGAGGTAGTCCAACTTTATTATAAGGATTTGGTTAGTTCAGTCATTGTTTATGAATATCAATTACGTGGATTTCAACGCATCACATTAAAACCAAAAGAGAGTAAGCTTGTAGAATTTGTTCTCGCTCCGGAAGATTTGGAATTACTAGACAAAGAAATGCAATGGAAAACGGAGGCTGGTGAATATGAACTATTGATTGGCGCTTCATCAGAGGATTTCAGATTGAAGCAAGTCATTGATTTGAAAAAGTAAAAAAAAGTGGTCGCTAATATTATTAACGACCACTTTCTTATTTATAGTTCCGTTTATCGAATAACGATGCAAGCTTCATTTTCTTTCTTTTCTAGTACAGCAGCATCTATAACTGCTACGGCAGTAATATTGACGATGTCACTAACTGATGATTCTGTATCAGTAAAGTGAACAGGTTTGTTCAATCCCATCTGGATAGGCCCTATTATTTCAGCATCGGTAAGTGTCTGCAATAGTTGATATCCAGCATTCGCTGCTGTAAGAGTCGGAAATATTAAGGTGTTGATCTTCTTTCCCTTAAGTCTAGAGAATGGGAATTTCTCATCACGCAAGGCTTGATTAAATGCAAAATTGACCTGCATCTCACCATCTATAGCCAAATTTGGATAAGCCTCTTGCATGATATCCACTGCCTTATGTACAGAGGCAGGTGAACCGACCTTATCTGCGCCAAAGTTTGAATAAGATAGCATAGCCATCACGGGTTCTCTGTTAAAGAAACGTACTGTTTTGTTAGCTAGTTTTGCAATATCAATAAGTACTTCTGTTGTAGGATGCCTATTAATCAAGGTATCAGCTAGGAAGTACATTCCTTTCTTCGAATTGATAATGTGCATGGTCCCAAAAGTTTTGAATCCAGGTTGTATCCCGATAACTTCGCGAGCTACTTTGATATTGTTCGAGTATTTGGTGTATTGTCCACAAATCACAGCATCAGCTTGACCCATTTCTACCATCATCATACCGAAATAGTTGCGTTCGTACATCTTGTCTTTAGCTTCTTGTAAAGTCACGCCTTCACGTGCTCGTTTTTTAGAAAGATAATCAGCAAATTGGTTTCTTCGATTTTGTTCCTCTTCACAACGTATATCAATTATCTCTATATCTCCAAGTGTCAAATCCATGCTCTCGGCTAGTTCTTTAATTTCATCTACGTTCCCAAGTAATATTGGGTGACAGATGCGTTCTTTCTTAGCTTCAATAGCAGCTTTGAGCATCTTTGGATGATTTGCCTCAGCATATACTACACGTTTGGGATCACGACTTGCTGTTTCAAATAGTTGTCGTGTAAGTTTCGATTCATAGCCCATCATTTGGCGGAGACTGGTTTTATAAGCATCCCAATCTTTAATTATATTTCGAGCGACGCCACTTTCGATAGCTGCTTTTGCTACCGCAGCAGAAACTTCACTAATTAGACGAGGATCTACTGGTTTTGGAATGAAGTATTTAGGACCAAATGTGAGATGGTTCGTGTCGTAAACTTCACTGACCACTTCAGGAATAGGTTCTTTAGCTAGCTGAGCGATTGCTTTTACAGCAGCCATCTTCATCTCTTCATTTATCTTCTTGGCACGTACATCAAGGGCTCCACGGAAAATATATGGGAAGCCAATGACATTGTTAATCTGATTAGGATAGTCACTACGGCCAGTTGACATTAGCACGTCGTCACGAGAAGCCATGGCATCGTCATAACTGATTTCAGGAACTGGATTGGCAAGGGCAAAGACAATAGGCATACGTGCCATTGATCGAATCATATCTTGCGAAAGAATATTCCCTCTTGATAGCCCCAAAAAGACATCAGCTCCTTTGATTGCCTCTTCTAGAGTGGATACATCTCGACGGGCTGTAGCAAAAAGTTTCTTGCTAGGTGTAAGATTAGGACGGTCATCACGTATCACTCCTTTACTGTCGAGCATGACAATATTTTCTTTCTTAGCACCGAGAGCCATATATAATCTAGTGCAAGTGGTGGCAGAAGCACCAGCGCCACTAACTACGATATGTACATCTTCAATGTTTTTACCAGCAACTTCAAGCGCATTGATTAAACCTGCTGAAGAAATAATGGCCGTACCATGTTGGTCATCGTGCATCACTGGAATATCTAATTCTTCTTTGAGGCGTTGTTCTATTTCGAAACATTCAGGAGCTTTGATATCCTCGAGGTTGATTCCTCCAAAAGTAGGAGCAATTGCTTTCACGGCTTGGATGAATCTTTCAGGATCTTTTTCATCTAATTCTATATCAAAAACATCGATGCCAGCGTATATTTTGAACAAAAGTCCTTTTCCTTCCATCACTGGTTTACCTGCAAGAGCACCAATATCTCCTAAACCAAGTACTGCAGTTCCATTGCTGATTACAGCTACAAGGTTCCCTTTGTCAGTATAACGATATGCATCTTCAGGATTCTTCTCAATCTCAAGACAAGGTTCTGCTACGCCGGGTGAATAAGCTAAACTTAAATCTTCTTGTGTACGATAGGGTTTTGTCGGTACGACTTCAATTTTTCCAGGTCTCCCATTCTCATGATAGGCTAAAGCAGCTTCTTTTGTTATATTCATCTTGTTTTTCTGTTATTGGTGTCTGTTTGTTATGACAGACACTGTTTGTTGAGTATTTTATTTTGTTTATTTCCTCTATTTTTTTAGGCTCTTATTACCTTTAGTCGATTACAGGTAATCACAAATGTAGTTATATATTTATGCATTTTCCTATAATTATCTATTTATTTAATCTAATTACGTTGGATTTTGTTGCATTCTTCAATTTGCATTCTGCATAAAATTTAATTACTTAAGATTGTCTGTGATCATTCTTATGGTCTTTATTTTCTCAATTACTACAAACTAGATGAACTAGTAAACGGTTCAACGGCATCTAAAAAGAGATGCTATAAAAAGATGCTTTTTAGAAAAAAAGTCTGAGATTTTTTCTACCTTTACAAGCATAAAAATGAGACTTATAAAGTAAAATAAGGGAATAGGGAACATTTGATGCTTTGTCTTGATAATAAACTTATCTATTATCGAGGTAATTTTAATCAGTGGGAAAGTGACTCTTTAGTTGTCTCTTTCCTTTTCTGTTTGTACCTACCAGCTAATTTGAAAATATTGATGATAAAAGATAATACCATTGTTTGCTTTATCCCTTTTGTGTCCATCGAACAAGTAGAAAATCTTGTTTCTGAATGGCTCGTTCAACCGCTCATATCGAAAGTGTATCTACTAGCTCTAGATACGAGTTTATACTATGAACATCCCTATATAGAGGTGTTGTATATTGACTGTTTGTATAGTAGTCAAACGATGCTAAAGATAGCGAGATACGCACAAAAAGCTGATTACATCTTGCTTTCTACATCTGCCAATTCTATTAAACTAGGTTATCTTGCTTTGGAACGTATGGTTCAGTCAATCCAAACGACCTCAGCTGGGATGTTATATATGGACCATTATTCTTGTCAGAATGGCATCTTAACTGCTATGCCGGTGATTGACTATCAACTGGGGAGTGTGCGAGATGATTTTGATTTCGGGCCTTTATTGTTCTTTTCAAGTAGTCGTTTTGTGGAAGCAGCGCAGACTTTTCGAACCGATTTTTTCTATGCTGGATTGTATGCTCTTCGGCTCAAGATAGTGCAATCTCAGTCTTTACTTCATGTATCAGAATATCTCTATACAGAAGAAAAGTCAGTTATGCGAACTAGTGCTGAAAAACAGTTTGATTATGTGGATCTTCATAATCGTGATCAGCAAATCGAAATGGAAATTGCTTGTACAGCTTATCTTCGTGAGATTGGTGCTTACTTGAAACCTTTTGAATATTCTCAACTTGATTGGGATGAAACAGATGTAGGGGTAGAAGCTAGTGTGGTGATTCCTGTACGTAATCGAGTACGTACAATTGGTGATGCTATTGCATCGGCTTTGAATCAGCAATCGGATTTTAAATTCAATGTAATTATAGTAGATAATCATTCTACAGATGGTACGGAATCATTGGTGGCTAAATATGCTGCTTCAGATTCTCGTGTGATACTCGTTAGACCTTCTCGTCATGACTTGGGTATAGGTGGTTGCTGGAATATGGCGGTGCATCATCCCCAATGTGGTCGTATAGCTGTGCAACTAGATAGTGATGATTTATATGCAGGGACTGATACCTTACAACAGGTTGTAGATGTCTTTCGTCAGAAGCATTGTGCCATGGTTATAGGTACTTATCGTATGATTGATTTTAACCTAAATGAATTGCCTCCAGGTATCATTGATCATCGTGAGTGGACAGAAGATAATGGGCGAAACAATGTGTTGCGCATAAATGGTTTGGGCGCTCCAAGGGCTTTTTATGTACCCCTTTTACGTCAAATGAATTTACCAAATACTAGTTATGGTGAGGATTATGGGATCGGATTGGCTATTGCTAGATCTTATCCTATAGAACGGATTTACAATGTGCTGTATCTTTGCCGCCGATGGGAAGGCAATACTGATGCGGTTTTATCTCAGGAGGCTATAAATAAAAACAATCATTACAAAGATGCGCTACGTACGTGGGAATTAACTGCTCGTATCGCTCAGAATAAATAGATTTTGACTTATTATACTTATGATTATGGAGACTTTAAATAAACGTGTTCAAGAGTTGTTTAACAATCAATTGGTCGATTGGCCTGAAATGGGGGGGCGTTATGCTGATTTAGTAAATGTGCAGACACGGCAAGTGTTTGCCAACGGATGTGCTTATCGTTTGCAATACAATCCGGGACGTCTGAAATCTTCTTCTGCTAAGGTCGATAAAAAAAGTGTGTCGGCTCGTCCTTGTTTTTTATGTGAACGGAATAGACCTAAGGAACAAGAGTTCTTTCTTGTTGGACATGATTGTGAAGAGGTGTCTCTGTGTACGCATACGTATGAGGTGTTAATCAATCCATTTCCTATATTCCCTTGTCATTTGACTATTGTAGATCAATTACATGTTCCCCAATTAATTGGAGATAGGATTTATGATTTACTTTATCTTTCTAGAGAGCTAAATGAGTTTACTTTCTTTTATAATGGTCCACAAGCTGGAGCTTCTGCCCCTGATCATGCTCATTTTCAAGCTGGGAACAGAAATTTCTTGCCCATTGAACGTATGATCTTTTCTTTAGAACGGTGTGTTGTGACTGAACAGGCTGGGGCATGCCTTTATACATTGAAAGGTGACTTGATGCATACGATGATTGTTGAGGGGAATAATGTGGATGCAGTAGCTTCTCTATATAAACTTCTATTAGATTTATTACCGCTACCCGATGGGGCTAGCGAACCTTTACTCAATGTTTTGTCATGGTATGAAGACGGGGTATGGCGTCTTTGTCTTATACCTAGGAGTAGGCATCGCCCTAAATGCTATAGTGCTACGGGTGCTGATCAACATTTGGTCTCCCCTGCATCTGTCGATATGGGTGGCGTGTTTATTTTACCTCGTTTGGAAGATTTTGATACACTTAGTGGGGAGGATATTAGCCGTATTCTAAGTGATGTCTGTATGCAAGAAGATGAGGTTAATGAAGTGAGTAGGCGATTGCATAATTCATTGGCTGTACCTGATAAAACGGTTGATGTGGGTATCTTATGTTCTGATATAGTAGCCGTGACTTTTGATGAGGGTATTTATAGGCGAGATGTAGAAATGACGGGTTCTAAGGATAATGCTTCTGAAGAACTTTCTGCTGTGTCTGGAAATCAACTTTTTAAGATAGAAGAAAATCAGATTTGTTGGAATGGACAACGATATACAGAACTCTTTTTCAAGGCATCTGATTGTTATACCGATTCTTTCGAAGTTAAGGAAGTGGCTATAGGTATTGCTTTTCATTGGGAACGAAAAGAAAATCAACGTTTTCGTGGAGATGTTAAGCTTGTGGTAGAAAATGGTGCTATTAGGTTAATCAATCGCGTTCCTATTGAGTTGTATTTAGAAAGTGTGATTTCTTCTGAAATGTCTGCGAACGCTTCACAAGCTTTGCTTCAAGCGCATGCTGTGATTTCCCGAAGTTGGCTGTTAGCACAGATGTATCCCGAGAAAGTCTTTTGCGCTGAACGGACTTCACCTAATGATGAGGCTGCGTCAACTGATTCAACTGAATCTGCGTCAACTGACTCTTCTGGAAAAAGAATTATAAAATGGTATGATAAACAGGAACACATTGGATTTGATGTGTGTGCTGATGACCATTGTCAACGATATCAAGGTATTCGGGTCACAACTTCTGCAGCTCATCATGCTGTAGCTTATACTCGTGGAGAAGTTTTAAAATATCAAGGAGCATTGTGCGATACACGTTTCTCTAAGTGTTGTGGGGGGATGCTTGAGGAATTTGATAATTGCTGGGGGGAGGAGAAGCACCCTTATTTGAAAGGGAAGTTGGATCTCTTGGATCGGGAATCTGCTCCTTTGATAGATGAAGTAGGTGATTTAAAGGATGAACAACAGGCTCGAAAATGGATCCTTTCGTCTCCAGCTGTCAATTGTAATACGCAGGATCGTAATATTCTGGAACAAGTTTTGAATGGTTATGACCAAGAAACAACTCATTTCTTTAGATGGGAAGTCCGATATTCTCAAGAGACGCTTACCGAACTTTTTGCTCGTCGAAGTGGTTTGGATATAGGGGTCATTACTAATTTGATTGCACGTAAGAGAGGAACTTCTGGTCGTATTGTCGAATTGGATGTGTGTGGTAGTAAGGCTCGTGTGATTGTGGGAAAGGAATTGGAAATTCGTCGTTTGCTTTCTGAATCGCACTTACAGAGTAGTGCTTTTGTGATAGATATGGATGGAACTGATTTTATCCTTCGTGGAGCTGGTTGGGGACATGGTGTTGGATTGTGTCAGATTGGGGCTGCTGTTTTGGGGGCTAAAGGATTTAGGTATGAGGAAATATTGACTCATTATTATCCTGAAACAGAGAGGGCACTTTATGAGTAACCAGAAAGAGAACCTTACTAAATCTAGTTCTTCTGAGGTGTATCATAAACACTCTCCTTGGCTTTGGGTACCTAGTTTATACTTCGCTGAGGGATTGCCTTATGCTATCGTTCTGTTGCAATCTATTGCCATGTATTCCATGCTGAATCTCTCGAATACTGAGATTGCTTTTTATACAGGATGGTTGTATCTTCCTTGGGTAATAAAACCGATATGGGGACCTCTTGTCGATGTTTTCTTTCGGAAGCGAGCATGTATCATCTCTATGCAATTGTTTATAGGTGGAGCTTGTGCTGGTGTCGCTTTGCTTTTGCCTACTTCTTGGCAAATACAGGGAACATTGGCTTTGTTTTGGCTTATTGCTTTTGCTAGTGCAACTCATGATATTGCTGCTGATGGTATGTATATGCTTGGACTTGATGAGGGTAATCAATCTCTTTTTGTCGGTAGTCGTTCGTTATTTTATCGTTTAGCTATGTTATTTGGCCAAGGGGGGGTGTTCTTATTTGTTGGATTACTGTCTCAACATCTTGATGTAGCCGTCTCTTGGAGTATCGCTTTTCTTTTTTTAGCTGCATTTATTATAGCTCTCGCATTTTATCATTTCAAAATGCTTCCCAAGCTGGAAGTTCTGAATAAGAAACGACCTTCGATTGAATCTGTCTTGTTTGAAACCTTTCATGTCTTTCGATTATTTTTTTATCGTAAGGATATTTGGCTAATTGTTGGTTTTATTTTTTTATTTCGTTTAGGTGAATCTCAATTGACAAAATTGATTATCCCTTTCCTTATTAATGGCAGCGAAGTAGGAGGCTTAGCCCTTTCAGCTGCTACTTCTGCTTCGCTGTATGGATTGGTGGGTGTTTTTGCTCTTCTCATCGGTGGTATCTTGGGTGGTGTCTTAATTGCGAAACACGGATTGAAACGGTGGATAATTCCCATGGTGTTAATTTTGAACATTCCTGACTTATTATATTTGTTTCTTGCATGGACTCAAACTGAT
>Ga0172378_10001595_pt1 | contig 21004 bp, 20 predicted proteins | sample GrowelOW332metaG_FD_119755 | JGI IMG/M metagenome (GOLD analysis project Ga0172378, IMG submission 119755) | Groundwater microbial communities from an aquifer near a municipal landfill in Southern Ontario, Canada - Pumphouse #3_1 metaG | ecosystem: Environmental > Aquatic > Deep subsurface >... | reverse complement strand
TTTTCCAATCTTCATTTAGACCGTACATGTAACCGATACCTAAATAAGGTATAAGGCTGTATACTCTGTCTGGATTGTAAGAACCCCATGCGTTTATGACATTGTACATTAAATCTACATGTCCACCAAGCCAGTTTTGTTCAGGATCAATTCCGTTAGCTACGTGAGCAATATTTCCTCCATCAAGAACTAAACGAGCACCCCAGTTTGGAGAATTCCAACGACCAACTTCAAGCTGACCCATCCATCCCAGACGGTCTCCGAAATTAGCATCAGCATCGTTTTCACCCTGAGTCATATAAAGGTTGGTTCCTCCACCAAGACCAATATACCAATTATCACTTGCTTTGTTTTTCAGATACACTGTACCTTGAGAAACGTTTTGTACTTCTTGTGCACTTATGCTAAACGCAACAAGAGCAGTAAATAAAAGTAAACTTAACTTTTTCATAAATTTTCAATTCTAATTAAACATTTTTTATTACAATAACTCGATATTCTTTTTCATGATGCTTCTGTATATGAATACAGAAACACTTTTAATGCTTATTTATAACGCTTCCGTTATAAAAATGTTCAGTAAAATTAATGTAAAACTGTAATAGTTACATAATTCAACCTTAACAGCTATGCAAATTACTTAACATTAAAACTATTAAACGCAAATATAAAACTTAAATTTCACATTTACCCGTTTTTGTGTAAAAAATATCCAAAAATCGTAGTTTTTGTGTGGTTTTTCTACGTTTTCTTCTTTCAAAACCGTAATAATTGGTTGAAAGTTTTAGATTTATCAGCCCAAATAACTTTTAAGCAATTTGCTTCTCGAATCCTGTCTTAATCTGCGAATAGCTTTTTCTTTGATTTGACGTACTCGCTCACGCGTTAACTGAAATTTATCTCCAATCTCTTCGAGAGTCATTTCCTGGCATCCAATACCAAAAAACATTTTAATAATATCACTTTCTCTTTCAGTTAATGTAGATAATGCTCTGTCAATTTCTTTCTGCAGAGATTCGTTTATTAGTGTTCTGTCTGCTACCGGTGCATCGTCGTTTACTAATACATCCAGTAAACTGTTATCTTCACCCTCAACAAAAGGTGCATCCATTGAAATATGGCGTCCCGATACCTTTAATGAATCATTTACCTTTTCAACAGGTATGTCAAGTACGGCTGAAAGCTCTTCTGCTGAAGGACGGCGTTCATTTTCCTGTTCAAATTTTTGGAATGCCTTACTTATTTTATTAAGTGAACCCACCTGGTTCAAAGGAAGCCTCACAATACGTGATTGTTCAGCAAGTGCCTGCAAGATTGACTGACGAATCCACCATACTGCATAACTGATGAATTTAAAGCCTCTGGTTTCGTCAAACTTCTCAGCTGCTTTAATCAATCCCAAGTTACCTTCGTTGATTAGGTCCGGCAAGCTTAATCCCTGATTTTGGTATTGCTTTGCCACCGAAACAACAAATCTAAGATTAGCTCTGGTGAGTTTTTCCAAAGCTTGGCGATCACCTTTTTTAATGGCTTGTGCCAACTCTACTTCTTCTTCCACAGTTATCAGGTCTTCACGGCCAATCTCCTGCAGATATTTATCTAAAGAAGCACTCTCACGATTAGTGATCGATTTTGTAATTTTTAATTGTCTCATTTATATCTTATCCTTCTGTATATTTTCTCGTTAATAAACTTTAGGGGGTGCAAAAGTACAAAAATATTTTGTCACCCTGTATGGAAAAATCCATAATAGTAATAATATTACAGCAAAGGAACCTGGAATATAACCTGATTCCTTTGCTATAAAAACATATATGTCTCTCCTTTTGTTACTAAAAAAGGAGGGATTAACTTTACTTAACTTAGTTTTTTACTGAGTTGAAAGGTCAATTGCAATATATTGTGTTCTACCGTTAGGATAGAATCCTGCTACAAGCAAGACTTTGTCCTGTCTGTTTTGTGTAGATGCAACAATTGTTTTCACATCACTTTCGCTGTTCACCGGGGTATTGTTGATTCTCATAATTATAAATCCTTTATTAATACCCTCTTTTCTGAACAGACCGTTTGTTTCTACACTTTCAACTTCAATACCACTTGAAATTCCTAAACTAGCCTTTCTTTCGTCAGTTAGTGGTTTGAAAGTTGCTCCAAGCTTACTCAAGGAATCGGTGCTGCGGGTAATTTCAGTATTACCTTCATCATTCTTAAGTTCGACGTTGAACTTTTGTTCCTTGTTGTTTCTTTTTACTGTTACACTGATCGTGTTTCCCGGTCTGTATCTGTTGAGCTGATTCTGTAATTCACCGAAATTTCGGATAGGTACATTGTTAATTTCAGTAATGATGTCTCCTTTTTCCAGTCCTGCAGCCTTTGCGGCACTACGTTCAGAAAATTCTTCAACTAAAACTCCTGTTATCTGCGACAATTCTCTCGCTCTTTCAGGGTTTTCACGTCTTATGTTCTCAATGTTTGGTACTTGAATCCCAAGGTAAGCGCGCTGTACTGCTCCATACTCTTTTAAATCTGCCGCAACTTTTCCGGCAATTGAGATTGGAACTGCAAAAGCATAGCCGGTAAAATTACCAGTCTGTGAAAATATTGCTGTGTTTATGCCAATAAGTTCACCTCGTGTATTAACCAAAGCACCACCACTGTTTCCTGGATTAACAGCGGCATCCACCTGTATAAACGACTGAATACCCCCATCTATAACATTTCCTCTGTTTTTAGCACTTACAATTCCGGCAGTTACCGTTGAAGTAAGATTAAAGGGATTTCCTACAGCAAGTACCCATTCTCCAATCTCTAATGCATCTGAATTACCAAATGTGAGATAAGGAAAATCTTCGCCTTCTATCTTAATTAGAGCAATGTCGCTCTGAGGATCTGTACCAATCACTTTAGCCACAAATTCTCTATTGTCATTTAGAGACACAGATACTTCATTTGCGTTTTCTACTACGTGGTTGTTAGTAATTATATAACCATCACTTGAGATAATGACACCTGAGCCAAAACCAACCTGTTCACGAGGTTGTGCAGGTGTGCGGTCACCAAAACCAAAGAAAAAATCAAACGGATTAATATATTGTTGCTGGCTTACAGTTTTTGTTTTAACGTGTACAACGCCATCTACCGATCTTTTTGCTGCTTCTGTAAAATCAGGATAACCTTCTGAAGTAGTAAGGTTTGTAAGCACAACATTTTTATTCTGATCGAAAGTTGCTGAATAGGCTCCTATCTCTTCAGATGTAACTGTATTGCCTGATAAGTTTTCAGCGTTATTTTTGTTTATAACATTATACCCAAGTAAAGTAACTACTGAACTGACAACAGCTATAAGTACAATGAAAAGTACGTTTTTTGTTTTATTTGTATTCATATTCCTTGTTTTAATTTAATGTTATTTCTTTATCATCAAATATAACGCAAATAGTAGACAAATTAATTTATGCAGGAGCTCCTTTTAACACTTTTAACTGAATAAAAATAGGATTAACCCGATTTAACCTTGCAGAGCTACTTATACCACCTTCTGACTGACAAAATGGCGCGATTTCGTTTATTGGCATATCCGGTAAAACGTTGATTATTTATGGGTTGTATAAGATCGAAAAATAACAATTGTAAATTAAATTTGCCAGAGCCGAAATGTTTACTGTTTTTATTAATTACAGATAACCGTACAAGTAACTTAATCATAAATAAGAGCAATACAAATCCAAGTAGAATGTAATTGCTTGACATAATACTTGTTACAACAGATGTTATTAACAAAATAGTAAAAGAGTATTTCGAGAAATTTTCAAATCCAAAAAAGAATGAGGAGTATCCTTTATATATCTGTTTGGTATATAAGTGTTTGGATTTAAGTGATCTCCAAGTTGAAAAGTTTTCTACGCTGTCTGTTTCAGTTATACTTTTGTCAGATATTACTACTCCTGTATTTTGTTTATTTGATATTCTGTTTATAAAAAGGTCATCTTCCCCACCATCAATACCCAATATAGAGGAAAAACCCTTATTATTGAAAAAAAGCTCTTTCTTGTATGCCATATTTCTTCCTGTTCCCATAAAAGGCTTTCTCGATATTGCACGAGACAGAAACTTTAAATGATGAATTAGGTTGTCATATCTTATGAATTTTCTTAAAGGTACTTTGTTTGGAACTTTTACATTGTTGAAACCCAGCAGTATGTCTTCACCGGTGGTAAATTGTTTTCCAAATTCCTTAATCCACTCGGTTGAGCAAGGTTTACAATATGATTCAGTAAAAAGAAGTATATCGTTCTTGGCAGCTTTTATACCCACAGTTATTGCCAGCTTTTTCTCATTTATTTCATCAGCTTCTGCAGGTATAAAAGTATGATAAAGTTTTGGGTATTTATGAGCTGCTGCTTTCAAAACTGTATCAGTTTCATCTGACGAACCACAATTTACAACGATCACTTCAAAATTTGGGTAATCTTGTTCCATTACAAACGGGAGGTTTTTTTTTAACTGCTCAGAATCATTCTTAGATGTTATTATAACAGATATAGAGGGTAAGCAACTATCGTCAACAGAAATATCTTTTCTTTTCTTTTCATATATGTGAGGTTTTCGGTAGACTGACAGGTTATAATACAAAAGTATTAAAAAGAAAAAAAGCAGAGCTGCTCCCATATACCATTCATAAACGGAGAATTGGGCAACATAAGAAATGATCAAATCCATTTTTATTTTGAATTTACTATAAAAAAAGCTTTCAACTGAATCGTTTGTTAATTTCCGGCATATTATTTATTTCCGGTTTATGTAAACAAGTTAAAGTGTATCTGAGAAATAGGATGCAGGAATATCCCTGCAATTATATTTCGATACCATGGTTTCCCCGTAAGCACCGGCAGAACGGATTGCAATTAAATCTCCTCTGGTTGCCCTGTTCAGCATCATCTGTTCGGCAAACAGATCGCTTGACTCACAAATAGGCCCTACTACATCGTAGTGTGTGTATTCTTCTTCAGAGCTTATATTCTCAATGTGGTGAAAAGCCTGATAGAGAGCAGGTCTTATAAGGTCTGTCATACCTGCATCAATTATCAGAAATTTTTTCTGGATGCCCTCTTTTATAAAAAGTGCACGGCTTATAAGTGTTCCGCATGGTGCTACTACTGACCGCCCCAGCTCAAAATGTAATTCCTGACCTTCCCACAAGTCCAGATATTTATCAAATAATCTGAAATAGGATTCAAAGTCAGCCATAGGAAAATGGTTAGGGTGCTGATAGTTTATGCCCAAACCTCCGCCTACATTCAAAACAGGCAGATCAATCCCCTGTTCTTTTAACTGGTTACGTATTTCCTTAACTTTAACACACAGATCCTCAAATGATGTAAGATCAGTAATTTGTGAGCCAATATGAAAGTGTATACCAATAAGTTTAATGTTATTCGATGATTTAACTGCTTGCAGTGTCTGTGGAATGTCCTGCTCGTTTATACCAAACTTATTTTCATTCAGACCTGTAGTTATATATTTATGTGTTCTAGCATCAACATTTGGATTAATCCTTAAAGCTATAGATGCAGTTTTCCCCTTTTTTGCAGCGAGTGTGTTTAGTACTTCAATCTCCGGAATCGATTCCACATTAAAGCAGAAAATATCATTATCCAGACCAATATTTATCTCTTTATCAGTTTTTCCAACACCTGCAAAAGCAATTTTGGAAGGTGCAAATCCACACTCTAACGCTCTCAGAATCTCATTTCCACTCACGCAATCAGCTCCAAAGCCATAAGATGCTATCTCCTTAAGAATGCGTGGATTAGCATTGGCTTTTAAAGCGTAATGTACATGAAATGGTTTATTCTCAGTCTCTTTTATTATCGTTTTAAGAGTATTGTGCAGTAGCTCCATATCGTAGTAATAGAAAGGAGTCTCTTTTAATTCAAATTTACTGTTGGGGAATTTTCCTTTGATCATTAATTATCTGTTTATATAATTACTGGATTGGAAACGATCACAAAAATACAATATTTTATCTAAATAAAAGAATAAGCTTTATCCAGCTTTTTGTCCATTGGCAGAGTTGCATCAATCCAGTTGATTGTGAATCCTCGTCTTTCCATTCCTCTGAACCAGGTCATCTGTCTTTTGGCAAACTGATGTATTGCTGTTTCCAGCTGACTGAACATAATATCATAACTTATTTCACCGATTACAAAAAGAGTGACAAACTTGTATTCAAGTCCGTAATATATCAGATCTTCAGCTGAAACACCCGATTTCAGTATGCTTTCAATTTCATCAACCATTCCCTCATCAAGCCTTGCTTTTAGTCGTTTGGATATCTTTTCTCGACGAAGATCTCTGTCGATGTTTACTCCTAAAATAGTACTTTCTATAGGAGGAAATTCTAATTGAGACATATCCTGTTTCGACTGAAAGTCAGCAATTTCAATCGCACGTATAGCGCGCTTCTTAGTGTCAGTATCAGTTGTGTTATGCAGTGGGCGATAGCTTCTAAGTATGTCCGAAAGTTCCTCAAGAGACTTGTTTTGAAGAGATTCTCTGAGTTCAGGGTTAGCAGGTACGTCGGGCAGATTGTATCCTTTCAATACTGATTCTATATATAGTCCTGTGCCTCCGCAAAGTATGGGTGTCTTTTCTCTTGATAAGATGTCATTGTATGCTTTATGAAAATCGTGTTGATAGTCATAAAGTGTGTATTTATCACCCGGTTCACGAATATCTATAAGATGGTAAGGTATTGCAGTTCCATTGATAATGTAATCCGACAGATCTTTTCCGGTTCCGATATCCATTTTTCGATATATCTGTCTGGAGTCAGCACTAATGATTTCTCCATTTAGTTTATTAGCCAGATGCACAGCAAAAGTAGTTTTACCACTGGCTGTAGGTCCGAGAATTGTTATAAGTCTGTCCTTCATATTACCAACTGCCGCCTGCTCCTCCACCTCCAAAACGGCCTCCTCCGCCGCCACCAAAACCTCCTCCGCCGAAGCCTCCGCCTCCGCCAAAACCACCGAATCCTCCGCCAAAACCACCGCTTCGTCTTCCCGAAGTTGGTGGGAAAAATATTGGAGGGAGTGTTGTTCTGTGATGACCATCGCCACCAATATTCTGATCTCCGCCACCAAATAATATTCTCATAATCACAATTATCCCAATGATGATTATAATTATGGCAATAACGGGTAAACCCTCTTCTTCTTCATCTTCAGCATCAAATTCACCGGACAAACGTGCAATCATTGCATCTATAGCTGCATTAACACCTCCAAAATAATCCTCTTCAATAAAATAGGGAATCATTATATCTCTGACAATCCTTCCGGCATACGCGTCATTAATACGAGCTTCCAGCCCATAGCCTGTGGCGATAAATGCCTGTCCTCTGCTGTTACCGATTTTGGGCTTAATCAGTATAACAGCTCCGTTATCTTTGCTCTTCTGGCCTATTTCCCATTTTTCTCCCAGTCGGAATGAATAATCAGAAGCTGGATAACCACCAAGATCCGAAACGGTAACTACATATATTTGTGTTGAAGTCGTATCATTATAGTTAAGAAGTTTCTGCTCTAGTGCCTGGTTTTCAGCTTTCGAAAAAATATTTGCAAAATCATTCACCAGACGGTATGGAACCATAGGTTCCGGAATATCTTGCGCCGAAATTTCAGAAGAAAAAAATAAGAGTAAGAATATCAGAAGAAATCTATTCTTCAATAATAACTTCATTGTCTAGTTCGTTTATATCGTTCTCAGAAACCGGAAAACGTGCTTTTAAAACTTCTCCTGCCTTGCCGACGCCTTTGCATATACCTTCAGAAAGCAATCCTTTCTTAAAATAGGATAGCATCAGATCGAGGGTTTCCTGCCAAAAATCAGGTTCTTGAATAAATGTGTTAATACCTTCATCTGCATAAATTGCTGCTTTTTGATCTGAAAGTGCTACATAGATAAGTACGCCATTTCGCAATGTAGTTGAATCCATCTTAAGCTGATGAAATATTTTGTAAGCTTTTTCCAGTGGAGCTCCTTTACAATGTTTTGCAACATAAACACGTATTTCACCTGAGGTGTTGCTTTCGGCAAACCTTATTGATTCAGATATCTTATCGAGCTCATCTTTTTTTAGCATACACTAAAATTGTACTTCCGGAGCTGTCTGAGCTTCAGGTGTGGCTTCGAAATATGCTTTAGTCTCAAACTTAAACCACTTGGCATAAATTACCTGGGGAAATTTTCTTATATAGGAGTTGTAGTCCTGAGCTATTTGATTGAATCTGTTGCGCTCCACCGAAATCCTGTTTTCTGTTCCCGCAAGCTCATCCTGAAGTGCAAGAAAGTTTTGATTTGCTTTCAGTTCCGGATAATTTTCCTGAATTAATAGCAGTCGGCCTAATGCCTGGCTTAGTTGGTTTTGTGCCTGCTGATACTCCTGTAAGCTTTCTGTTGTAAGGTTTTCAGGATTTATATTTGTCTGCGTAGCTTTTGCTCTTGCTTCTGTCACCTGAGTGAATGTTTCCTGTTCATGTTCTGCATAACCTTTTACGGTGTTCACCAGGTTGGGAATTAGATCTGCCCTACGCTGGTAAGCATTTTGCACATTTCCCCACTGTGAGGTTACAGCCTCTTGCTTTTCAACCATTCTGTTATAACCCGAACAGCTTGAAAGTGTGATTGCACCTAATACAATCAATAAGAGATAGGATATTTTTTTCATATCTTTAAATTTTAATGATATACATGCTCGTTTCTATTTTATGCAAATGTATCATTTTTTTGGTGAATATAATAACACATTCAATTCTTCATTCCTAAAATAAATTTATTTTGTATATCTTTGTATTTGGTAGGGCTCTGCGAGCCGACGGTAGTCTTAACCAAAATTAGTTAAGTATGAAGCAAATATTTTTATCATTTATTATATCTGTTTTCTCATTGGCTATCACTGCATCTGAGGTTTTACAGGTACCGGATAGTCTGAATCTTTTTGAAGATATAACTGATATAAGCCGTCAGATTCAAAGACGTGTTACAGAATCAAATCAGAATTACGAAGATCATTCGGGAGATATAGCACCAATTGTTACAATTCAAGCACAAGATATAATACCGCAGCAGGTTGTTGCAAAAGACACTTTGCCTGTCTTAGTATTAGATAGTGTTTCTAGAAATCCTCTCGATTCAATTTATTACAGAAATGAAAATGGTATATTGCAATTACCTGTTCAATACAATGATCCGAATGCATTGAGAGGATTAACTTTTCGCGATACTCTCTTTTACAACCCGCTTTTTCTTCCCATGATTTATAATGGCAAGATACTTCCACGTGATATTTCATTATACAATCCGGATAAAGAATATAAGCCTGGTAAATTGATCCCACAAGAACTAACCTTCTCTCCCAAATTAGAGGATGCAGATTTTGCTCAGAGGGTCAGAAACAACTACTACATGGAATATCCTGACAGAGTCAAATATTCAATATTAAATTTTGATTCTCTGCCTAGATCAACCAGTGATGATGTAGTCAGAGAGACATTTAATCCATTCCGTGAACTCTTGCAATCTGAAACGGCCTATTCTCTTGAAGCTCCAGGAGTGGAATTGACCACAATTGACCGTAAATACTGGATACGTTCGGGAGAACATTCATTCCAGTTTGCACAGAACTATTTTTCTGACAATTGGCATAAAGGTGGAACCAACAACCTCAATATTAATAGTTATCAAGTATTAAGAGCTAATTATAAAAAGGAAAAGGTAAAATTCAACAATACTCTTGAATGGAGATTATCCGTTTTTAATGCTCCCGACGATACTCTAAGACAGTACAGAATAGGAAATGATCTTATTCGTTATTATGGTGACTTTGGGCTTGATGCTTTTATAGAAGGGTGGTCTTACTCGATGAATATGGAAGCAAAAACTCAGTTGTTTAATTCATATCCGACCAATTCAAATAATCTACGCTCAGCATTTTTGGCTCCTCTATATGTTAATGCAGGTGTCGGTTTGAAATATAATCTGGATAAAAGATCAGACAAAGTAAGGGGACGTCGTGTACGGTGGGATCTAGCTTTGGCGCCAATATCCGTAAACTTCAAGTATGTAGGAAACGACTCAGTTAATGTTGTGCGCTTCGGTATTCCTGAAAACAGGAGTTACAATCTTGACATGGGTACCACAGTTACGTCAATTCTAAAATATGATATCACTCGTTATATAACCTGGGATTCACGCTTGACCTATTTTACAAGTTATGATAAGGTTGAAATGGAATTCGAGAATAGTCTGAATATGTCATTAAGTAATGCTTTCTCTACAAGATTGTATCTGAATGTCAGATTTGATGATGGCGTGCCTCCACATCCCGATTTAAAATATTGGCAATATAACCAGACTCTTAGTTTCGGGCTAAACTATAAGTGGTAAAACATGGCATAGTTTTATATAAAATATAATAAACGACAGATTCAAATGAGTCTGTCGTTTTCATTTAATTTATATCCATTAAGGAAGTCAACTGTTTTCATACGCTTCTTACCTGAAAGCTGTAAGTCTGTAATTCGCAGTAATCCATCTGCAACAGAAACATTTATATAGTTTTTATTATCGGTAAAAATTGAGCCCGGAGTAAATAATTCCGACTTCTTGGAACCAGTTTCTTCAATATCTGCTGAATCCTCAACTTTTTCACCGGCAAATATCTTTAATCGGAGCCTTTCGTTGGTTTCAGAGTTCTCTAATTCGGTCCATGCTGCAGGGTAGGGCGACAATCCTCTTATAAAATTATAGAGTACTTCTTTACTATTATCCCAGTCAATCCTGCAGGTTTCAGTAAATATTTTAGGTGCAGGCTTAAGAGTTGTTTCATTGGTAAATAATTGATCCTGTGGTATGGCAGTTATGTTGTCTTCAATAATTGCATCAACTGTTTTGATAACAAGCTTAGCACCCATAGCCATCAGTCTGTCATGAAGTGTTTCGGCATTATCATTATCACTAATCTCTGTTGTTTCTCTGAAAATTATCTCTCCAGTATCTATTTCATGAGAAAGAAAGAATGTGGTTACGCCTGTTTCTTTCTCCCCGTTTATAATTGCCCAGTTTATGGGTGCTGCACCCCTATATTGAGGTAGTAAAGATGAGTGCAGATTAAATGTTCCTTTTCGGGGCATACTCCACACTACTTCCGGAAGCATTCTGAATGCTACAACTATCTGAATATCCGCATTTAGTTTCCTCAGTTCATTTAAAAACTCTTCATCTTTCAGTTTCTCAGGCTGAAGAATATTCAACCCTTCTCCCAAAGCATATTGTTTCACAGGTGAAGGCTTCAGTTTATAACCTCTCCCTGACGGCTTGTCAGGCATTGTTATTACACCCACAACATTGTAATCATTCTCAACCAGTGTTTTCAGTGATTCAACGGCAAATTCCGGTGTACCCATGAAAACTATTCTTAAATCTTCTTTTTTCATCTTTTAAAATTACAATTAGCCAAAATAATTATTCATCACCTTCAGAATAATTCTCTACTAAAACCTCTCTGTATGAGTTGAAAACTGATGATTGAGACAGTAACCCCTGATAAACCCCTTTGTCGTCAACTACGGGTAAGTTCCATGCTTTTGTTTTTTCGAACTGATACATAACATCTTCCATACTATCGTTGATATTTATTTTAGCGGGAGAACCTACCATAAATTTTTCAACAGTGAAACGGTCATAAAGCTCAGACCTGAACATTATATTACGGATATCATTCATTAAAACCAGTCCCAGTAACTTGTTTTCATTATCAACAACTGGAAATATATTTCGGTTAGAGTTGGAGATCACTTTTACCATATCACCTAATGTCATCTCGGGAGTAACGGTAGGTATATCTTTCTCAAGAAGGTCTTCAACCTTAAGGAAGGTCAGTACAGCCTTATCTTTGTGGTGGGTTATAAGTTCGCCTCTTTTTGCAAGTCGTATGGCATATATACTGTGTTTCTCGAAAATGAGTATTGTGGCATAAGATACCAGCGATACAATCATCAGAGGCAGAAACAGGTCATATCCGCCCGTTAGTTCAATTATCAGAAACATACCTGTTAACGGGGCGTGCATTACCCCAGCCATTAGCCCGGACATACCCATGAGTGCAAAATTCTCCTGTGGAAGATATGTTGAAACTCCAATTTGATTTAGGATATACGAGAAAACAAAACCGGCAATACAGCCCAGAAACAGCGTGGGTGCAAAAACCCCTCCGGTACCGCCACCCCCGTTTGTGGCACTTGTGGCAAATACTTTAAAAAGTAGTACAAGAATAAGAAAGACAATCACTGACCATGGGCTTTTCCAATTGTAAAAATAACTCTCATTTGTTAATGACTGAAATGAGGCACCTCCTTCAAGCAGTGTTTCTATTGTGTGATAACCTTCACCAAAAAGAGGAGGGAAAAAGAAAATCAGTACACTGAGAGTTATACCTCCCAATAAGAATTTTCTCCATGGCGAAAGTTTGTGAAATATACTTTCGCACCAGCTCATAACACGTATGACGTATAGAGAAATCAGTCCGCATAATATTCCCAGAAGTATTACATACGGTATGCGATCGAGAGTGAACTGTTCCAGCAGAGTGAATGCAAACATAGCATCCATCCCCGTGAGCATGTAAGAGACAACGGTGGCTGTTACTGCTGTTACCAGTAATGGCATTATTGACGACATCGTAAGGTCTAGAAGCAAAACCTCTATTACAAATAGTATTCCTGCCACAGGGGCTTTAAAGATACCTGCAATTGCTCCTGCGGCACCACAGCCTACAAGTATCATCAGACTGTGTTGCTCCAGCCTGAAAAACCTGCCCAGATTAGACCCTATGGCTGAACCGGTAAGTACGATTGGTGCCTCAGCTCCAACAGATCCCCCGAATCCAATGGTTATGGAGCTTGCCACAAGTGATGAGTGCATATTATGTGGCTTTATTCTGCTCTTGCGTTGTGAAATAGCGAAAAGTATTTTAGTAACACCGTGACTGATATCATCTTTAACGATATATCTTACGTAAAGTCCCGCTATCAGAATACCCGCTATCGGGAAAAGGAGGTATGAGTAGTTGTGGCTGACCTGACTAAAATTTTCTGTAAGGAATACCTGAATGAATTCTATGGCAATCTTCAGAATATAGGCAGCAAATGCTGTAAGTATACCAACTATGAAACATACAAACAGCAAAAAATGTCGCTCTTTTATATGCTCATCACGCCAAAGAAGGAATTTGCTATGTATTTCTTTAAATTGCATCGGGTATAAATTGAATCACATAAAACAAAGATAATATTTTTAGCATCTAAACAAAATTCTACTTCCTGATAATCTGTATTGTACCGTTCTTGCCAAGCTTTAGTATACCCGACGGTTTAGCTTCAACATTCTCTTTCCTTCTATAGTTAACTACATAGTCTACTCCATTTTTAATTTCCGGTGATATCTTGGAAAACTTTGATGGTGATGGCTCTCCGCTGATATTTGCAGATGTGGAAACGATTGGTTTTCTGAACTGTTTACACAATTCTCTGGAAAACAGCTCATCAGTTATCCTTATTCCAATAGATCCATCGGGAGCTATAAGATTAGTAGCAAGGTTTTTGGCTCCTTCGTAAATTATGGTGAGCGGCTTGTCAGTCAAATCAATCAGATCCCATGCAATATCAGGTACTTCCTGAACATAGGTCTGCAATTTGGCAGGATTATCAAGCAGTACGAGCATAGATTTACTGTCTTCGCGTTGCTTAAGATCGTAAATACGTTTTACAGCATCTTCGTTTGTAGCGTCGCAGCCAATTCCCCATATAGTGTCGGTAGGATAGAGTATAATTCCACCTGCTTTTAAAACCTCAATTGCTTTTTTTATATCTTCCTGCATCTTAATTCAAATTAGCACACTGTTTATTTTTTGCATTATCAATGCATCCTCATATCTGTTTCCTGTTGATAGCCACTCCAAAAGTTTCCCCGCATCAGAATAACCTGCTTTGCGGAACAGTTTTACGCTACCTCTGTTGCTTTCAGGTATAACGGCATACAGCTGTTTAAGTTTCAGAAAATTGAATGCATAATCCTCAAGGATTTGTAAAGTCTGTAATCCATAACCCTTCTCACGAAATTTATTGTCAATAAGTATACCCACACCTGCTCTTTTGTGAAACGGATCAAAATCATACAGATCCACTGTTCCTACAACCTCATTTGATTCTTTTATTACAATCATCAGCCGCAACTGTTTGTCTGTGTACAGATCCTGCTTAGAATCAATCAGGTACTGTTTAAGTGCAAATCGTGAATATGGTGTTACAGTAGCCCCGAATTCCCATAGGGATGTATCGTTTTCCCATTTGTATAGGTAATCCAGGTCCTCCGGTTCCGGTACACGCAGACGAAGTTTGTCATTTTCAAGAATCTTTTTCATCTTCACTTTCAAACTCCTCGTTAAATGATCCATTATCAAATTCTTCGTGTACCTCTTTCACTTTTCCTTTATCAGCCAGATTAGCAAGCTCAGGATATGATGGTTTACAGAAGATATAAATAATAAAAAGTACAATAGTAAACCAGAAAAAGTTCGTATTCTTCGAAATTGCATAAAGAAGAATATTCATAAGCGTTACCGCATTGATTATATACAAGCGTGTATTTGACGCGCTTTTGTATTTTTTTACAACGAAATCAACACTTGATGCAGGAGGTACTTTCTTCAGCATTTCGGCAAAAAGCTTCAGTGCAGCAGGAATAGCAATTATCGTTATTACAATGGCATATCTTTCTAATGTTACACCAATTTCTTTCCCTTTAAAAGGATAAGGTATCAGATCGAATAATATCAGCAGAAAATATATAGCCAGTACTATAATACTTATCCAGTACTCGCGTTTCAACTCCTTTATTATGCGATCAAAAATGTTTTCTGTTTCACTCATTTAGAATATGGTTTATAGGATTCATCGAACGGTGTTCTGTTTAAAATAGAGCGTCCGAGTGTTACCTCATCTGCATACTCAATCTCATCTCCAATTGATACACCGCGTGCAATAATACTCACTTTTATGTTATAAGGCTGCAGTTTACGGAAAATATAGAAGTTTGTTGTATCTCCCTCCATCGTGGCACTCAATGCCAGAACAACCTCTTTAACATCACCAGATTTTACTCTCTCTTCCAGGCTTGAAATTTCCAAATCTGATGGTCCAATACCATCTATAGGTGAGATTATTCCTCCTAACACGTGATAAAGACCGCTGAACTGATCAGTGTTCTCTATAGCCATCACCTCTTTTACATTTTCTACCACACAGATTAGCGAACTGTTACGTGAACTGTCAGAACAAATTTCACAAACATCCACGTCAGATATATTGTGACAGATGTTGCAGTACTTAACTTCTTGCCTTAGCTTTAGTATAGTATCTGTAAATGATATTACTTTATCTTCATCTTGCCTTAACAAATGCAAAACAAGCCGGAGTGCGGATTTTTTACCAATGCCGGGTAGTTTGGCAAATTCATTAACTGCATTTTCTAGTAGAGTGGAAGGGTAATGTCTGTTCATAAAGTAAACTTTGGTGCACTGTCACAAAGATAATATGAATCGATTTCTTGAACAAATATCTTTAAAAAATGCATCATTTGTGAACTTTGTCTTGTTTTTTTCTTCTAAATTCGTTTTTTGTTACGTTTAAGTTTGTAAATTTGTAACATTATATAATTTTTACTTCTCACATAAATGTGTGACTCCAATTTAATTAGTGATATAAGATATGAAAGTACTTTTGGCAACAAGTAAACCTTTTGCCTTGCAGGCAGTGCAAGGAATTCAAAATGTAATTGAAACTGCCGGACTTAAATTCGAAAAACTAGAAACCTATACAGATAAATCTCAGCTACTTGATGCCGTTAGAGATGTTAATGCTTTGATTGTAAGAAGCGACTGTGTCGATGGAGATGTAATGGATGCTGCTCCTGAATTGAAGCTTATCATCAGAGCAGGTGCGGGCTACGATAATGTTGATCTGGAAGCTGCTACCAAACGTGGTATTTGTGTCATGAACACTCCCGGACAGAATGCTAATGCTGTTGCAGAACTGGTATTTGGTATGATGATTTTCATGCAGCGTAACCAGTTTAATGGTACTGTGGGCAGAGAGCTTATAAACAGAAGACTTGGTTTATATGCTTTTGGTAACGTGGCAAAGAAAGTTGCTCGTATTGCCCGTGGATTTAATATGGCTGTTTATGCATATTCTCCCGCACTTACTCATGACGATCTTAGGAAAGAGGGTGAATATGGCGTGATTACTGCATACAGTAACAGGGAGCTTTTCGAAAACAGCGATATTATGTCTCTTCACATGCCTTTACTGGAGGATACCAAAAAATGTGTTGACTATAACCTTCTGGCTTATATGCCTAAAGACGGATTACTAATCAATACGGCACGTAAGGAACTTATCGCGGAGGATGATTTAATAAGAATCATGGAGGAACGTCCGGAATTTCAGTATGTTACAGACATCAAGCCTGATAAACATGATGTATTCCTCGAGAAATTCCCTAACCGTTATTTCACAACTCCGAAGAAATCAGGAGCCCAAACCAGAGAAGCGAACAGGAATGCAGGTATTGCTGCAGCGCATCAGACGGTAATGTTTTTTAAAAACGGTGATGATCGTTTCAGGGTAAATTAGAGAGTAGCAGCGGTTGTAATTACCTAAAAGTTTGAATATAATTTTTAAAATAATAATCAATGGAAAAGTACAATTTTAATGCCGGACCCTGTGTGCTTCCCAGACCGGCAGTTGAGTCGGCTATAGAAGCAATCCGCAACTTTGACAACACAGGAATTGGCATTCTTGAAATTTCACATCGTACCCCCGGTTGGGAACGAATCATGAAGGAGACTGCCGATTTATGGAAAGAACTTCTAAATATACCCGATAACTATCACGTTCTTTTTCTTGGTGGTGGTGCCAGCACCCAGTTCTTTGATGTACCTGCAAACCTTTTGAAGAGTAAGGCTGCCTACCTCGAAACAGGCTCCTGGGCAAAGAAGGCCATTAAAGAGGCTAAGTTTTATGGTGATGTAGAGGTAATAGCTTCATCTGCTGACAAGAATTTCTCATATATCCCAAAGGGTTACACTATCCCTACTGATGTTGATTATTTCCATATTACAAGCAATAATACTATTTACGGAACAGAAATTCATGAAGATATTGATAGTCCCGTTACATTAGTTGCTGATATGTCATCTGACATAATGAGCCGCCCGGTTGATGTTTCAAAGTATGGTATTATTTATGGCGGTGCACAGAAGAATGTTGGCCCTGCAGGGGTTGCATTCGTTATCGTGCGCGAAGATATACTCGGTAAAACAGACCGACCCATACAAACTATGGTTGACTACCGCACTCATATCAGTGATTCGGAAAAGAACCGCTCTATGTTCAACACACCTCCCGTTTTCTCAATTTTCGTGATGCACGAAACACTCAAGTGGCTCAAAGAGCAGGGTGGGGTTGAAGTAATTTACAAACTGAATAAAGAGAAGGCCGGTTTGCTTTATGATGAGATCGACAGAAACAAGCTATTCGTTGGCACAGCTGCAAAAGAGGATCGCTCAATTATGAACGTATGTTTCGTGATGAACGAAGAATACAAAGATAAGGAGGCTGATTTCCTTAAGTTTGCAACCGAAAGAGGTATGGTTGGAATCAAAGGGCACCGTTCAGTAGGCGGTTTCCGCGCATCAATCTACAACGCTTGTCCCAAAGAAGCTGTTGAAGCATTAATAAAATGTATGCAGGATTTTGAAGCACAGATTTAAGAAATAGAACTATTTTTTTTGAGTAGGAAAGGGAGTTTCACTTTTGTGATTCTCCCTTTTTTTGCATGTTACCCCACATTTTTGTACTTGAATTGCATATACTTTGCTATTACCTGAGTCTTGTCTTATTCTTACCTGACCCTTACCTGACTCTTATAATCTCCTTTTAAATAAGGATAAAGTAAGAGTAAAGAATTAGTACAATAAAAGTAAAGTGAGATTAATGTAAAACCATGTACAGTCAGTAATAATATTTAATTTAATCATACTTGAAAAGTTGATTACAATTATTTAACTATAATAATATACGAAATAATTTGATTATTACGAAAAAGTCGTACATTTGTGGTGTAATAATATTGGATTTATATAGTAAATAAGAAAAATTGATGATTATGGAACGCTTGACACCACAAGAAGAAAATATTATGCTGCATGTGTGGCAATTAAATGAATGTGCGATTAAGGATGTGGTTGACAGAATGGAGGAACCGCGTCAACCTTACACAACAGTCGCTTCAATTTTCAATAATCTTGAGAAAAAAGGATATTTGACCAAACGCAGATTTGGTAATGTGAAGGTTTTTAAGCCTAAGATTACTGAGGCAGCATACAAAAGACACTTTCTCTCAGATGTGGTGAAAAGTTATTTTGATAACTCATACAAAGAGTTGGTATCATTCTTTGCCAAAGAGCAAAAGGTTAGTGCTGATGATCTTAATGAGATTGTGAGTCTTATTGAAAAGAGTCAGAAGTAAAAATTATATCACCCTAAAATTCAGCGATCATGCATCCTTTATTAGTTTATATTATTCAGGTCAATTTTGCATTGGTGCTGTTCTATCTCTTATATTTATTATTGTTTAAGAGAGATACATTTCTCCGTTTAAGACGGATATATTTCCTTTCGGCTTTAGTTTTTTCTCTTGTTTATCCCATGTTTGTTGTTCCGGGACTGAGTGAAGTATGGAGTTTCAGAACTGAAGAGCCTCAGGGATTAGAAACGGCTGTTTTCATAGAAGCTCCAACTTTTGAGATGATTGTTGAAGAGCCTGAAGAGGCAGTTGCCCCTATAAATATTCCATGGGAACAAATCCTGTTGATTGTTTATATAGCTGTAACTTTCTTTTTTATCTTCAGATTTTTATGGCAATTGATATCCATCTTTCGTATACGATTGAAAAGTGAGGAATCAATTATTTCGGGGGTTAAAGTAAATAATCTGAAAGTAAATATTACTCCTTTCTCGTTCTTCGGGATGATTTTTATAAACTTAAAAATGCATTCAGACGAGGAGCTGGAGCAGATAATTATTCATGAGCATACGCATGTAAAGGAAAAACACTCTCTTGATATTATGCTTGTGGAGACAATATTAATTTTTTCGTGGTGGAATCCTTTTGTCTGGCTTTTGAAACGCGAAATGGCAATGAACCTTGAGTATCTTGCTGACAACGGTGTGCTTAGGGAAGGCGTGGACAGTAGGGATTATCAATACCACCTTTTAAGACTGACTTATCATGAAACTGCAGTTCAGATAGTAAATAACTTTAATGTATCACAATTAAAACAGAGAATTATGATGATGAATAAAACCAGGTCTTCGACACTGAAACTTGCAAAATACCTGCTGATGTTGCCTGTATTTTTTATACTGATTGCTGTAAACAGCTCGTATGCCGGTGAGAAGAACCAGAATATGCAAGAACCTCCTCCAGTAAAGAAAGAGGTTACGGAAGATATATTTGTTGTTGTTGAGGAGCAACCTGAATTCCCGGGCGGATTGGATGCTATGATGAAATTCTTGGCGGATAGCATTGTGTATCCTGCTGAAGCAAAGGAAAAAGGAATACAGGGCAGGGTGATTTGTAACTTTGTTGTTATGAATGACGGTAGCATTTCTGATGTGGAGATTGTTAGGGGAGTTGATCCGGTAATTGATGCAGAAGCTGTAAGGGTACTGGAATCTATGCCTAATTGGAAGCCGGGCAAGCAGCGTGGACAAGCGGTTAACGTGAGGTTTACACTGCCTGTTGTTTTCAGACTGAACGCACCTTCTGATTCCAATGATGATACTTCGGAAAGAGTCGAGTCTAAAGTGATAATAGATGAATTAATGACTGACGAGGCTGCTCTGTCTGTTAGTGCCGGAATACGTCAAACTTATATATTTCCTGGTGGTGATGGAGAGTTTTTGAGATATATTTCTCAGAATATAAGGTATCCTGTTATAGCTCAAGAGAATGGTATTCAGGGATTGATCACTGCTACATTGAGATTCAGGAGTGATGGAAATATTGGTAGCGTTCATGCCAAGCCTGATTCAGGAGATGAGGCTATGTTAAGTAAAGAGGTTCTAAGAGTTTTAACAAGCATGCCAAATTGGGAAAAAGCTCCATCATTATTAGTCTCAGGGAAAGTTACAGATTCCCACTCTAATCCGTTACGTGGGGCATCTGTTATTATAAAAGGAACAAATGAGGGCACTATTTCTGATTCAAATGGTAGTTTTCAATTAAAAGTGCCTTCGAAAGAGGGTTCTTTGGTAATCTCTTTTGTAGGGTATAAAACAGTAGAGCTTGCATTAAACAGGCTAAGTAACCTCAATGGTGAGACAACTACAGAAATACCGGTTGTATTTAGATTGCAGGGCGATAATATTGAACCTTATGCTGGTCCGACACCCGATAATGCTGTTGTTGTAGTTGGGTATGGTTCAGCAAAAGCTGCTACTAATATTGCACCACCTCCCCCTCCACGCCGAAACAGTTCTGATGAAATATTCATGGTTGTAGAGGAACAACCTGAATTCCCCGGCGGTAATGAAGCACTAATGAAATATATTTCAGATAATATTAAATATCCTGCGGATGCTGTGTCAAAAGGAATTCAAGGACGCGTTATCACAAATTTTGTAGTAGAGAAGGATGGAACACTGACAGATGTTCAAGTTGCCAGAGGAGTTGATCCTTCTTTGGATAAGGAGGCAATAAGATTAATTGAATCAATGCCCAGATGGATACCCGGAAAGCAAAGAGGTGAAGTTATACGAGTACGTTTTGCCCTTCCCGTTGTTTTCAGATTGCAGAATTGATCGTTAATAAAAAGGGG
>Ga0172378_10001593_pt1 | contig 21006 bp, 13 predicted proteins | sample GrowelOW332metaG_FD_119755 | JGI IMG/M metagenome (GOLD analysis project Ga0172378, IMG submission 119755) | Groundwater microbial communities from an aquifer near a municipal landfill in Southern Ontario, Canada - Pumphouse #3_1 metaG | ecosystem: Environmental > Aquatic > Deep subsurface >... | reverse complement strand
TGTCTGACAATATTTAAAAACGGAATAAATGTAGTATATTACTACAATTATTCCGTTTTTTATATTTTTATATTATGTCAGCAGATTATTCATTAGAAATAGAAGTCCTCAGAAAAATGCCACTGTTCAAGGGTATTTCTGACAAAACGATAACCGAAATTTTGGAATCCTCACCTCATGTAATAAGATTTTATAAAAAAGGCGATTTTATAGCCACAGAAAAAGGTATATGCAAAAGTCTTTTAGCTCTTTATGAAGGAATCGTACAAGGATACATGACCAGTAATGACGGCAAAAAAGTTGTAGTTGAAAATATAGTTGCCCCAATTCTGGCCGCTCCCAATTTCCTTTTTGCCACAAAAAACTATTTTCCTATAACAGCAGAAGTAATATCTGATTCAGCAAAAGTAGTTATCATAAATAGAGATAGTTTTTTGGATCTTATGATGAAAAATAAACTCTTGCTAAACAACTATCTTAATGTTCTCTCCGACAAAAGTATTTTGCTATTCTCAAAACTCAGCGACAGTTCTCTCAAATCACTTTCCGGTCGTCTGGCAAAATATTTATATCAGCATCATGATAATATAGGAACCCAGCAACAAATAGCTGATTTATTAGGGGCAACAAGACCATCTATTGGCAGAGTCATTAAGAAATTTGCTGATGAAGATTATATTGAAATAACAAATCACAAAATCAATATAATAAATCGTGAAAAATTAAAGGAACTCTTTTGATAAACTCTTTTGATAAAAAAGAAAGGAACACCATGTTATGATAATATCCCACAACGAGAAAACCTGTAAATTCGAAACCTTAGTAGACGGCATAACCGCTCACGTAAAATACAGTATATCTGACGGAGTTTTTGACATCCGGCACACAATTGTCCCGAAACAAATCGGCGGACGAGGCATAGCCTCCAAATTAGTCGAAGCAGCATATAAATGGGCAGAAACACAAAATCTTGAACTCAGAGGCACATGTTCCTATGCTTTTGTATGGCTAAAACGCCATGGCTACGATGTTCCCGAAACCCCGGATCATGCCAAAGGTGACAATTGTGCTATATAAAATTATTATTACAATGCACCTTTAATGCAAATATATCTTTGTGAAATAAAGAGACATCTTCTATTATACCGAGTATAGTGATTAAAGTTGTGATAGTTATAGTAGAAAACTAAGTTAAGACAGCATTATCTATCTGTTTAAAAGGGCCAAAAATATCATTAACACTAACCCGGTTATATTATTGTCTTAAAGAATCATCAATAACATCATTTATTATCATTGTTATTGATTTTTTTCACATATGCCATAGGAGATGTGCCATATAATTCCTTAAAAGAACGATAAAAATAAGTTTTGTTTTTAAATCCTGTTTCATATAAAATCTCCGAAACCGATAAAGAAGACTCTTTTAGAAGTTGTGCAACTTTTTTCAATCTAATATTTTTAATAAACCCATGAGGAGTAAATCCTGTTAATGCTTTCACTTTTCTATATAATTGAGTTTTACTCATATTCAAATATTCTGATAATTTATCAGCATCTAACTCATCATCAGACATTTGTTTAACAACAAAATCATACATTTTTCCCAACAATTTAAAATCCCGGTTATTAAGTCCATGAATATTTTTAGAAAAATTAGCAGGAGATACCTGAAATGCCTTTTGCATCCGGTCTCTGTTTTCCAGTAATTTTCGTATTCTGACTTTCAGATGAACAGGACTAAATGGTTTTGGTATATAGCTATCAGCACCCGATTCTATTCCTTCAATGCGAAATTCTGTTTCACCTTTAGCTGTCAAAAGAATAACAGGAATATGGCATGTATGAATATTTTCTTTTATATTCCGGCAAAGAGTAAGACCATCCATTTCAGGCATAATAACATCACTTACAACAACACTCACATCATGTTCCTTTAATATTTCAATAGCCTGTCTGCCGTTTTCAGCCTGAAGAATAGAATATTCAGAATGCAGAATATCTGAAATAATATTTATAAGTTGTTTGTTATCATCAACAATTAATACTGTTTCTTTATTCTCTGTTATAGAATTGATTTCTCTGTTTTTTTCATGAATATAACTAATCTTTTCTAATCCTGAAAATTCTTCATTAACATGATTCTCAATTTTATTATCGTCAATCATCATCTCTTTACTTTTTTCATTATCAGAATAATGATTTTCGGTAACAGGAATTGATACGGTAAAACAACTGCCAACACCAGGAGAGCTTTCAACATTTATCTGTCCTTTATGCAATTCTATTAAACTTTTCGTTAGAGAAAGTCCTACACCAGAACTATCTACTTTCTCTTTATTCTTTTGTAAAAGTCCCTCTCGCTGAAAAAAACGATCAAATATCTTTTCCAAATATTCTTTTGGAATTCCAATCCCCGTATCTTTCACCTTAACAATAGCATTATCGTCTTTCGAATAAATGCTTACAGAAATTTTACCATTTTCAGAAGTATATTTGAATGCATTGGAAATAATATTCAATAGAATTTTTTCTATTACTCCTTTATCAAACCATCCTTTTATAGATTTCTGAGTATTAAAAACTTCAAAACTACATTTTTCCTGAACAGCATATTGTCTGAAAGAATCAGTAATCTTTATCACAAATTTTAAAAAATCATCTTCTTCTACCTTTAAACTAAAATGTCCTGTTTCAACTTTTCTAAAATCAATCAGTTCTGTTATAAGATGCGACAGACGCGAAGAATTATTATAAATAGATTTTATATAAGGAATTGCTTCCTGGTTTTCTTTGAACAAATCCATTAATTGAGCTGCCGGAGCCATAATTAAAGAAAGAGGCGTTCTGAACTCATGAGCTATATCCGTAAAGAAACGGAATTTGTATTGATCAATTTCTTTATTTTTTTGAATTTCAATTCGTTCTAAAGCCAGGTTATGACGATATTGTAATTTTCTTTTAAAAAGGAATCCCGTAAGGAACAGCAACAAAAAACATAAAAAAACATAAATACTATAAGCCCAGTTTGTTTTCCAAAAAGGAGGTAAAATAACCAAATTAACCTGTCTGATATCTTTATCCCATATTCCATCTTCATTTGTCCATTTAATTTTAAGAGAATATTTTCCAGGAGGTATATTTGTAAAAGTAGCAGCCTTTACTTCATTTTCTACAGGAATATAATTTTTATCAAAATTCTCTAAAAGATATGAATATCTGCATTTTTTATTATTGTGATAATTTAAGGTAACAAAATTAAATTTCAAAAAGTTCTGATTATACTTTAAAACCAATGAATCAAGCAAATCGACAGGCATATTAAAAGATTTTTTAAAAAATTCATTTTTTTGATTAAATATTTGAAAACCGGTAATAGCAAGTCTGGGGAAATATTCAGAATCTTTAATTTTTGCAGGATTAAAATAATCAAACCCATTAACCCCTCCAAAATAAAATAACCCTGAATGTTTACCGTAGCAATAAGCACCATCACTATATTCATTACTCTGAAGCCCATCAGATTTATAATAACTTCGTATTTGCCCTGATTTATAATTTAAGACAGCAAGACCATTATTTGTACTCACCCATATATTACCTTTTTTGTCTCCAAGTATAGAATGAATAGTGTTATTAGGTAATCCGTCCCTTTCTGTATAATGAGAGAACAAATATGGTGATATAGACATATCAAGCCTGTTTAATCCACCGCTGGTACCAATCCATAACTCCTGTTTGTTAGATTTCCATAGACTTATAACATCATTATTATTTAAACAATTAGTATTATATGGGCTACTTCGTAAAGATTCAAATGTATCCGTCAGTACATTTAATCTGTATAGACCACTCCCCCTGGTCCCTATCCACAATACATTAGGACTGCCTTCAACAATGGAATAAATCACATTACTTTGCAATCCGTTTTGTTGTTTAGGATTGCTAAAATAATTTTTATAAGATATAAGATTATATTTGCCATTTCTATTTTTTTTTACAGAAAATCTCCATAATCCATATCCACTTGTTCCCAGCCATAAATCGCCAAAAGAATCCCTGCAAATTGTATAAACAAAACCAATGTTGATATTTTTATTTCTAATAAAATCGCGGGGAAAATGTAAAATTTTACCGGTGGTTTTCTCATACATATCAATTCCTTCACCGTCAACTCCAATCCATATATTACCAAAATTATCTGATTCCAGCGATAAAACAGCATTATTAGACAATCCATTGCCGGTATCCAACACCCTTGTTTTCTTACCTGAAACAGGAATAATATTCACACCACAACCCCTGGTACCTACCCATATATTCCCGTAAGAATCTTCATTAATAGCTCTTACAATATTATGATTAATATTCCCTTCATCAAGATTACCTTTCCCAACAGAAGTGAAATAATTCCTGTCCATAATATATTTATGCACACCATCACCGTCTGTTCCAATCCACAATAAATCAGGTTTAGTTTCAGTAACAGACCATATTTTAATTTGCTTATTTTCAAGATCACTAAGTTTTTTTTCTATAAAGCCAACATTATGATCTGATGTCATATCCATACGAAATATTCGTCCTCCATCAGTCCCTCCCCAAAAAAAAGTACCGTTTAAACTTTTTGAAAGAACAGTTACTTTAAAATTTTCATTTTTAAGTAAAATTTTACTTTTATGACCAGTCGAAACATTTAAACATATCAATCCCCCATCGTTTAAAGCTATATATACATAAAGCTGTTTCCCTTCTGAAAAGAACCAACTCCGATTCTGATTAAACCGGCAATTATCTGATAAATTAAATTTTTTAAATAATTTCCATGAATATTCTTTTTTAAAACCATATACATAACCATTTTCCGAAATAATCCACAATTCGTTTTCAGCAGAAAAGTGAAAATTTAAACTATGCTTGAAAATATCGGTATAATTTTCAATTGATACAGGACTGGAAAATTGTTTTTTGCTCTCATCATAAAAAGATAATCCATAATCATACTTACTACACCAAATAACAGAATCTGTGTCTAAGGCTATATGGTAACTATTTTCGCGATACTCCGCATACTTTTTATTAAAAAAAAATGAAAGAAAAGATTCATTTTTAGTATCATACAAATTAATTCCATCCTCCGTAACTATCCACAAATTTTTATACTTATCTTCAATAATATTTCTAATAATATTATTACTTATACTTCCTGCTTTAAAGACGTCGGGTTTAAATACTTTTATTTTACTTCCATCATAACGATTCAGCCCGTCCCAGGTCCCGAACCACATATAACCACGAGAATCCATATATATTGAAGTTACAGCACTATTTGAAAGACCATCCTGATTTTCGATTTTATCATGACACCATTCGGCTGATCTGAATCCGGCAAACAATAAAAAAGACAATATGCAAGAAAAAAAAATCCGCATCATCTATTTTTAGATTAAGTGAATAATTTAAATTAAACAAACAATAATCATAGCTATACGACTAATATATAAAAAATAAGAGGTAACCCACTACATTACCTAATGAATTTATTTTAAATATTTCCTTTTATATAATTTGCATATAAAATCTCATTAAAGGTGCACCATAATTGAGATATATGTTCAATAACATACTCAATAAATAAACTATATTCCCATAAAAGTACCCTCTATTTCCAAATAAGCAATAAGGGAAAATAATACACAATATTGAGAACTGAGCAAACATTTTTGACCAAAAGTTATCATTCCTTTATTATGAATTTAAAACAACATCTATGGACATTGCAAAAAGATTTAAAGAAAATCCGTTACTTTCCCCTGCAGATATAAAGCCATGCATACCAGGTATGGAGATTACCTGTCTGTTAAATCCGGGAGTATTTCGTTATAAAGGGAAAATATGGCTTTTGCTTCGTGTTGCCGAAAGGCCTAAACAGATTGAAGGAAAAATTAGTTTACCCGTATATAATAGAAATGGCAAAATTGAAATTTTAAGTTTCTACAAAAATGATCCGGATCTGGATGTTTATGATCCGCGAGTTATAAATTACAAAAAGAAAGATTATTTAACTACAATTTCATACCTAAGATTGGTTTGTAGCTATGATGGGATTAATTTCCATGATGCTTATGGTTATCTTCCTATTTTCGGGAAAGGTGAACTCGAAACCTTTGGTATTGAAGATTGTCGTGTAGCTACCATGGAAGATGGATTTTGTCTTTCATTTACTGAAGTATCGGAATTTGGGGTAGGAGTTGGACTGATCCGAACCAAAGACTGGAAGAATTTTAGTCGTGAAGGTATGATTTTTCCGCCTCACAATAAAGATTGTGCCATCTTTGAAAAAAAAATAAATGGGAAATATTACGCTTTGCATAGTCCTAGCAGTCCTGAAATGGATGGAAATTATATTTGGTTGGCCGAATCACTAGACCTGATTCACTGGGGTCAACATAAATGTATTATAACTGTTCGCCCTGACAGTTGGGATTCAAAAAGCGTAGGTGCTGGAGGTGCGCCCATCCGAACAGAAAAAGGCTGGCTTGAGATTTATCACGGAGCGAATGATGAACATCATTATTGTCTGGGTGCATTGTTGCTGGATCTCAACGATCCGTCAAAAGTACTTGCCCGAAGTATTGAACCCATAATGGAACCCGTTGAAAAATACGAGCAAACAGGATTTTTCGGAAATGTTGTATTTACCAATGGACACTATGTTATTGGCGATGATATTTTCATGTATTACGGAGCCAGTGACGAAGTCATCTGTGGTGCGAGATTCTCCATAAAAGAAATACTTTCTACTCTCATTTAACTAAACTAAAATGATCAAACATAAGATATTATTAACCATATTTTCTTTTTGTCTGTTTTCTTTATTAAATAATGTAAATGTATTTAGTCAGCAGCTTTCACTTAAAGTTGCAGGTGATGACCAGATAGGTTTTCATGTTGAAATATTTAACGGAGATCAATTGATTGTAAATAATTCCGAAGAATTTTCACTCCAGCTATATAATCATGATTTGAGCATCTATGCAAAGATGCAGTGGAATGGCCAAAGCTGGACTGGTAATCGAAAAGGCATAACTTTAAAGAGAAAATCCTATATCAAAGAATTTGATTCCAATATGGACATTTCGGTAACCTACGAAGTTATAAATGACAATCTGGTAAAAAAGACGGTTGAAATGTTTCAGCCATCCATGCCAAAGATATATTATATTTTAAACGAAACAGCCCGTCCGGAGGAAAAGCCAAAGCGATATGTCACCTTCGAAAATGATAATTTTCCCGGTGGATTTGTGCATGAGATGTTTCCGTCAGCAGGTTTTATTACTCCAGGCAATTTAGTGGTTGGTTTTTTAACTGATGCGGGTTATAAAAATCAGTTTACAAGGAATACACGTCGTCGGATTAGCGGTCACGGAGGTGGTTTTGTTGGTTGGCGCTTGTTGCCGGATCCAAATTTATTTTCCATTGCTACTGCAAAGGAACAAGATGATAATAATAATTACATCAGGCAAACATTTGGCGAAATGTATAATCTGGATGCCGGAGAACAAATTCTTATGAAAATGCCAGTTGAATATAAAAAAGAAGGTCATGCTGAAATTGAAAGCACAAATGGGCTGATTAAAATTAAAGGTCATCCGGGAAGTCGGGCGGGTATAGATTTTTTCGCTCCATTAAAAGATCAAAAAGTTTATACCATTTCATTTTTATGCAAAGGAAATACTGGTGTCGCATTAAAATTATTCAGAGTAAAGAACGGACATAAAACCGTTGAACTGGAAGATGGTGTTAAATACATTGATAATTTTCCGGCAGTAGAAAATGAATGGACGCTTTTTAAAGGTAGCATTTTGGTACCATACATCGAAAATGATTCAGTTTCCATGTTTATTGGCACACAATCAGGAAAAGAATGTAATCTTCAGATAAAAGACCTTAAGTTTATAGAGCATAACCCTAAACAGGAACCTTACAATGTTTTACCGATAGGTAAAAAGGTATCTAAAAACACATATATTTTTGCTGAACAGTGGAAATCTCATCAGCAATTTATGATTTCCTCACAAATACGTTTAGCCGAAGGAAAAGGATTCAAAGGATCTCAGATTGAAAAAATGTTGTATGCCAACTTCAATATGCTAACCTGGATTACAAATGTCGACAATTTTGCGCCATTTAATGTACCCAATATGAATTATGCTCCGGATATGTACAACCGTGATTCATTTTTCTCAATAGTATCATCATACAATAAAGAACTCAACCTTTCTATCTGGAAACAATGGGGTAGAACACAATCATCCCAGGGAGGTATTGGTACTATCATCACTCCGCTTTTGGGTTCGGTTGAGACAAAAGACAATGAAGCCACCATTGAATGGTTGATCTGGGCTATGCTTAATAAACGTCGTTTTGGAATTACACTTCCACATGAAAAGATTAAAAAAGCAGTTGATTATGTACTGAATGAATTTGATGCCGACAGAGACGGAAAATGTAAAGCACATTTCTCTTTGGGACAGATCGATATTGTTGATTTTAAACCGAAAACTGACCGACTTGGTCTTAATCAGGGAATGCTGGCGATTGTACTTAGAACCATAAAAGAATTAGGTTTTGATATTACCGATGAATATATACAAAAAGCAGAAAATGAATATCGAAACTTTTATGATGTAAAAAGAAAACATATGCTGTTCGACCGGAAGTTTCCGGATATTATTTCATTAACAGAACTGGAACCTGAATTTTTTTCACTCTGGTTATTTAACCGACCCATATTAACTGATAAAATGGTTATAAATCATTTGGATCAGATACCTATTCTTAATAAAGTTACTAATTCACCTAATCCGGAGTTGGGAACTACTGCACCAATTTGTATCAGACTGACACAAGATAGCAAAGGATATTCCTATTTCACTGGAGATTATCAGCCTTTTGCAGAATTCGGTGAGGAAAATTACAGCAACGGTAAAAATGATGGATTTTATTATAATGGTGGAAGTTGGTTCCGACCAGAATATTGTGCTTACGTGGTAGGTCTTAAACATAACTGGAAGAATGCTAAAAAGATGATGGAAAACCGAGTTTGGGCAGAAATTTATCTGAATCCTAAGTGGCCCTTCAGTAAAGAATTTATACCTACCAAATGGGATACAGAAGATAGCTGGTGGCCATCGACAAAAGGATTATGCTGGAATGTTTTTATACTTATGGCAGATGAAGTTGCAGGATTAAGAAACCCTGATATGGATCCTGATTACGAAAAAGATAATAGCTCAGATAATACGAATTGAATCTTAATAGATACAATACCCATGATAAGAATTTTGACACAAAAGATAATGATTAATAGCTTTGGACCTAAGGATCAGATTATCCTGAAGGGTTATTTTTTTTGGAGTTTTAAATATATTAGGTTTCAGATTTTTAGCTCTCCTCCATAGACAAAATTGTCCTCACTGCTAAGCTCAAAAGATTGTCGCCAAGCTTGTATATAAGCATAATGTAGAATGTGCATGAAATTTCAATTTATTAGCTATTCTTATTTTTTTGCAAAACTACTTTTTTTAATGGGTGATGGATTTGCCCTGAGAGAATGGCGATTTTTTTTACAATGTATTATCTTATAATAACAAGTACACTTAAAAAATATTTAAGAATAATTTTAACATTTAAAATATAATTTGTTGAAATGAAAAATTTATTATTAATCGTCTTTATAATTTTTTTGTCAGTTAATATATTCTTTAACCTTAATTCTTTCATTTATGAAAAAAAAGATTCCTAGTTTAATTTGGTCGCTACTAATTTTGTGTGCGATTACATTTTCTGTCATTTCTTGTGAAGATGACAGTATTTCATCTGATTATTATCCACCAGTTCTGGAAATCGGATTTGATGATATTTCTGATGTTACTATTTCAAATGATGAACCCAATCCTAATGGTGGTCAAGACTCCACTTATGTAAGACTATTTAAGCTTGTTAGCGATAATAGTAATGATGCATTAGATATTGATGTTTTTTTCAACTTTTTCAATTACTCTTCAGGGTTAGTTGATACAACTGTTATAAATAAATACATTAGATTGATGAATCCTATTTTGAGAACTGATTCATTGAATATCGATGGAACAAGTTGGGGGAAGCCTTGGCTATGCAGCCGTGCAAATTTCAGTGTTGGAACAAAACATGCTGCTATTATGATTAGAACTATTGATAAGGTGCAAGGTGTTCCAAAAACACCTGGTTCTCCAAGTCAGGCTACTTTTTTACTTAAACTAATTCCTGACACAAACTATCCTGCCAGATATACTGTTGATGAAGCGAAAAGCTCAAAGAAAGTCACCGTTATAGATAATAAGCAATTATAGTATTATATGTTAACAATATATAAATATAATTTTATGAAATCACAAATCAAAATTTTAATTTTACTAATGATATGCTTAATAAGCATTTCTACTTTTGCACAAAATCGAACAATAAAGGGATTGGTCAATGATGATAAACAAAATCCAGTTGTAGGTGCAAATATTGTTGTTGATAAGACAACTATTGGAACTGTAACCGACTTAAATGGAAAATTTTCATTAAATGTCCCTATAAATACTAAGTCAATTACCATAAGTTTTATCGGAATGACTTCTAAAAAGATATTGATTAATAATTTAAGTTATTACAAAATAAAACTTGAAGAGAATTCTGAAGTTCTAGACGAATTAGTTGTTGTGGGATATGGTATTCAGAAAAAGAGTGATTTAACCGGCGCTGTTTCTTCAGTTGATGCAAGTTCCATCACTGGACGTACAGTATCTATAGAGCAAGGACTTCAGGGACGTGTTTCTGGTGTGCAAATTACAAAATCAGAAGCATCACCAGATGGAGGTATAAGTATGGTTATCCGTGGATCCAATTCTATTGTTGGAGGTACCGAACCTTTATATGTTATTGACGGTATACCCATCTCTGGAAAAAATACTATGATTAGAGCGGGTTATTTTGATATTTTCGGTGGCACTGGTGAGGAACAAACTATGACACAACCATCAAATATGTTGAGTTTTCTTAATCCATCAGATATTGCTTCTGTCGAAGTACTTAAAGACGCTTCTGCAACAGCTATTTATGGTTCAAGAGCATCAAATGGGGTTGTACTTATTACAACTAAAAAAGGAGTAGAAGGGCAAACGAAGATAAATTTTAATGCTTCGTATGATGTGGCCGAAGCGTCACGCAAATGGGATCTCTTGGATGCTAGTGAATATGCAGAACAGCAAAATACGCGCCAATTAATACAATCTATCATGGGGGATAATAAAACCTATGAACAAGCTATTCTCGATCTTCCCTTCCCGGGAACATATAATGGACAATCTAACTTTAATTGGACTCCAAATGATAATGCCGGCGGTGATGGTTCCTATAGCCCATCACCCGAAGATTATAGTCAGGGAAACATGCCTAGCACGAATTGGCAAGATGTGGTGTTGCGTAAAGGAATAAGCCAAAAATATTCCCTTACTATATCCGGAGGTAATGACAAAATCAAATTTTATGTTGGTGCAGGTGCGGATAACATTAATGGTATTATAGAAGGTTCTAAATTTCATCGTTATTCATTGAATTCAAATTTAGATGCCAAGTTATTGAAGAAATTAAGTTTCACCAATTCTACTAATGCTTCTTATACGTTAAGCAATCGTTCGCAAACGGGAAATATTCAATCTGGAGATATGCGCGGTGTAATGATGGCTGCGGTAAATTTCGACCCAACACAATTGATGTCAGGCTATCGCTATCAAATGGAGAATGGGTTATTAGCTCCTAGTGATGATCCATATACAGCTGCCACTAGCTTAACGGATAAAAATACAGTATACTCAGTGATGGATAATGTTGCTCTGAACATTGATATAATTAAAGGATTGAAGGTTAAAATTACCGGAGGAGCTCGATTTAACCTAAATGTTCGTGATTATTATATTCCTCGTACCTCAAATCGTTATTGGGAAGCTAACGGGCAAGGCTATGCTTCTTACGGTAATAATGTAGACATGTATCTGATTAATGAAAATCTGGTTTTCTATAATACCACGATTGGTAAACATAAAATTGATCTTACAGCAGGGTATACACAAGAACAGAGTTCTGAAAATACCCATAGTGTAAATACAAAAGGATTTTTGAATGACTACAATACCTACCATGTTTTAGGTACCGGATCAATCTACTACGCTCCATATTCAGACTATATTAAAACGGAAAGCATGTCATATCTTGGCCGTGTTAACTATATTTATGATGATCGTTATCTTTTAACGGTTACATTCCGTGCTGATGGTAGTTCTAAATTTGGAAAGAATAACAAATGGGGGTATTTTCCTTCAGCAGCCATTGCATGGAGAATAAGTCAGGAAGAGTTCCTTAAAAACAATGATCTTATTTCCAATCTGAAACTGCGTCTTTCATATGGGGAAACAGGGAATCAGGGGGTAGCTCCTTATCAATCGCAATCGGCACTTGTTTCGGGAAATTATCCATATAACGGGAATCTTAGTTCTACATATCAATATGGCACAATTATGCCAAACCCGAACTTGAAATGGGAAAAGACAGCGCAGTACAATGCTGGTTTGGATTTGGGATTTTTTAATAATCGACTCTCCATTACTGCTGATTTTTACAAGAAAAAAACCTCAAATTTATTGCAAAGGATGAACATGGCTGCCAATACTGGATTTAGCTCTATTTACAAGAATGCCGGTTCAATATCGAATACTGGAGCTGAATTGTCAGTAACCGGTGTAATCTCTAAAAATGATTTCTATTGGAGTCTAACCGGAAACTGGTCAACAAATAAATCCAAAGTTACCAGTTTAGGCGAATTGACTTCATATCCAGGATACCATGTTTGGGGATGGAGCAACTTCCCGTTTCCCGTAACTGTTGGTCATTCGCTTGGCGAAGTTTGGGGCTACAAAATGACGAAGGTAATGAAGACCTGGGAAGATCGTAAAAATTGCGCCATCGACAATCCCAATATGAGGTTGACAAATGATCCGGAAACAGGACAAGAGATTTATGCGGGTAAGCTTGGAGAGTATGATTTTGAGAAAGATGCAGATGGAAAGATGAAAAAACAAGTTATTGGAAATACTAATCCTGATTTTATCTTTGGGCTAAATTCTCAGATGTCATACAAAAACTTCGACCTTTCATTTGCTTTGGCTGGTGCTATTGGACAAGACATTTTAAACTTACAAATGGCTCCAGGATTCGATTATACATGGCGTGTGCATCAATATGCTGATAATCGTTGGATACCTGAAGTAAAGGATAAAAATGGGAAAGTTGTTTTACAGGACAATGGTAAAAGCGGATATATCCTTGAGGATCCTTATGGTAGTGATTATGGAGAATACACCTATAGTACTCAAATTGAGGATGGTTCATGGATAAAACTAAAAAACATAACCTTAGACTATACATATAAGTTTAAAACTTCCAATTACTTTATTTCATCAATAAGACCCTATATTACGCTCAATAATGTATTTTGTATTGATTCCTATTCCGGTATGGATCCGGAAGCTAGTGCTTTTGGACAAGACCCTACCCGACGCGGAGTTGCATTTAGTGAGTACCCCATGTCATTTAGTACAACATTTGGCGTTAATGTAACCTTTTAATTAATTAATAACACAGAATAAGTTATGAAAAAGTTTAAATATATTATGCTATCATTGACCATTTTCTTGATGGCAGGATGTTTATCACTTGATGAAGACCCAATGACGTTTATTACTCCGGCTCAATTTTTTAAAACAGAAGCGGATGCAAATGCCTCCTGTTTGGGAATGTATCCTAATATGTATGATATTAGTGAATCGTGGGTAAATGCCGCTCGAGGCGTGGTAGCAAATCTCGATGATGGGCGTATGCTTAACAACAATGTTTTAGAGCCATTAACCACTGATGGTGGACAGATGTGTGATATGTGGTCTTCCTACTATCGTTTGGCACGAAAGGCAAATACCACTATTGAAGGTTTAGAAACTTCAGCTCTACTTCCCCTAACAAAAAATCAATACATCGGAGAGGCTAAGGCTATGCGTGCCTATGCATATTTACGTCTAGTGAAAAACTGGGGTGATGTTCCTATGCTTCTTACTACCTTTGCAGAAGGGAGTTCTCGTCCTGTTACTTCAATGAAGGATGTTTATTCTCAAATTTTCAAGGATTTGAACGATGCGCTATATGTCACTCCTATCTTTGGATCAGGTTCCAAACCCGGGCGTTTGGATATGGGGGGTGTTCGGATGCTTTTGGCTGATGCCGCATTGACTATTGCACAATCTGCTTCAAGCTTTAAAAATGGAGGACCTGATGCTGCAGCACTTAAACCATATGCTGATGCGTTTGGGAACGACATAAAACTATACTTTGGAATTGCCAAAAATCAACTGGATACTTTGATAAATATAGAGACTACTTACAAACTTTATAATGGCAAAAATGGTTCAAACTGGATTAATATGTTCGGTCGCACTGCAGATGGAACAGATTGTGTTGATAACTGTGAATCGATCTTGCGTACCATGACCATACCTAATACTTACCCTGGAGGACAGTCTACTGTTCCAAATTTGTCTAATTTCCTTCCGGCAGAAAATAACGGGAGAGCATTAGTTCCAACGTATGAATATGTATCGTGTTTTGACAGAAATGACCTTAGAAGACGTGATGGTTTCGCTTGGTTTTATGAAAATGCAAATACAGAGACCAATGTAACGGAATATATCATTCCAATTCGTCAATTCGGTAATGAACCTTTTGATTTAATGGGAATTCAGGGTGTAAATTCTACTGATGGTTATGCTGATTACCCAAATTCTGATAACGGAGAAAAATGGGAGACTAAAACTGTAATTCAACAGGTAACTGGAACATTAGGAAACTATCACTATACAAACGTAATTAGAAATGCAGATTATAAATCTCCACTATGTGCTAAGTTTTTTGATCAAACCTGTACAAGCGGTTCTCCAGCTATTTCAACACCACTCTACCGAATGGCTGAAGCCTATTTAATGTATGCAGAAGCTTCTGCAGCACTAAGTGGTGTAAATCAAGATGCCGTTGACAAGCTGAATGCTATTCACTCGCGGGCTTTTGCTGACCAGGCTGCAAACACATTCAACGTTGGTGATTTTGTCAATCTTGCAGACTTCAACAATGCTCTAATTGATGAATATCTCTGGGAATTTGGCTTTGAAAATAAAGATGCTTTGGTACTTATTCGTTTTGGTAAGTTGCAGGAAAGAATCAAAAAAGTAACCAGCAAATATATTCCTAAATTCTCGGCGGCCTATTCTGGTTCTATATTTGGTGTTGAAGCGGAATCTGATAAATCATATGCAGCCCGTCAACGTAAAGTTCGTGGGTTGGATCAATATTGGTTACCTTATCCAGTATCGGGAGAAATACAACTAAATGATGCAATGCTTGGGTTAACACGAATGAAATATTAATAATTGTTAAACAGATTTTAATAATGTTCTTTGAATATGGTCTTTGTTGTCTATTTGATGACAAAGACCATAGAACAAAGAATTAATTTTTAAGATTAATCACAAATTCGTTCCAAAGAATATAAAGTCAGCAGGTTTTATCACGGAATGAATATGTAATTAAAAAAAAATTAAATACTAATAACTACAGTTTAATACTTTAATAGAAGTCCTAAAGATCTTACATAATATTACAAAAGATATGAAAATGAAAAAATTACTATTTTGTTTTTATATTTATTTGCTGATTTCAGTGCAGATAGTATATTCACAAAAGAGTATTATACTATACGACTAATATATAAAAAATCAGAGGTAGCTTACTATGTTGCCTAATGAATTTATTTTAGACATTACCTTTTATAATATTTATATCTAAAATCTCATTAAAGGTGTACCATAATTGAGATATATGTTCAATAACATACTCAATAAATAAACTATATTCCCATAAAAGTACCCTCTATTTCCAAATAAGCAATAAGATAAAATAATACACAATATTGAGAACTGAGCAAACGTTTTTGACCAAAAGTTATCATTCCTTTATTATGAATTTAAAACAACATCTATGGACATTGCAAAAAGATTTAAAGAAAATCCGTTACTTTTTCCTTCGAATATTAAACCATGCATACCAGGTATGGAGATTACCTGTCTGTTAAATCCGGGAGTATTTCGTTATAAAGGGAAAACCTGGTTGTTATTAAGGGTCGCAGAACGTCCTGAACAAAAAAAAGATAAAATAAGTTTTCCTATATATAATAAAGAAAACAAAATAGAAATTTTAACTTTTGACAAAAATGATCCTGCCTTAAATGCAACAGACCCGAGAATTATTATTTATAATGGTAATTCATATCTAACCACACTTTCTCATTTAAGACTAGTTTGTAGTGATGATGGCATAAACTTTCAAGAACCATCAGATTACACTCCTATCATGGGAAAAGGTTCACAGGAAACATTCGGAATAGAAGACTGCAGGGTTGCAACAATGAAAGACGGATATCATCTTACATACACCAAAGTATCTTCCGATGGTGTAGGAGTAGGTTATATGCAAACAAACGACTGGAAAACATTCAGACGTAAAGGGATGATATTTCCACCGCACAATAAAGACTGTGCTTTATTCGACGAAAAAATTGATAATAAATATTACGCACTTCATCGGCCAAGCAGTCCCGAATTAGGAGGAAACTATATATGGATAGCAGAATCTTTGGACAGAATTCACTGGGGAAATCACAACTTACTGGCAAAGACAAGAAAAAACATGTGGGACAGTGCTCGTATAGGAGCCGGAGCTTCACCCATAAAAACTAAAAAAGGATGGCTGGAAATATATCACGGGGCAACAGATAAAAATCGTTATTGCCTCGGAGCATTATTATTAGACTTAAAACATCCGGAAACAGTAATTGCACGCAGCATGAAACCAATTATGGAACCTACAACCGATTATGAAATAAAAGGTTTTTTTGGAGAGGTTATATTTACAAATGGTCAACTTGTTGATGAAGATAAACTAACTATCTATTACGGAGCTTCAGATGAAGTAATTTGCGGAGCACAATTTTCGATAAACGAAATATTAAAAACACTGGAATATTAAGTTAATGAATATTTTAAAAAACATACCTGCAAAAATAGAAAACGAATATTACGTTTTTTTGAGTTATCCCCGAGATATGCGGGTATTACTGATAACTAATATTATTTATGCTCTGGTTTTACCTATTACAGACATTTTTGTCAGTGCATATATTATGCGTAATTCAAATGATCCAACAATGGTTGCAATTTATCAGTTATGTCTTTATACCGGAATCCCAATTACGTTTATGATTAATGGTTTTCTATTAAATAAAATAAAAATTGCCAATTTATATAGTTTAGGAATGCTGCTGAGCGGTATTTCCATGATTTTTATGATGACATTATCAACTCTAGATATAACAGGAGTTGCCATATCCGGAATAATTATGGGTATTTCTTTTGGTTTTTTTTGGGCAAACAGAGATTTTCTGGCTTTGAACACGACAAATGATAGAAATAGAAATTATTATTATGGTATAGAAACATTTTTTTATACTATTACTTCTATAATTGTCCCGTTTGTTGTAGGATGGTTTTTGATAACATATCAAAAATCAGGATGGTTTGGTGGAAATATAAGCCATGCTTATCAAATTGTAACAATAGGAGTAATAATCCTTACTGTTTTTTCCTCTTTCGTTATTCATCAGGAAAAATTTAAAAACCCCAGGCAAAAGAAGTTCATATATTTTCATTTTGAACGTTTATGGCAAAAAATGTTATTTCTATCCGGGTTAAAAGGTATAGTACAAGGTTATCTGGTTACCACGCCTGCCATATTAATCATGACCCTTGTAGGCGACGAAAATTCGTTAGGTACAATACAGGCTATAAGCGGTATAATCACTGCAATTATTTTATATATATTAGGCAGAACAACAAAGCCAAAAGACCGTATATATATATTTACCGCAGGATTATTAATTTTTGTTGCCGGAACGTTAGCTAATGCCATATTATTTTCCGCAACCGGAGTAATCATATTTATCCTGGCAAAAGTTCTGTTTCAGCCATTACACGACATTGCATATTTCCCTATACAGATGAAAGTAATAGATGTGGTTTCAAAAAGAGAAAAACGTAGTAAGTTTGCCTATATCTTCAATCATGAATTTGGATTATATGTAGGACGTTTCCTGGGGCTTATGTTATTTATAGCTCTTGCCCACTATGGTTCCATGACTTTTTCGTTAAAATATTCGCTGCTTATTATTGCATTAATTCAGTTAATATCTATTCCTGTTGCTAAAAATATTATAAAAGACACAAACAACGCCAAAGATTAAATAACATGAAAACAAGAAATACTTTTTGGCTTTTTATAAGCATACTAATTGTTTTATTCGGTTGTTCGAATAATAACAACTCCATAAAACAAATAGCAATTAATAAAATAGAAATTATGCCCAATCAGCCAAAGCCATATAAAATGACCGACTATCACGAAATGGCAATTAACTTTGACAAGGTTGTTTTTAATTTCGATACTATTGGGAAATATCATCCTTTTATATGGATTGATTCTATTCAACGTAATATTCCACAAACAACATTTGGAATATATACAGCTGTAGGAGATATAAGACAGGGGCCAAATAAACATAACGGAGAATTTCACGAAGCTCTTTGCTCATTAGGAGCTGTTCTAAGTGGTGGGTTAACAGGCATCGACAAAGAAAATCAGGATGGTTTTAACTATGTAAAAATGCTTCAAAATTATTTTAATTCTTCCAGTGGCTGGGATATAATTATGAATAATACCAGCCCTGAAGTTGCTTCTTTCGGCGGAGGTTATGGCCATGACTGGTGGTATGATGTTTTCCCTAATGTATTATATTATGCAGTATCAGATTTATTCCCAAATGTATCAGGAGAAAACAAAATCTTAAAAATTGTTGCCAATAAATTTTATCTTGCTGATTCTGTTTTAAACGGAAACTACAACTATTCTTATTTCGACTATTCAACCATGAAAGGAATGAAAAATAATATTCCTTTTCAACAGGATGCTGCAGCAGGTCATGCTTATGTTTTATATGGAGCATACAAAAAATTTGGAGACCCACGCTATCTGAAAGGAGCCAAATCAGCAACAAAAGCCCTCCTTAGTCAAAAAGAAAGTCGTTTTTATGAAATATTAATGCCTTTCGGAGCTTATGTGGCAGCCAGGCTGAATGCGGAACAGGGAACACAATATAATGTAACAAAAATTCTTAACTGGACTTTTAATGGTTGTACAGCTTCAGACGGAAGAACCGGTTGGGGAGTTATTGCAGATCGATGGGGCAATTATGATGTATCAGGACTTCAGGGAAGCATAACGGATAATGGCGGATACGGCTTTTTAATGAACACCTATTCTCTTGCATGGCCTTTAGTAGCTCTTGTTCGTTATGACCCGCATTATGCCAGAGCTATTGGAAAATGGATGCTTAATGCAGCAAATGCAGCACGTTTTTGTTATCCATACGAGATTCCTGATAAAAATCAATGGCTTCCTGAAAAAAAGACAATTACAAGAAATGTTATTGCATACGAAGGAATACGAAAAACAGATACATATAATAAAAAAAGTTTAAAAGGTATTTCACCTGTTGCATTGGGTGATGGTCCGCAATGGGCAAAAAATCAACCTGATGTATCAATGTTCAGTATATACGGTTCTGCCTATGCAGGCATTTATGGATCAATTATTAAAAAAACTAATGTCGAACAAATTTTACAACTTGATTGCCTTGCAACAGATTTTTACAGATCTAAAGCATACCCAACATTTCTATATTACAATCCATACGAAAAAGAAAAAATTGTAGAATATTTTAACGAGGAAGCCAAAGTTGACCTTTATGATGCTTTAACACACACAACAGTAGCAAAAAATGTAAGCTCAAAAGGAAAATTTACAATTCAAGGGAACAAAGCAATGTTAATTGTAGCTATCCCTTCCGGGAGCAAAATCAAAAAAAATGGGAATAAATACTTCGCAAACGATATTGCAATTACATATCAATAATTTAAATAATACATTAAGCCTATGAGAAAAATTCGATTACTAACTATTGAAAAAAGATTTGGGAATATCTGTATTGTATACCTTGATCAGAGAAATAATTAACTAAACATAATAACTATGAATAAAATTTTTAAAAAAGTTATTGCCATTCAAACACAATTGGCTAAAACAACTTTGTGGTTGATGGTCAATTCATGGAAAATATAAAGAGTTTGAATCCATCAGACATAGAACATATTGAGATTCTAAAAGATGCCTCATCTACAGCTATTTATGGATCTCGTGGTTCAAATGGGGTAATTCTTATTTCTACAAAAAGTGGAAAAAAAGGAAAAACTTCAATTAGCTTAGATGCTTATACTGGAATTAATCAAAAATATGAAGTTAACAAAAGAAAAACTTTAATGATTCGAAAAATTATTTGCTTCCTATTCCTCAAAATGATATCTATAAAACAAATGGTTCATTGATTCAAAATCCGAATTATTAATTGTAATAAAATAATAGAAAAAAAGAAGAGGGAACTTATCCTATCTCTATAAATATATCAACACTATGAAAAAGATTATATCGCTGTTTTTTATTCTTAGCCTTATTTTTATTGCCTGCAATAGATCTTCCATAATCCGGCATCAAACATCAATTATTACTGATTTTCCATCAAAACCAATAGAAAAACCACTACCCTGGGCAAAAATGGCCAACGAGTTCGATGCGTTTATTATGGATTCCACAAATCAAGCCATAAAAACCCTTCCTAACGGACATCATTTTTTCCCTTCCGATCTTAATGGTAAT
>Ga0172378_10001591_pt1 | contig 21012 bp, 21 predicted proteins | sample GrowelOW332metaG_FD_119755 | JGI IMG/M metagenome (GOLD analysis project Ga0172378, IMG submission 119755) | Groundwater microbial communities from an aquifer near a municipal landfill in Southern Ontario, Canada - Pumphouse #3_1 metaG | ecosystem: Environmental > Aquatic > Deep subsurface >... | reverse complement strand
TTATATATATAGTCAAAATTATCTCTGTCTTCTTCTATAATTAAATCAGGATCTAATCCTTTAAGCTTAAAAGTAAAATCCTCCTCGGCAAACCTAAATAGGTAATTAAATGAATCATCTTTTTCAGCCTTTAATAAGCTTACTATATCAGCAAGGTCATCCATAGCGTAACCTATTGGCTGCATAAAATGATATTTTCCTTCAAAATCTTTTTTTTTAATTATTAAAGCATCCTTGTATACAGCATATTTAATATCTAATGACTTTTTCCATATAATAAGGTTTGTAAACGAATATTCACAGGTTTTAAATTTATAAGGATTCAGATATTCATCAAATATTTCCCTGTCGTTTATTTCTAAGTTTTTAAATTCCAGCATAATAACACCTCAATTGATAATCAATATTATATGCTAATTCGTACTTAAAGTAAACAGCTGATTAATTGCAAAATATTTACTTATCAATTATATTATATAGTAGAAGGTGATAAATGTGGAAAGAGGATATATACAAATTTATACGGGAAATGGCAAAGGAAAAACAACTGCGGCACTGGGTCTGGCGCTGAGAGCTTTATGCGCAGGCTTTAAGGTATATATTGGACAGTTTGCCAAGGGACAAAATTACAGCGAGCTTAAGGCACCTGAATTTTTTAAAAACCTTACAATGGAGCAGTATGGTGAACCTACATTTATAGTAGATAAGCCCAGCAGCAAAGATATTGAAGGGGCGGAGAAGGGCTTTAAAAAGGCATATGAGGCAGTAACCGGAGGAGAATATGATTTAGTAATATTAGATGAAATAAACATAGCAATTTTATTAGATTTAATTAAAGTTTCTGATGTTCTGGATATGCTGGATAAAAAATGCATTAAAACAGAAGTTATATTAACAGGCCGTTACGCAAATGAGGCTTTAATCGAAAAGGCAGACTTGGTTACAGAGATGAAGGAGATAAAGCACTATTTTAATAAGGGAATAAAAGCCAGACGGGGAATAGAGGACTAAGGAACTGCAAAACCTCGAAAATCCACATTTTTAAGCTGCGAAATCATCCAAAAGGTCATCTGGCAGTCTCCTTAATTAAATATTTATTAAAGGGGGTTCAATTCCTAAAGGCCTTATTGTATACTAGTTATGGAGTATTTGAACGACAGTTTTAAAGAGGTGGTTTTATGAAGAAAAAGATTAAAGAATATGTCTTAATAACATTAGGAATGGTTTTAGTAGCAGTGGGCATGTATTTCTTCCTGATGCCTAATGATTTGGCAACCGGAGGAGTAAATGGCATGGGAATTATTATAAATCATTATCTACCATTTATTTCTGTTGGATTCCTGATGATAATAATGAACATAATTTTATTTATCATAGCATTCCTTATAATAGGACCAAATTTTGGAGGAAAGACCATATATGTAAGCATAGGCTTATCCGGCATGATTTGGGCTTTGGAGATTTTTTACCCTGTCAAAGCCCCACTATCCGATGACATGCTTTTGCAGCTTATAGTTGGCATTTTAATATCCGGAACTGGTATGGGAATAGTGTTCAATCAGAATGCATCAACTGGCGGAACTGATATAATAGCAAAAATAATAAATAAATTTTTTCACATTGACTTAGGCAAGGCAATTCTTATGTCAGATTTTATCATTACAATTTTTGCTTCATTAACCTTCGGAATTACAAAAGGTCTTTATGCTATGCTGGGCGTTATTATGAATGGATATGTGATAGATAATGTAATTGAGGGATTTAGTGTCTGCAAGGAAGTTGTAATAATAAGTGAAAAGGGAGATCTTATAAAAAAGTTTATCATTGACGAGCTTCAGAGAGGAGCTACTATATATTATGCAAAGGGAGCTTTCTCAGGGGAGAACAAGGAAGTAATTACTACGATTATAGACAGAAAAGAATATGTAAAGCTTAGAAATTATATTAAGGAAATTGACACTGCCTCATTTATTACAATAAAAAACATAAGGGAAACTCTGGGAGAAGGATTTAAAAGTATCATCGAATGAGGAAATTGTATAATTACATTTCGGCTATTTTTTATGCTAAAAAGTAAATTCTTAAATTATGCAATTTTCTGGAATAGGGTTGTAATTAATATCTAATAATGTTAACATTAGTTTGATAATTAAATAATATCTGATTTAATAAAGGGAATGCGGTTAGAATCCGCAGCAGCCCCCGCTACTGTAACACCTACAATTGATAGAGTGCCACTTGAGAAATCAGGGAAGGTTATCATGAGGTTAAGGTGTAAGCCAGGATATCTTTATAAATCAGCTAAACAACCTTCGGTGGGAAGGCTTGGTAGAAATGTATTTACCGAACCTTTTTAGGTTCGCTTTTTTTATGCATTTAGATAGTTACCTTCCATAAGTTTTACTTAAAATAAAAAATAATTAATTACTTCCCGGAGGATTTATGAAAATAAATATTCACCCTATAGCTGCAATAATACTTGTGCTCATTCTTACTATTATAGATTTTTCTACTTACAATGTTTCTATAATATCAGGAATTTTATTATTTATTTTAATAGTGCTTATATTTTCAGGAAATGCTGATAAGCTTAAAAAGAATATATATTATTTTATTCCCTACGCAGTAATTACTATACTTATTAATTTAATATTTGTATCAGAGGGCAGCCATGTAATTTTTCAGGCTATGGGTAAAAAGTTCACCTTGGAATCCTTGGTCTATGCTTTAATAATGTCTCTTAAACTGCTTAATGTAATATATATTTTCCCGCTTTTTGGTGTTCTTGTTGATTCAGATGATCTTGTTTCGTTTTTTTCATCTATAGCTCCAAAGTCAACTCTCACTCTTCTTATATCAGCTAAAATTATTCCCAGGCTTAAGAGAAGGTATGAGAGCATAAGAGAAGTTTTTTCCCTCCGGGGAGTTGATTTCAGCAAAAAGAGAAAAAGAGATATGATAGAGGGCTTTCTTCCTGTAATTGCAAGTCTAACTGAAGATACTCTGGAAGGCTCCTTTGAAATAGGTGAAGCAGCATTTGTCCGAGGTTATTTAGGAAGCAAAAGGACAATTTATGAAAAAAGGAAGCTAAATTCTAAAGATTATTTAATATTAATGCTGTCCTTAGTCCAGATGATTTTTTTTATATGGTCCAGCATGAATGACTATATATATTTTGATATTTACAGCAAAGCCGGGTTAAATAGTTTTTTCAATATATATGTTTCAATTAATATAATAATGATGTTAATAATTTCAGTAACTATAGTTTTTTAATAGAGGTAAGCTATGGAATTTATAAATATAAAAAATCTTAATTATTACTATCCAAATGAAAATGAAAAGGCTTTAGATAATATAAATCTAAATATTGAAAAGGGGGAGCTGGTTTTAATAACCGGCAAATCAGGCTCTTCCAAATCAACTTTGGGAAAGGCAATAACCGGTGCTGTCCCAAACTTCTATGGAGGAAGAATAGGAGGAGAAATATTAATAAACCAGACTGATATTAAGGAGTTAAAGGATGGAGACAGGGCAAAACTTGTTACCATGGTGCTTCAGCATCCTGAAAAAAGCTTTCTTATGGATAAGGTTCATAGAGAGATAGCCTTTGGCTTGGAAAATATAGCCTACGATGAGAAGGGAATAAAGAGAAGAGTATTTGAAGCCTTGGAATTTTGCAATATTTTAGATTTAGCATACAGGAATATAGATACTCTGTCCGGCGGAGAAAAACAAAAGCTTGCCATAGCAGCTGCTCTTTCCTATAGTCCGGAATGCATTATCTTAGATGAACCTACATCTCAGCTTGATCCATCCGCTGCTGAGGAAATAGTAAATATAATAAAAAAGATAAATAAGGAGCTTTTTATCACAATTATGGTAATAGAGCAGAGAACTAATAAATGGCTTATGGCAGCAGACAGAGTACTGTTTATGGAAAATGGAAAAATTTCCCTTGATGGCAGCAGGGAAGAATTCTACCAAAGCAAAATTCATAAATATAATGAGTTTCTTCCATCATATTTAAGGCTTCTTAAAAGGCTTAATATAGGATATAAAAATTCACTTAAGGAAGCAAAAGAAGCTTTAAATGGTATAAAGGTAAATAAAATAGAGAATAAAATATATCCAGGGAATACCCTGATAAGCATTAAAAATCTAAAAGCAGGCTATGGTGACAGAAACGTTTTAGATGGCATAAACCTGGATATAAAACAGGGAGATTTCCTGGGGATAATAGGTTCCAACGGGGCAGGAAAGACTACTCTTTTAAAATCTGTTTTAAACTTGATTCCCTACAAGGGTTCTGTCAAAATATCAGGAATTGAAGCAAGCAAGATGAGTCTTAAGGAAATAGGAAGGGAAATAGGTTATATAAGCCAGAATCCAAACGATTATATATGGAAGGACACCGTATATGAAGAGGTTAAATTTACTCTAAGTAATTACAGCATAGAAGATGAAGATTTAGTAAATCAAACTCTAAAACAGCTGGATATATATAAATACAAGGATAAGAATCCCAGGGACTTAAGCGGAGGAGAGCTTCAGAGGCTGGCCATGGCAGCAGTTCTTGTCTTAAAGCCCAAGATACTTATATTAGATGAGATAACAAGAGGTATAGACCCGATTTTAAAAAAGAGGATATCAGGTCTTTTGAAAAAAATAAACGAAAGCGGAACTACTATAATAATTGTAACTCATGATATAGAAAATGCAGCTCTTTTATGTAAAAACCTTGCCTTGATTATAAATGGAGAAATTGTTTCCTATGGAAGCCGGGACCAGGTACTTAAAGATGGAATTTATTATTCCACAGATATAAATAAGCTTTTTAAAAACAATGTATATCTGGAAGAGGAAGTTAAAAATGTATAGAGAAATGCTGGCAGCCTTGCTGATAGGAATTCTCTTTTTAAGCTTTGTAATATATGAAAAGAAGGATAAAAATTTTAAAAGTATAGCAGCTATAGCTACACTCTCTGCAATAGCAGCAGGGCTAAGAGTTGTTATGGCACCTCTTCCCAATATTATGCCGACTACTTTTCTGGTTTCACTTACCGGCTTTGTCTTTGGACCATTTACTGGGTTTATTACAGGAGCTTTGTCAGCTTTTTTATCTAATATATTTTTAGGTCAGGGACCCTGGACATTTTTTCAGATGTTTGGCTGGGGCACAGTAGGTTTTATATCTGCCTTCCTGCCTAAAAATATTAAAGCTTTTGGATTTTCTATAGTCTGCTTTTTTTACGGGTTTTTATTTGATTATATTGTGGAGCTTTGGTATATATTAGGCTTTATTAAAGAAATTAATTTAGCTTCTGTGGGCACCATGCTGGCATCAGGATTTCTATTTGATATGCTGCATGGAGCAGCAAATTTCTTTTTTTCAATAGTATTTTATAACACTTTAAAAAAGGTGTTTATAAGATATAGAGATAAAATAAATGTTCAGAAAATAATTTAGAGGAGGGAAATTATGGGGAAAAAATCTAAAAAGGTATTAAGCTTTCTGCTAATATTTGCTTTAACATTAGGAAGCTTAATGGGATTAACTAAAACTAATGTAAAAGCAGCTGATGGAGTCAGAGTAATTGTAAATGGAATTACAGGCAATATGTTTGATGGGGTATCAGCAAAATTAAACCCTGTTGAAGCATTAAAAGAAGTTACAGCAGGAAAGGTTACAGCATCAGGAGATTATGTAACCGGAATAACCGGATTAAATGCAGGAGATTATGGTGCATATTCTGGTTGGATGTATAGTGTTTACAGAAATGGAGTATATATAGCTCCCTACCCACTAACATTAGAAGCTGGAGATGAATTAGTTTATTATTATGGTGATCTGTCTACTTTATTACCAAACGATGTTAAGCTGTCTACAACTCTTCCAAACACATCACTCACTATAACAATAAATAATATAGATTGGGAAAATAAAACGAATTCTATTAATGGAGCAGTGGTTAAAATTGATGAAGCAGCAGTCCCGGTCAGCGGAAACAAAGTTACTCTTTCTTCAGGACTTTCTGAAGGAACCCATACGATTAACATAAGCGGATACAATAATAAAACTGTTCCCGGCATCGCTGAGGTAACATATACAGTAAATATAGCATACCCAAAAACAAATGTAGAATTATATGGATTAAACGGAAAAATAGCAGATGGACAGGTTACATTAAGTCCAGCTAATAAAACAGCACTAAGCACTATGAAGTCTTTCTTAAGTGAAAAGAAAATTCACTATACCATATCTAATTACTGGGGTGAATATATCAGTGAAATTGATGAATTAACAGCAGGCAGCTTAAACAGCCCAAACTATGACGGATGGCAGTATTATATTAAGAAATCTGATAAAATAATCTCTCCTCAGGTTGGAGCTGCATCCTACAACATGAGTGAAGGCGAAACTCTGGTTATGTATTATGGAGATATGACTACAAAATACCTATACTCAATTAAGTTCAACCCGGAAATAGCAAAGCCAAATCAAAGCTTCACAGCTCAGTTTATTGCACAGGATGGTATGCCTATTCAAAATACTGAGGTAAAAATAGACGGAAAGTCCTATACTACAGATAATTATGGAAAAATATCAGTTGCCTCTTTAGCAAGCGGCAGCCACACTTATGTTTTAAGTTTTAAAAAGGATAGTACTATTCCGGATGTTATAGGAACCTCAGGCAGCTTGACTATAGATGGAGTACATTCTACAAACTTTAACTATGCATCAGCAGGAAGCGCAAAGCCGGAGGATAGGGATAATTCAGGAATAAAGGTAAATGTAGATCAAGAGATAGCTTTTACCTCCCCCTATATAAAAGCTAACGGAAATAGTTCCTATGCCGCCATGTCCATGAAGGCTTTAGGACTTGATATGAATAAAAGCTTCCTTAAAGAATACAAAGATGACATTGAAAAATATGGAACATCAGACTACGCAAATACTGACCTGGAAACATTAATATTAGGGATTGCAGCTGCCGGATACTCACCTTATTCCTTTGCAAACTGTGATTTAGTAAAGACTCTTTTAAACAGGGACATTAATACCTTCCAGATAAATGATTTGATATTTGCACTTAATGTTTATAATTACGTAAAGCCCACAGCAAATTATAAAATTACAAAGGATATTATTATAGATAAAATAATAAGCAAAAAAGCTGTATTTAAAGACAAAAATTATAATAATATATATGGATTTACCTTAGCTTTTGATAAAAATAATCCATCCATAGATCCTGATATAACTGCCATGGCAATAACAGCATTAGCACCATACTACAGCCAGACTAAGGTAAAAACTGCCATAGACAGTTCAATTAATTCACTAAAGCTGATGGAAAATAACAGTGGATATATAATAGGAAGCTATGGAGCCTCCTCTGAAACTCAATCCGCAGTAATCATGGCACTGACTGCTGTAGGAATAGACCCAAGGGGAGAGGATTTCTCAAAAACTAAGGGGGACCTTATTACTGCACTTTTATCATTTAAAGGCACAAATGGACAGTATAAGCACTCATTAGACGGAACAAATAATTTCATAGCCACAGAGCAAAGCTTAAGAGCCTTGATATCTTATTCTAATTTTATCAAATATGGTTCCTATAATTATTATGTAGGAACAGGAAGTACAACACTAAATGAATATAAGGATCTTCCAAAAACAGGAGAGGCATTAGATTTATCAGTAATGATGTTTAGCGGTATATTTATAATGCTTATAGGATTTATATTGATCAAAAGGAAGGATATAATTTGAAAAAAAGACTATCGTTAATATTTATATTATTAATAGTATCATCTGCTTTAATATTTACTTCCTTTGCTGTAAATAATAAAAAAAATACTGCAGCAGAAAATAAAGCAAAAACATCAGAAAAGGTGCAGGCTGCAAAGGTAATAGAAGAAGCTAAGCCTCAGGTAAAAACTTCAGAGGAAAAACCAAAAGCTGAGGTAAATACAACGGAAAAGAAAGAAGAAAAACCGGCTGCAAAAACTATAGTAAAGCCTGCTGTAACTGCGCCAAAACCTGCAGCTAATGTTATATTCATTCATGCAGCAGATGGTAAAACCATAAAATCAGTTTTTATAAATTTTAATGGAGATACTGTTTTTAATTATACCTTAGATGCGCTTAATGAATTAGGGCAGAATCCCAGACCAACTCAAATTGATAGAGTTGCAGGGTATTTTAAGGGAATGTTAAAATATAATGAAAGAGATGAAGGCCCAATGAGTGGATGGATATATTATGTTAATGGTGTTAAAGCAAATAAAGGAAGTAAAGATTGCAATAGTACACTGAAAAATGGAGATAAGCTTGTGTGGAAGTTCGTAGAAGACTATACTAAGTATTAGGTGATATTATGGAATTAGAAGGTAAAATAGCATTAATTACAGGTTCTTCAAGAGGAATAGGAAGAAGCATAGCCTTAGGTTTGGCAAAAGAGGGAGCCAGCGTAATAGTAAATTACTCGAAGGACATGGAAAACTCTCTTATTACTGAAAGGAAAATAATAGAAGGCGGCGGCTACTGCAAAAGCATAAAGGCCGATGTATCAAGCTACATTGAGGCAAAATCTCTTATTGAAAGCATAATAAATAAATTTGGCAGAATAGATATTCTGGTAAATAATGCAGGAGTTTCTAAGGTAGGTCTTTTCATAGACACTACAGAAGAGGATTTTGACAATATATTAAATACCAATCTAAAGGGTATGTATAACACTTGTCATAATTCCCTAAAGTATATGTTAGAGAGAAAAAGCGGAAGCATAATAAATATATCTTCAATCTGGGGAGAAGCAGGAGCCTCCTGTGAGGTTCTATATTCAGCCTCAAAAGGTGGAGTAAATTCCTTTACCAGGTCTCTGGCAAAGGAAATAGCAGGGATGGGAATCAGAGTTAACGCCATAGCCCCAGGAGTCATAGATACCAGTATGAATAGCTTTTTAAATAAAGATGAAAAACAGGCACTGATTGATGAAATCCCTATGGGCAGGTTCGGAGAAACTTCTGATGTATCAGACTTAGCTGTATTTCTTGCCTCGGAAAAATCAAAATATATAACTGGCCAGATAATAAAGGTTGATGGCGGGTTTATCTAAGCACAGATTTCTGTGCTTTTTCTTTTAGCTGCTAAGCAGAGGTAATCTTTTTCACTTTTGTTATGTGTAATTATCTGATTTACCATAAATACATAATTCGACAGTATAATGCAAAATTATGTTCTTTAAAATAACATCCATCCAATTTTTATTTAAAATTTTTATGCTAATAAATTTTTAATGAAAACATAAACTAAAATATATCGAATAAGAAATAAAAATGATATAATAAAAATAAAAAAGGAGTATTTTATGGAAAAATACACTATTGTAACAGATTCTTGTTGTGATATGCCATATTCATATATAAAAGAAAATAATATACCCTTTGTATCTTTAACAATGAGATTTAATGATAAGGAGTATAAGGATGATTTTAAAATATCCATGGATGCAGACACGTTTTACAATTATCTGAAGGATGGAGTTATGCCTGCCACATCCCAGGCTAACGTAAACGATTTTTATAATATGTTCAGCACAGCTTTAAAGGGAAGTGAAAAGGTTTTATATATTGGAGTATCCTCCGGCTTATCCGGAACGGTAAACAGTGCAACCTTGGCAAAAAAAATGATAGAAGAAAATGGGGAAAACAAAATATATATAGTAGATACCCTTACAGCTTCCTTAGGTCAGGGACTTCTTCTTATTAAGGCATTAAATATGCAAAAAGAAGGAAAATCAATTGAAGAAGTATATGAATATTTATTAAATGAAAGATTTAAGTTAAATACATATATAACAGTAGATGACTTAAAGCACCTGAAAAATGGAGGAAGAATATCTGGTGCAGCAGCTGCTATCGGAATAGTCCTTCATATAAAGCCAGTTATGACTCTAAATGATGAAGGTAGAATATTACCCTGCCTTAAGATTAAAGGAAGAAAAAAAGTAATGAGCAAGCTGAAGGAAATTGTAGCCGACAGAATAAAGGATAAAGAAATAATTGCCATATGTCATGCCCAGTGTCTTGATGAGGCAGAAAAGCTTAAAAGTAAATTAATTGAGGAGCTGGGAATAAAGGAAGTTTTAATAAATGAAATAGGACCAGTAGTAGGAACCCACGGTGGACCAGGGGCTATGGGAATATTCTTCATCGGAAAAGAAAGACAAAATCATGTAATTTAGATATAATATATATAGTATAGATATTTTTATTGTCTATACTATATTTTTATATTAGCAAATATACTGATAAACAGTACATTATGAAAACTGGTAAGAGGAGGATGCAATTAATATGAATAAATTTGTAAAAACTCATGGTTTAGGAAATGAATATATTGTCTTAGATGAAGAAGAAATAAATTTTGAATTAACAGAAAAGGCAATCAGAAGAATATGCAACGTAAATTTCGGAATTGGTTCAGACGGGATTTTACTTAAAATAAAATCAGAAAAAGCTGATTTCGGTCTTAGAATATTTAATCCGGATGGCTCAGAAGCTGAAAAAAGCGGAAATGGCCTTAGGATATTCTGCAAATATGTCTATGATTATGGTTACGCTGCCGGCAGGGAATTTTCTTTAGAAACAAAGGGCGGAATGGTAAAAGCTAAAATTATTGAAACTTCAAAAGATAAAGCTAAACTTATTTCAGTGGAAATGGGCAGAGCAAATTTTAATTCTAAAGAGATACCTACAAATTTTGAAACAAATCAGGTAATAGGTGAAAAAATACAGGCTGATGACAGGGAATATGAAATAAACTGTGTTTCCATGGGCAATCCTCACTGCATAGTTATTAAAGATAAACTTGATATTGATGAAATAAAAAGATATGGAAGGTTTATAGAAAATCACAGTATGTTTCCAAACAAAACTAATGTGCAGTTTGCAAAAGTAATAAACAGGAGCATTGCTGAGGTACTTATATGGGAAAGGGGAGCAGGCTTTACTTTAGCATCTGGCAGCTCTTCCTGCGCCGTTGCCTGTATTTTAAAAAAGAGAAATTTAGTTGATGACAAAATAAAAATTAAAATGCTGGGCGGGGAACTATTAATAGAGATAGATAATAACTGGAATGTAAAAATGACAGGTGAAGTAAGGCAGATAGCTGAGGGAATATTAAGCGAGGAGCTTATTGAAGATTTAGAAAAGTAAGGAGTATTAATGGAAATTTTAGGACTGCAGAATTTAAATGAAAAATATATTCATGATATTAAGAAACTTGAAAAAATATGCAGGGAGCAGGATAAAACCAGCGGAGATGCATTTTTATCAAATGAACTTAATTTTAATAAAGATGTTAAATGTTTTTTCTTATTATATGAAGAAGAAATTCTGGTGAGTTTTATTTATATGTTTATGCCCTCACCTGTGGAAGCGGAAATATCAGCCTGTACCCTGCCGGAAAAAAGGCGCCAGGGATATTTTAAAATTCTTTTTCAGAATGCTGTAGATGAGCTTCTAAGGTTTAATGTTAATGAAATTTTATTTGTCCATGAGCCGGCTGGATTAGAAGCAAAAATTGTTCTTGATAAACTGGGAGCAAAATTCGATTTTACAGAATACCTGCTTTTTTATGAAGGAAGCATGCCTGAAAAAAGCCTGGAGCTGAAAACAGTGACAGAGGAAAATATGTCTGATGTAATAAAGCTGAATGTGGATATTTTTAGCGACAGCCTGTCTGTTTCTGAATCCATGGTAAGAGAAGCAGTAAATTCTTATAAAATAACTCCTTATATGGCAATATTAAATGATGAAATAATCGGAGTATGCAATGTAAATTTTGAAAGTGAAGATATTTCAATTTTTGGTCTGGGAATCGCTGCCAAATATCAGGGAAAAGGTTTGGGAAGAGCAATGCTGAACAGTTTAATTAATCAGCTGATTTCTGAAGGTCACAAAAGCATAACTCTTGAGGTTAACAGTGAGAACATCAGGGCATATAATCTATATACTAAAAATGGGTTTAAGATAAAGACACAGTTTGATTATTACAGAATGAATATTATAGATATGAAAATTAAAAAGGCTCAGATTAAAGATTCAGATAAAATAATGGCAGTAATAAATAATGCAGTTAATGATATGGAAGCAGAAGGCATTCACCAATGGGACAATATTTATCCTAATACTGATGTTATAAAAGACGATATTAATGAAGGGAATCTTTATGTATACATTGATGAAGGCATTATTAAAGGTCTTATGGTACTTAATGAATTTCAGGATGTGGAATATAAATTAGTAAAATGGCAGCAGGATAAGGGAAGAAATTTGGTCATCCACAGATTATGCATAGATCCATCGTTTAAAGGCCAGGGGCTGGCCACAAAATTTGTAAAATTTGCTGAAAAATTTGGAAAATCTAATAGCTATCAGTCAATCAGGCTGGATGCATTTACTGAAAATAAACATGCCTTAAATCTTTATCAGAAAAATGGTTATCAGCTAAGAGGAACAGTAACCTTCAGAAAAGGTGATTTTTACTGCTTTGAAAAGACATTATAAATAGATTTTAAAGGTAGATAATTTTTTAATTATGTACCTTTTTTTAATATAAAAATATAGAAAATGTTGGTAACTAGTGGTATGATTTTATTGTTAATATTTCCAGGTATTTGCTCCTGCATAAAATTTACGAAAGAGGTGTTTTATGAAATCCTTCTGTGATAACTGCAGTTTAAGTTCTGATATTGAAAAACATAGAATTATGCTGAATAATTTAATAGATAAAAAGAATTGTAACTTACTTGATGAAGAAATTGTCTCATTGAGCCAAACTCTGGATAATCTGGTATATAAGTGTGTATTATGTGATAAAAGCTTAATTGATTTACCAAAACTAAACTTAAAAAATATATTCGGAACCCATTCAACTTTATATTATTATGGGAAACAGCATCTATTTGTTAATTTATATTTTTATATAAATGAGGGTATTAAAAATAACGAAATCGTTTATATCTCAATGCAGGAAAGCCTTTATGAAAAGTTAATAGCTTTTTTGGAGTGTTACGGTATCTTAGTTGAAAATATAAAATTCAGGCAGGTTATGGAGCTTATCTTAAGCAATAAAGAAGGCGGACTTATTAAGCTTAAAGAAAAAATAAGTAATGTTTTATCAGAGGATGATATGAAAAAATACAGCGGCATAAGATGGATTGGACAACCATCCTATGCTATTAAAACTACTTCTGAAAAGGATTTTTTAGATTGGGAAATAAACTTAAGTGAGGCCATGAAAAACACTAAGGCATCTTTGATTTGTGTTTATGATGCCTATGACTGTATGCATAAGGGCAAATTTATCAACGAAAATGTAATAGATAAATCTTTAAATACACATTCACATATTTTTAGTAACATGGCTTTAGAGGGAATATGAAAGAATATAATTATAAATAGAAGAATAAATAGAGATTTACAAAATGGTAGACAAGCAGTCTATCATTTTTTTGCTTTTATAAGCACATCTATAAAATAATGGTAATAAATGATATAATTGTATATAAAGTATTTTACTTTCAGATGCTGAAGGAGGCATAAAATGAAAAAAGCATGTTTTAATAAAATTTTAATATTATTAATTTGCACAGCAATATGCCTTACAGCCAGCTGCAGCAGCAATGATAAAAGTATTGATATGAACAGTTATCTTACCAAAAATCATGCTGAAATTAATATTCATGACTGCAGCGGCTTTAACCTTCTGGATAAAGACATTACAAAAAGTGATGTTATTTTAACTGGTGAAGCTCATGCCATAAGTAAGAACTATCAGGTTAAACTTTCAATGATAAAATATCTAAATGAAAAGTATAAGCTAAAATATCTTTTAGAGGAAATTGGTTATAGTCAGTCCTGCTTTATAAATCAATACCTTAAAACAGGTGATGAATCAAAATTAAAACTCGTATTTAATAATTTAAAGGGTACTGCAGCATGGAGTAAGGAGTACTATGATTTTTTTATTAAACTAAGAGAGTATAATCTGACGCTTCCTGAAAGTGAAAGGATAATTGCTATAGGAATTGATATTGAACACCAGATTGGAACTGCGCTTATTTATTTGAATTCTATTCTGCCGGAAAGTGAACCAATCCATGAAATAAAACCCTATATAACAGATTTCAAAGATGGCTATAAGAAGAAAAATACTAATGCAGTTATTAAGGCTGCTGTGAATTTGCAGAATAATATAAAAGCTGATTCAAGGGATTATGAGAAATATTTAGGAGACAAGTATTTTGATTTTAGTATTGTATTGGATAATATTATAAATTCTAAAAATGCATATGCATCAAACAGTGTAAATTTTGAAAGCATAAGAGAGCCAGGCATTTACAGTAATTTTAAAAGGATATATTCTAATCTGCCAAAAGGGAAATATTTTGGAGAATTTGGTATGGAGCACGTTTACCAAAATATCTGTAATTCATATATGGGTGATAAAAGCAGATTTGCTATGTATCTAAATAGCAGTGATTCTCCAATAAAAGGAAAGGTGCTGTCCATAGCATATGCTTATCAAAACTGTAAAATGATGACCTGGGGAAAAACTTATGGAGAGGGTAATGCTGATTCTGGACTTAATGATATTGATATTCTTAATAACATAAGTAAATCAGACATTACTTTATTTAAGTTAAATGGAGACAGAACACCATTTAGCAAAAAAATTTATTTTGTGGAAACAAAAAAAAGTGATAAAACTGACACAGATTATTTTAAATATATTATCTTAATTAAAAATTCAAAAGGTACCATTCCATATGATAATTCGCAATAGGAGGTATTATGAAACTAAAAAAAATTATTTTTATAACAATACCATTTTTACTGACAGCTGCAATCATAGGATATACCCCTGATAGTAAAAAGGCTGAAAATGCTTCTTATAATGAGAAAAAAGAAAAATATGACATGAATAAATATCTGGATGAAAATCATGCTGAAATTGATTTGGATACAGGCAGCGGCTTTAGCCTTATGGATGAGGATATTGTTAAAAGTGATGTCATATTAACCGGGGAATACAGTAATGTAAGCAAGAATTATCAGGTAAAGCTTTCACTTTTGAAATATTTGAATAAGAAATATAATGTAAGATATCTTCTGGAAAATATTAGTTATAGCCAGTCTAGCCTGCTTAATGAATACCTGAAATCAGGAGATGTATCAAAACTTGATTTTGTTGTTCCCGGTAGGATTGATTTGAAGGAATTCAATGATTTTTGTAATAAGCTTAAAGAATATAATGACACACTTCCTGAAAGCAAAAAAATAATAGTAATAGGGATTAATCTGGAATATTACTCATGGAGTACCTTCGCCTATATAAATTCACTGATTCCGGAAAGTGAACCGATATCAGAGATTAAGCCTTTTATTAAAGCTTATATAGAAAACTTCAAGACTTTTAATAATAAGCAAAATCAAGAAAATTATGATGGTATAATTAAAACTTTTATAAATCTGCATAAAAATATGGAAGATAATCCAGCTGCTTATGAAAGTTATTTAGGAAACAGGTATTTTGATTTTAAATTTACAGTAGATAATTTTGTGAATACTTATAAAATTTATAACGCCGGGGTAACAGACTATGATGAAGTAGAGAGTATCTTTTATAATAATTTTAAAAGGATATACCATAATCTGCCCATTGGAAAATATTTCGGACAATTTAAAATGGAACATGTATACCAAAATACCTGTGTTTATATGGGAGATACAAAGAGATTTGCCATGTATCTAAATGGCAGTGATTCTCCTGTAGGCGGAAGGGTATTATCAATTGCCTATGCTTATCAAAACTGCATGGCATTAACTGATCAAATAGATAATAGAGAAGCTGATGTGGAAACTGAATTTACTGATCTTAACCTTATTCAAAATATCAGTAAATCAGATATTACTTTATTCAAGTTGAACGGAGATAAATCACTATTTAGTACTAAATCTTACTTTGTCACAAGCATGGATAATATGCCTGACACTGATTATTTTAAGTATATTATATTGATTAAGAATTCAAAAGCTGCTGCTTCATTTTAAAAGTATTAGATTGGGGAGGGATATTATGAGACTGAAAAAAGTAATTCTTATTTTAATACCATTTTTACTTGCTATTGTTATCATAGCATATACTCCCAAAAGAAAAGATGAAGAAACCTCTTTCTATAATATAAAAAAACAAAATTACAATTTGAATAGTTATCTGGAGAAAAATCACAGTGAAATTGATGCTGAAGCCTGCACTGGTTTAAATGGGCCTGAAAATTAAGCCATCTTATAATGCTTATCATTAAAAGATGGCTTATCATTTTTATTCAGGATTCTAATCTTTCTTTTTTCTCTTTTTTACTAAAACATAAGTAATTACAGAAACAGGCACAATAATTATCAGGTACGGAATTATAGCGACGATAATTAAAATTATTACTTTAAACAGTGATCCCAGTGATTTTAATGAGTCACTGAAGGTCTTTTTAATTTTATCTCCAAGGGATACAGGTTTTGTAGTAAGTACTGATACCTCATGAACATTAATATTTATAGTAGCATAATCCACCTGGTTATCCCAATTTTTTAGGCTGGAGGTCAGGCTTTCAATCTGGTATCTTACATTCGAAAGCTGATTTTCAATCTCTAATATATCCTTTAAAGAACCGCTCTTTTTAAGTAGCTCAAGAAGTCTGTCCTCCTGAACCTTCAATGCCTTAAGGTGAGCCTCAGTATCGTAGTATTGGCTTGAAATATTTTCACCCTGAGTTGAAGAACTTGTAATCTTGCCTAAATTTCCTACATTAGTCAAAAATTCATCGAAATAATCCTTTGGCATTCTGATAACATAATTTGCTCCTCTTGAATTGTCATCATAACTTCCGTAGGATTTGGAGCTTTGAATATATCCTCCCTTTGATTTCACAGTACTTAATATACTGTCAATTGCCTTTGCATAATTTTTAGTTTCCAGATCTACCTCTGCAGTTTTTATTATTTTGCTGTTATTTGTTTCCTTTTGTTTTTCAGCGGTTTTAGTAGCATCAGCGGTGTTTTCCACTGCACTGTCCTGAGCTGCTAAACTGCCATTTTCTTCACTAACCCTAGGAGCTGTTGCAGTGCCGCTGTTTGAAGCAGACTTTTTCCCACATCCGGAAAGCGGTATGGATAAAACTAAAATTAATGTTAAAGCTATAAATGAGAACTTGATTTTTCTGTTCATAATGAACCTCCCTTTTATATTGAAATCATATAATTTGTATTTAATATTAATCCCTCCACAAATTTGATTTCCTATAAAGCTATACGATAAATTTCTATAAAAGTTACAGGTTAATAATATAGTATTCTTCTCTTAGGCTGTATAATAATAATTTTTGTGTAAAGTTTATATTTTTATATTTTTAGTGTATAATACTAAATGATTGCAGAAAATTAAAGAAATTGTAATATCAATTTTTTAATAATATATATTGGAGGTACATATGAGCAGTATTGATAACAAAACAGTAAACATCATAAGGATATTGTCAGCAGAACAGGTAGAAAAAGCAAAATCAGGTCATCCTGGGATGCCTATGGGATCTGCACCCATGGCATATACACTATGGGCAAAGCATTTAAAGCATAATCCGAAGGACTTAGAGTGGGTAGACAGAGATAGATTTGTTTTATCAGCAGGACATGGTTCAGCTCTTTTATATTCACTATTCCATCTGTTTGGATATGGACTTACAATGGAGGATTTAAAAAACTTCAGGCAATTTGGCTCTAAAACTCCGGGACATCCGGAATACGGTCATACAGATGGAGTAGAGACAACCACAGGACCTTTAGGTCAGGGTGTATCAACAGCAGTAGGAATGGCATTGGCAGAAGAATTCTTAGCAAAGAAGTTTAATAAGGAAGATAAAAAGATAATTGACCATTATACCTATGCAATTTGCGGCGATGGCTGCCTTATGGAAGGTATTTCAGGAGAAGCAGCATCCCTGGCTGGAACTTTAGGACTCAGCAAGCTTATAGTATTATACGATTCAAACAATATATCCATAGAAGGAAGCACAGACTTAGCATTTACTGAAGATACCGCTAAGAGATACGAAGCTTATAACTGGAACGTTCTTAAATTAGAGGACGGAAACAGCGTTGATGAAATAGATAAAGCGATAACTAAAGCTAAAAAATCAGATAAACCTACACTAATCGTAGTAAAGACAAAAATCGGATATGGCTGTCCTGCAAAGGTTGGCAAGTCAGCAGCACACGGTGAGCCTCTTGGAAAGGATAACCTGCTTGAGACTAAGAAATTCTTAGGCTTAGAAGGATTGGAAGACTTCACAGTTCCGGAGGATGTTAAAGCTCATATGCAGCAGGTTAAAGAAGAACTTTCTGCAAAAGAAGCAGCTTGGGAAAAGACATTTAATGAGTATAAAAAGGAGTATAAAGATTCCTGCGTTGAATTTGAAAAGTGGATGAATGATGAATTTACATTAGATGTAAATGAATTTGCAAAGGAGTTTGATTTTGCATCTCCGGTGGCTACGAGAAATGCATCTTATGAAGTGTTAAATAAGCTGGTTAAGCATTTCCCAAATATGCTTGGAGGATCTGCTGACCTTTCACCTTCAAACAAAACAGTTATGAAGGGTAAGGGAGAATTCTCAAAGGAAAACAGGCTTGGGCAAAACATTCATTTTGGAGTAAGGGAACAATCTATGGCAGCTATAGCAAACGGAATAGCTGTTCATGGAGGATTTAAAGCATTCTGTGCTACTTTCCTCATATTCAGTGATTATTTAAAATCATCTATGAGACTTTCAGCACTGATGAAGCTTCCTGTAACATATGTATTAACTCATGACAGCATCGGAGTAGGAGAAGATGGACCTACTCATCAGCCAATAGAACAGCTGGCCACCCTTAGAAGCATTCCAAATGTTACTGATATGAGACCGGCAGATGGAAAAGAAACAATAGCAGCCTGGTATTATGCAGCAACAAATAAGGTTGGACCAACTGCCTTAGCTTTATCAAGACAGAACCTGCCATCTTATAAGGAAACATCAGCAGAGAAAGCCTTAAAGGGTGCTTATATATTAACTGATACTGAAGGAACACCAGACATAATATTAATGGCATCAGGTTCTGAAGTAGAATATATATATGAAGCGGCGAAGCTTTTAAAAGAGTATAATGTTAAGGCAAGAGTTATTTCAATGCCTTCTATGAAGCTTTATGAAAAACAGAGCGAAGAGTACAAGGAAAGCTTAATGCCAAAGGAAGTCAAGGCAAGGCTGGCTGTTGAAGCAGCATGTACAATGCCTTGGTATAAATATGTTGGATTAGACGGAAAAGTTATTGGAAGAGATGAGTTTGGAGCTTCAGCACCAGGTGAAATTCTATATAAGGAATTTGGATTTACCATAGAAAATGTACTTCAGACTGCACTTCAAATTCTTAATAAGTAATTTTGAATAAATTATATATATTTGGAGGGAGAAAATCTCTCCTTTTTTCTTTTTTGAGAAAATAATTTTCTTAGGTAAGGAAATTGCATAATTACCTTTAGGCTTGTTTTTCAGCTTAAAAATAACGAATTATCAACGTTTTTTTAAGCTGAAAATTTAAATTTTTGAATTATGAAATTTCCTCAGGCAGCATAATTTTTTAATAATATTTAATTTTTATTTAATATTTTTATTATATAATAATATTAGGAGAATTTTGCAAAGTATTTATATTTGGATGGTGATTCTATGAAGAAGCTGCTGATATTTTTTATTATAATTTTATTTTTATTTATGACATCCTGCAGTAAAAAGCAGTATAATGCTAAAACTAAAAATCCGGCTGATAATGAAGCAGCTATTATTGACAATAATGAAGCAGCAGAGGATATGGACAGCACTATGGATGACATTGACACTATGATAAATGATGTAAGCAGAGAAGATTTAAGTATAGATTTGCGGTGATAAAATGAAAAAAAACATAGTATTAAGTTTAGTTTTGATAATTCTAATATTAATTCCAATAAACGCCTTTGCGTCAGGCGTTAATAAGAATGCCTATGAAAAGAAACAATCCATCCTGTCTGCAAAGGGAAAAATGGCTGCTGTTAAAGAAAATCTTATAAATGAAAAAGAAATTTTAAAACAGATTTCTAAAAAAAATAAGTTGGCTAAATCACTTCTTAAAGAAAAAAATCAGAAAAATAACTTTAGTTTAGAGCAAAAACAGGCAATACTTAATGCAGTAAAGGAAATTAAGCAGCAGGTGGGATATGTTAAAATTCCTATCAGCGATATTAAAATAATATGGAATAAGGCAAAGGCAAACAATAAAATACGAAACTATAAAGAGCTGAGCAGTAATTTAGATGATATAATAGAATTGCAGAAGAAAAAAATTGAGTATTTAAATAAAATAAATCAGGATTTTGATGAACTTATTAAGCTGCTTGAAACCTAAGGGGTAAAACATGGAAGAAAAGATTTTAATTGTAGATGATGACATCGATATTATAAATTTAGTCAAGGATATACTGGAAGATGAAGGCTATAGGGTAGACTATGCCCTAAATGGAAAGGATGGAGAAAACAAAATTCTGTCCAATTGTTATGATTTGGTACTTCTGGACATAATGCTTCCGGATATTAACGGTCAGGAAATAATGAAGGATGTAAGAGATAAGGTAAACATTCCAATTATATTTCTTACTGCAAAATCTAAAAAATTAGATAAGCTCCTGGGCTTTGAAATAGGCGGAGATGACTACATAACAAAGCCTTTTGATGATATGGATCTTCTGGTAATGTTGAAATATCAGCTGCTGCTGAAGAGATGGATAAGTTTATCAGGTTTTCAATTTCAGATAATGGTAATGGAGTTTTAGATCAAAACCTGGATAAAATATTTGGTAGATTCTTT
>Ga0172378_10001590_pt1 | contig 21022 bp, 16 predicted proteins | sample GrowelOW332metaG_FD_119755 | JGI IMG/M metagenome (GOLD analysis project Ga0172378, IMG submission 119755) | Groundwater microbial communities from an aquifer near a municipal landfill in Southern Ontario, Canada - Pumphouse #3_1 metaG | ecosystem: Environmental > Aquatic > Deep subsurface >... | reverse complement strand
TGTTGAAGAATACCAGGAAAGTGGGCGGGGTCTTTTTCTTCAATACAGTCTACTTGACTAAACCATCCACCCAAATTGACTCCGCGAAGGCGTTCCTTATTCATCGTACCATCCATTGTTAAAAGTGGCTCTATAAAGAGTTTATTTATGTATTCTAAATGTAAATTTTCCACATAAATAATCAAACAGACTTTAATTAGATTCCTTTTACATATGTATACTAGTTTTTTAATTGAATAAAGATGAAATAAGAAAATATCGTTTTGGATATAATTAATTAAACGAAACCATTCTAAAAAAGAGAGAACCCAGAAAAAAGGAGGTAACTTAAATCTAATGTTTTTTACCCCCTAAAAAAATCCATGTAAAAAATCGAATTTACATGGATCACTATCCGTTTTATTAATATTACGGATCAGATATTAAAAAGAAAATGGGATTCTAGAAAGAGCGAATCGCACGCACTCGAAATACAGCATTCTTTGTTACTTCTAATTGGTTTAAATGCCCAAAGTATTGTGCATAAGCGTAATCATTATCATATTCAGTAGAACTCCAATACCAAGTATCAGCCATCGCGTTTCCTCCTTGAGCTATTGACACTGAATCAATAATTGCTTTATTCTTGAACATAATGTTTAACTCTTCTTTTGATGGTAGATACCAATCGCCATAATTTGTGCCCAATTGAAAGTATGATAAATCTTCACAAATGCTTGCCGCATAAGGTTCTCCATCGTCACCTATAAGCATTTGAGAGGCTATAATTAATGTCGTATTTGCTTTGCCAGCATAGATGCCATCTCCTTTAGCTCTTGTATTGCCATAGGAACCAGCCATCCACATAGTACCTTCGGATTGATCCATTTTTATTGCAGCAAGCCCGTGTTGGCCACTTTTATCAACCCAAAATACAACACCGCCTTGAGCATAGTCGCCTACAGCATATGTTTGTATTGTTGAATTCACGATATAAGGATTTTCTGTAGTTCCTTTTCCTGATACGATAACATTGGTTCCAGCTTTAATTTTTGTTTCAGATCCATTAATTCCACCTGCAAGTGAATCGGCTGTTTTTGAGTGCAAAGCATAAGGTACGCTTAGTAATTGACTTGTAGCTGAGATGGTAAAATTAGTAGCTCCTTTTGGGTCTATATCAGTTTTAATGAAATAAGGACCATTTGCCCAATTGATAGAGGAAAAATCGCCTTCAGAAGTCCCTTTCCCGATTTCAAGACTGATCAACCCATTTTTATTGGTTGTTAGTACATGATTTTCTATATAAATTGGTGATCCTATTTCAATAAACTGCAATATACTAACTCGTACTGAAACAACAGTTTTAGTAATTAAAGAACCATCTTTATCTCTTATTACCGCTTGATAACTTATTTTTTCGGGTATATTTGCAAAGACATTTGTTGTTAATAATAGTGCAGCTAAAATGATTAATAAATTTCTCATTAGTATTGTAGTCCTTAGTTTTTAATTATTTTAAAAGTTTTTAGTTCTTTTTGACCTTCAGTTATTTTCATAAAATAAACTGATGGAACAAGATGGCTCATAGCAATATTTGTTTTTTGCTCTGTAATTTTACGGCTTTGTAAAATCTTGCCTTGAATATCGAACAATTGATAGTTTAGATTTGATAGATCAGATTTTTTTACTTCTAGTGTAAGAATATCGATCGTTGGATTTGGATATGCTGAAAAAGAAAGGTTTATCCCTTTTGCTTTTTCAATTTTAGCGACTACAAGGATTTCGTAAGGTTGCTGTACTCCTTCGATTATAGAAGCATTTGTTCCTGAATGGGCCTGATAAACTACTTGTCCAACGGAATAGCTGGCTGAGCCGCCGCTGCCCGAAGCGTTTCCACCTATGGTATTCACGCTTGTTTGAGCCTGTAATCCTGTTAGTCCTAATCCTAACAAAAAAAAGGCTTTGATTTTTAATCGACTAAGTGTCATTTATTTCCTTTATTTTGAATATTACACTTTACTTTTTTCTATAAAAAGCAAAAAATACTCCTAAACCTTGATTTTCGAAAATAGAAAGAACATACCATACGATAAAAATCATATGGTTGAATTCTATTATTGCTCTATCTTTCGATTATAAATCACTTTTTTTAGCGATTTGTTGGTTACAAATTTAGTTTACTTTTTTTTACAATCAAGGCAAATTTTTGAGTAAATTAGTTTTTTTATTAAAAAATATTTGTTCAATAAATACGTTGTAATCTCATCTATTATTAATATGTATGGCTCTGAGATTTATAATTTTCTTTTTTCTTTTAAATCTTTTTTATTTTCCAAAAGAGTAAGATAATCCAAGGGCTGCCATAATGGAATAATGAAAAGGTATATACTACATCATTATCTGCACTACCTTCAAATAAAAGTCCGAATGGATTATTGATATTCCATAATAGGTTAAAATTAATGATGGGAACAAAACCAAACTCAATCTTTTCAAATTGAATTTAAATTTTTAATTGGTATTGTTTTTGTGTGTTTCTAACAAAAATAGTTTTAATTAACTATTAAAAAAAATGACTTTTAAAAATCATGTTATGAAAATGATTAAGGCTCTTAATGAGTATTATAAACGGGCCTTTATTTTATAATCAAAAGATTGTCGTAAAGATGATTTTTTATTTATGGGTGGCGTTGTAAACTTTATCCCATACTTCGCCTTCAGCGACTGGCGGGCGTTTTTGGTATTCAAGGCAACGTTCTATGTACACATGAGAAGGTGTCGTGGAGGATCCTGGGTCTTTATCTGGATGATGCGGCTCTTCTTTTAAGGTTTCTTCGAAAATAGAAATCGCTTTTTCCCACTCTTGATTTTCGTAAGCGAGGCGACCTTCTTCCCAGAGAGAAACCCATGTTTTGAGCTCATGGGCGTTTGGACGATTCGATTTACAAATGATTTCGTATGTTTTAACGGAATCACTTTTTCCTACGACACGAATATTGTCTATGGAACGAATAATAAAAGCTGATTTATCAATTAGGTTATAGGTGGTTTCTGTAATGAAAATATAGACACCATAGGATTTAGCGAGGCTTTCTAATCGAGCCGCTAAATTCACCGCGTCTCCCATCATTGTATAGTTTTTACGCATCGAAGAACCCATGTTTCCAGTGACAATATCACCAGAATTAATGCCTATTCTCATATGCATTTCAGAAACCACTTTTGGCCATTTATTTTTTTCTGACGCCCATTTTTTTCGAAGTTTTATTAGCTGCTCTTGCATGGCTATAGCAGTTTCACAAGCACTTTGCGCATGGTTTGGAAGAGGCATAGGTGCGCCAAAGAAGGCTATAATGGCATCGCCTTCGTATTTGTCTAATGTCCCTTGATGTTTCAAAAGAGCATCTGTCATCGCTGTGAGGTATTCATTAAGCAGATCGACTAATTTAGATGGGTCTCCAATTTGTTCTGAAAAAGTGGAGAAGCTTGCAATATCTGTAAAATAGGCAGTAATAAACGACTTTTCGCCGCCAAGGGTAGGCATGATTTCATTTTCAAGCATTTCATCAATCAATTCAGGAGAAATATACTGCTTAAAGGCATTGTTTAAGAATCGCTTTTCTTTAGATTCAAAATAAAAGCGAACGATCATTGAGGTGATGGACGTTAATAAAATCACAAGAAAAGGTTTGGCAACACCTATATAGATCCCTTTTTCAAAAAAGAAATAGCCAACACCTATATAGCTTGTGATCAATGCAAACATGATTGTTACACTGATATAGTTATTTGTAAATACACCAATAAACATGCATAATAAGGCGAGTAGAAGGATGATGATCTGTTGTCGATGTTTCTTTAACGTGATTAAATAATCGTCATTTAAAATATTTTGAATAATCGTGGCATGGATTAGTACCGCAGGGAAGTTTTCTTCGTGAGGAGCACTTACAAAGTCAAAAAGGGCAGTTGCTGCAGACCCTAAAATAAAAATCTTCCCTTGATATTGAGCAGGATCTAATCTGTTTTTGGTTACATCATAATAAGAAAGATGTTGAAAGGTGCGGTGACTCGGATCTATGTAATGTTTGCTTTTATAGGCGATTTGGTAACGGCCATAGTTGTCAATAGGAATCTTTTTTTCTTTTCCAAATCGAATTTCACTTCCGATAGGAAGTTTATTAATAGAATCCATAATTGTATTATTTAATTCCATTAAAATATCGTGATTTAGAATTATAAAATTTGATGAAAATTGCTTTGTTTTAAGGTCGTATCTTAAATCTAAATCGGTTGATAAATGCTTTGATGTATTGAGAGGAAGGTTTTTAATTTCTTCAGAAAAATAATGGATGGTTTGTATGATATAGGGGTTGATGGCAAGCTCTTCTCCTTCAATAAGATCTTCAATCATAAATCGATCGCTTTCTTTATTCCGTTTGATAATAAAGCCATCTTCTAGAGTTAGGCTTGAATCAATTTTTTGAAGATCTGAAACGGTAAGCTGTTGTAAAAGCTTAGATAAGCGTGGAGTTGCAAATTGCCCTTCAAAAAGTTCAAAAGTCACTTCTCCAGCATCATCTTTTTGAACAATGATTTTACCCGCAATTTCAAAAAATTGGTTCTGTTTCTTTTTTAATACATCTTTTTGTATTGAAGGCCATTTTTCATACAGTTCTTTAAACATAGGAAAACTGAATTGAGGGTAAGTCGTTTGAAGACCACTAGAATCTCTATAAATACCAAAAGGTTTTCCAAGATTGATGTATTCACCCATCTTAACTTTTACATTTTTGGGGTCTTGATGGAACAAGTGTAAAAGGGTGCTAATGGACATGGTATAATGGATTAAATTTTTTTCGTTAGGGTAGAGTTCAGGATTTGGAAATCGATACATCGTAGAAACATGTCGAACAACGCCATCGGGGTCTGGGTAAGCGTTAATTACACCCATGTGAGGAGTTGCTTGTGCTAATTCAGGAAATAAATTATCTAATAAGTCTTTAGGTTCTATATTTTCAGGATGGTCTACTTGTGATAAATTAAACGTAGAATAAGTGCCTAAAGAAAGTTGTCTTTGCTTATCACTTAAAGGCCTCCATTGAGATTCGTGTTTATAAGCTTCTTTTTCATCAAAAGAAGCACAGAGAATCACGTTTTTATTTCTTTCAATTCGTTCAATAAGGATGGAGTCATCGTTATATTTATTTTTTATAAACGGAAATTGATGATCCCAATTTTCTTCTGGGAAAGCTTCTTTAAGAACACTTATAGTTTGTTCTGCTTTTTTATTTCCAAAATCAGCATTTTTAAATAAAATATCAAACCCAATCGCCGAAGCTCCTCCCTTAGAAAGGTTCTCAATCACATCAGCGTGGATTTTCCTTTGCCATTCATTATAGTTTCCGAGCTTACTTAAAGAAGGTTCATCAATATCTATAATGAAAATATGAGGGTCATAGTTTTCTGTATGGGTGACGTTTTCTGTTGTTTCATCAGTTTCGGGTTCATTTGTTTTCCATTTAAAAAAGGAATCGTAAAAGATGTTTTCAAGAGTTTGAATCCAAGAATTTAGCCTATTGGTATGATACTCTGCAGACGAGCCAACCCATGAAATCCCAAAATAGATTAAAGAGGTGAGAGAAATAGCTACGATTACTTTTTTTAGACTTTTAGTTTGCTTCCACGACATATTGAAAACATAGTAAAAGAAAAGTTTTACTAAAAAGACCTTTTTACAAAAAATAGCATTAGCCTTATTTTGTTTGTGAAATAAACAGGAATACTAAAATGCAAACACACACGGTGTTCCGTTGCGTTTTCATAGAAAAAGAGTTTTAGGTGGTGACCTTAGGCTATTTTTTTTGTAAATTCGATTAAGGATTTCTCTAAATAGTCATTTTTGAATGATTAGATTTTTATTTACTTGATGGAGTTTTTAATTGGCTGTTAAAACAAAAAAGCGCAAGGCGACTAAGAAAAAAGATGGCGAACAAGGCCTTTGGAGTATTATTACTGGTTGGTCTCTTTTTGCTTTTGGTTTTCTTCTCTTGCTTTCGGCGATGACTGTCCGATATTCTGGTGGTGCTGAAAACTGGCTTGGGCCTTATCTTGGGCTTTTATTCCCAGAATCTATGACGTTTATTTTTGGACGTGTGGCTGTTCTTATTTTTGCGATAGCGGCTATCGTTTGGGGCTTGTGGTTTATTCTAAATATGAAGCATTTCCGTTTGTTTCGGCTCGCTGGTGGTATTTTAGCCCTTTCTTTAACAACGTCATTTTTACTTTCTCTACGTGTTTATGAAGTGCTTCATCCTTCAAAAACGATTTTATTTGATAATGGGGGGTTAGTGGGGAGCTTTCTAGCTCAAGATATCGCACGCCCTGTCTTTGGAAATTCGCCGCTTGCTCCTGCATTGATTGGCTTTTTCATGCTTTTAGTGATAGCTGTTTTTGCTTTTGGTTTACGTCTACATCATTTCTCTTTTTTGAAAGTCTTTTTTGATAAAATGCTCGCCTCTTGGAAAACGTTTCAAGAAAAAAGAAGAGCTAAACAAGAATCAAAGGAAGCCTTAGAAGCAGAAGCTGAAAAAGAAAAAAGGGCTCTCTTGTTAGATGATTTTACAATTGTTAAAACAGGAAAAGCAAAACCTTTCAAATCCACCGATTCTTGGTGTGATTCATTTGTAAAATCAGCAAATACAGAAACATTGGTTGATACTCATACGGATGCCACTGCAACTCCAGTAGAAGACCAAGAAGATGAAATTGCAGAGAAGGAACGTTTTTTATTAGAAAATGAAGATCGTTTAGGGGTTCGTGAAAAGCGTATGCTTCGCGATGAAATTGCTGAGTTACGTCGTATTCAAGAACAAAATATATGGGAAGATAAACGCAGAGAAAGGCCTGCTATCGAGGGCTTTGTCCGTCGTGAAATGGATTTTCAAGCAGAAGAAAAAACGATTCCTATGCAAGTAAACGAAGAAGAAACGATTGTCCCGACTGCTGTAGAAAGCGAGATTGAATTAGAAGTAATTAATGAAGAGGAACCTTCTTCTCCAGCTGCGGAAGAGCCCACGGTTTATGATGTCTATAAGCTTCCTATCGTTTCAGATATTCTTCCGCCCTCACCAGATCAAACAGCGGATTATTCCGAAGAAGAACTACAGCAAACGGCTGAGATGCTTGAATTTCAGTTGGAAAATTTTAAGGTCAAAGGAAAGGTCGTTGGCATTTCTACGGGGCCTTTAGTCACTCGTTTTGAAGTGGAACCTGGTCCAGGTGTAAAAGTTTCTCGTTTCTCTGCATTACAAGAAGATTTAGCTCTTGCACTTAAGGCCATGTCGATTCGAATTTTAGCTCCTATTCCTGGAAAATCTGTGGTGGGAATTGAAATTCCAAATCGCAAAATGCATACGGTTTACTCTCGAGATATTTTAGAAAGCCCTCTTTTTGCTCCAAAGCCAGACAAAATTTTAATTGTGCTTGGCAAAGATATTATGGGAAACCCTTTTACCATGGATTTAGCAAGGGCCCCTCATATTTTGATTGCAGGGCAAACGGGTTCTGGAAAATCAGTTTGTATCAACGTTTTGATGGCTAGTATACTATTCAGTAAAACACCCGATGAACTTCGTTTGATATTAGTAGACCCTAAAGTCGTTGAATTAAAATTATATGAAAAGATCCCTCATCTGCTTCATCCTGTGATTACACAACCAGAAGTAGCTGTTCAAGCTTTAAAATGGGCGTGTGTAGAAATGGATCGACGTTATGAAGTATTGGCTCTAGCTCGAGTGCGTAACATTGCTGGATTCAATGCGAAAGTGGAAGCAAATGAACTAGATGAAGATTTTCCTGAAGAAGAACGTAAACGCATGCCATTCCTTGTGATTGTGATCGATGAACTTGCTGACTTGATGATGGTTGCAGGAAAAGAAGTGGAAACATCTATTGCTCGTATTGCTCAAAAAGCACGTGCTGTTGGAATTCACTTGGTTTTAGCAACTCAAAGGCCTTCAGTCAATGTGATTACGGGTTTGATTAAAGCCAATTTACCGACTCGAATTAGTTTTAAGGTTGCTTCTCAGATTGATGCTCGTACTGTGATGGATAAAGCGGGTGCAGAAAAACTTCTTGGTCGGGGAGACATGCTTTTCCGTGCGACAGAAGACCCTGAACCACATCGTGTGCATGGGGCTTTCCTCTCTGATTCGGAGGCTGAAAAATTAGCTGATGTATGTTCTAATCAAAATGTTTTTTATCCTAAAGTAGAATCGTTTGATTTAGAATCCGAAGAAGTTTCTGATGATCCTCAAGGAAACGTGAAATTGGATAGTAGGATCGGAGAAGTCATTGGATGGTGTATAAACGTGAAAGGTGTTTCTGTTTCGGCAGTCCAGCGCTCTTTTAGTGTAGGCTTTAGCCGAGCAGGAAAAATTGTTGATCAACTTGAATATCTTGGTGTTTGTGGAAAGAGTAAAGGTAATTCCAAACCTAGAGATATTTTAATGACGGAAGAAGAACTTCTTAATTTGATGAGAACTTTACCATGATAGAAAAAGAATACGCTCCAGCGAAGATCAATTTATTTTTAGATATTCTTCGTAAACGCCCCGATGGCTATCATGATTTAGGAACAGCTTTTCAAACTGTGGATGCAGGAGATACTTTAGAAGCCTCTCTTCGAAAGGATTCAGAGATTACGCTTTCCTATAATGCAAAGCAAGATTATCCTATAGAATCAGATTTAGTATATAAGGCAGCTCATCTCCTGCAAAGTACATACAAAGTGTCGATGGGTGTGGACCTTTACCTTTCTAAAATCATGCCTATTGGGGCTGGTCTTGGTGGTGGTAGTGCAGATGCCGCTGCAGCTCTTCGTCTTCTCAATCGTTTATGGGGTCTTTCTTTATCATCAAAAGAGCTAGAACTTTTAGCTGTTCGTCTTGGTGCAGATGTTCCTTTCTTAATTGATGGTGGGCTTTCCTTTGCAGAAGGCATTGGAGAAAAATTAACACCGATGCCTCCTCTTTTACTTCCAGAATCAATGGCTCTATTGATTGCAACGCCTCAGTGCGCTGTTCCTACAAAAGCAGCTTACGCAGGTGTAAAGCCTTCTGGAGACGATCGTTGGGACGAATGGAAAAGCAAATATGATTCATCTGTAATGCCAGAATTATTCAATAAGTTTGAAGAATCTGTTTTACCTCAATTTCCATTGATTGCCGAGATGAAAAAGGACTTTTTATCCTATGGGGCTATCGCTTCTTTGATGTCTGGTTCAGGAGCATCTGTTTTTGGCTTTTTCGAAAACCGTCGAGAGGCCGATTTAGCTCTCTCGAAATTGGGAAATCGGGCTCGTTGGGCAACAGTGACCACTTTTTTAAAAAAAATGTGAAAATAAGCCTTTAAATTTATTTTGAATTCTACTATCTTTGGGACTCCCTATGGGGTATCGTCAAGTGGTAAGACAACGGATTTTGATTCCGTTATTCGTTGGTTCGAATCCAGCTACCCCAATAGGCTTTTTTTTTACTGGAGTTATCATGGAATTCACTTCGCTCAAAGCAACCTCGAGAGTATTAGGCGCAGGCCGCGAAACAAAACGCTTGCGTAAGACCGGTCAGATTCCGGCTGTCTATTATGGTAAGGGTCAGGAGCCAGTTCATCTTAGCGTTAGCGCTATTGATGTACGCAAGGTCCTAGCCCCTGGCAAGCGTTATACGCTTTTGGATCTTGAAATTGACGGTAAGTCCGGAAATCCCGCTCTTATTTATGTCTACCAAAAAGATTCCATTTCTCAAGAAATTACACATATTGATTTTTTAAGAATTGATGAAAATACATCAGTTCCTGTACGTATTCCTGTTCGCTTATCAGGTATTCCTGTTGGTGTTAAGGCAGAAGGTGGTATGCTTTCTCAGGAAAACTACTATATTAAGTTATTATCTCCTGTAACGAAGATTCCTCCATTTATCGAAATTGATATTTCTGATGTTCATGCTGGTTCTACTTATTATGCAGAAAGCTTAACATTAGAAAGTGGTGTCTCTTTAGTTTCTAAAAAACGCACCGTGATTTTTGCTATTTCAAAAGCACGCGCGAAAGAAGCCGCTTCAAACTAAGCAAGGGTTTTGAAGGTTTTTTATGAAGGCTCGCCTTGCGGTGAGCCTTCTCTTGTATAGAGAGGTTTTTGATGTATTTGATCGTTGGTTTAGGCAATCCTTCTTCTCAATATGAGAATACTCGTCATAACGCGGGTTTTCTTGCTGTGGAAAAGCTTGCCGATCCATCTGCCAACTGGAAATCAGAACATCATGCTCTTACTCAAAAAATAAAAATTGGTTCAGAAGAGGTCCTTTTAGCAAAACCACAAACATTTATGAATCTTAGTGGCGATGCTGTTTTACCTTTATTATCTTGGTATAAAATCCCATTAACTCAATTGATCGTTTTTGTAGATGATGTTCAACTCGATTGCGGTCGAATTCGTGTTCGGGCAAAAGGAAGTCATGGCGGGCAAAATGGATTACGTCATATTAGTGAAAAAGTGGGCGATTCTTTTTCAAGAGTGCGTTTCGGGGTGGGGAAGTGTCCTCCTCAATGGAATTTAGCTGATTGGGTTTTATCTAAATTCACAAAAGAAGATGCTGAAATTTTTAATTCCACCCTTAAACATGTTTCTCCTTTAGTTTCTTTATGGCTTTCTAAGGGAATTGGAGCATGTATGGATCGTTATAACGGTCCTTTAGATTAATTTTTTTTATTTTCTGGGATAGAATCCAGAAAGGAGAGGTATGTATGCGTATAATCAATGAAGAAGCTTTAACTTTTGACGATGTATTGCTTGTTCCTGGTGATTCTAATGTTTTACCAGCAAAGACTGATGTCAGTACTTCTTTATCGCCCAATTTAAAGCTGAATATTCCAATTGTCAGTGCGGCAATGGATACAGTGACAACAGCTCCTCTTGCTATTTCACTTGCTTTATTAGGTGGAATTGGGGTTATACATAAAAACATGTCTATTGAAGCACAAGCCGAAGAAGTTCGCGCTGTCAAGCGTTGGCAGTCTGGCATTGTTTTTAATCCAGTGACTTTAGATGCTGATCAACCTGTGAGTGATGCTTTTGAAATGCGCGCTAAATTAAAAGTAAGCGGTTTCCCTATTCTTTCAAAAGGAAAGTTAGTAGGTATGCTTACAAGCCGTGATTTAAGAACAATTACTAATACGAATATGAAAATTTCTGAAGTGATGACGAAAGATTTGATCACCGCTTCGCCAAAAGTTAAATTATCCAAAGCTAAAGAAATCTTAAACTCCAATCGCATAGAAAAACTTCCTCTCGTAGATCAAGCTGGTAATCTAAAAGGTCTTGTGACTATGACCGATATCTTAAAGAGAGAAAGTAACCCTGCTGCAAGTCTTGATAAGAATGAGCAACTTTTAGTTGCTGCTGCAGTAAGTACATCTGCTGATTCTTTAGATAGAGCAAAAGCACTTGTGGAAGCTGGTGTCGATATGCTTGTGGTCGATACGGCTCATGGGCATCATATTGGTGTTCGCAACATGGTTAAAACTCTTCGTAAAAAATACCCAAAGCTCACGATTTGTGGCGGTAATGTTGCTACTCCAGAAGCGGTCACCGAGCTTGCCAAATGTGGCGCTGATATTGTTAAAGTCGGTATTGGTCCTGGTTCTATTTGCACCACGCGTGTAGTTGCTGGTGTAGGTGTTCCTCAGTTTACAGCTATTGTGCAGTGTGCACAAGCAGCTCGTAAAGCGGGCATCTCTATTATTGCTGATGGGGGCATTAAATATTCTGGCGATATAGCCAAAGCACTTGCCGCAGGAGCAAATGCGGTGATGATGGGTAGCCTCTTTGCTGGAACCGAAGAAAGTCCTGGTGAAATTATCCTTGCTGACGGCAGAAGCTTCAAAAGCTATCGTGGCATGGGTTCCATTGGTGCCATGAAAGACGGTTCTAAAGACCGTTACTTCCAGTCAGATATCAAAGAAGAAAAGAAATTTGTTCCAGAAGGAATCGAAGGGCGAGTGGCATACAAAGGCCCTCTTCGCGATACCATCTATCAGTTAGTGGGCGGTATTCATCAAGCGATGGGTTATGTTGGAGCTTCTAATTTGCAAGAAATGTTTAAGAAGTCTACATTTGTGCGGATTACTAATGCTGGTTTAAGAGAATCTCATCCTCATGATGTTACCATCACCAAAGAAGCCCCTAATTATAGGACTTCTGAATCTTAATGGCTTTTAGGGATCACCTGATTTTAATCACCAGTCCTGAAGATTTTGCTGATGAGCATATTCTTATTGAAAGGATGTTTGAACAGGGATTGTCTAAATTACATGTTCGAAAACCTGGTCGCTCTAAGAGAGATTTAGATTACTGGTTATTAGGTTTAGGGCTTGATTATAGAAAACGTTGTGTTTTACATAGCGATTTTAATACAGCTATAGATCTCGAAGTAGGAGGGGTTCATACAAAACCCCTATTACCTAACGATCCCATCTTAAATCGAAAGCCTGCAAATTTTTCTTTTAGTACTTCTTGCCACTCTTTTAATGAAGTAAATGATTTGCCTTCTTATTTGGATTATGCCTTTTTAAGTCCAATTTACGATTCTATTTCAAAAATTGGTTATAAAGCCGCTTTTTCTGTAGGAGAAATAAAGTCATTTCTTTTCACTTTTGCTCAAAATAATAGTCTTCCTATTTACGCTTTAGGTGGTGTTGATAAAGATAATTTAGAGGATTTAGAACAAATGGGGTTCTCTGGAGCTGCATTATTGGGCGGAATTTGGAATTATGCAGACCCTCTCCAAGCTTGGATTGATGTTTTTCAATCAAAATAATAGTTTTATTACATAAAAAATAATACTATCTTATTTTTTGTGGAAACAGAAAATAAAATGCCTTTTGCTTTAACCGTGGCGGGTTTTGATGGTTCTGGCGGAGCAGGGATTCTCGCCGATATAAAAGCTTTTGATTCTTTTGGAGTCTATGGGCAGGCTGTCTGTACAGCAAATACTATTCAAAATGAATCCGATTTTATCGCTCCAGGTTTTCTACCATGGATTTCCATTTTAGCTCAATTAAATGCTCTATACCGTAAACGTAGTTTTGATTTTGTTAAAATAGGGCTAATTCCCTCTGCTGAAATTCTAAAAAACGTTGTTCTCTATATTCGAGAATACTCTCCTAATGCATTCATTATCTGGGATCCTATCATTTCAGCTACAGCGGGCTATAAATTCTTTACTCCTCAAGATATGGATTCTTTTATTCCTTGGTTAAATCAAATTAATCTGATTACGCCCAATCAAAAAGAGTTTACGTATCTTGGGCTTGGTCTTGCCGCCTCTCGAAATGAAGTGAAAATTGGATCTGATTTTGCCGTTCTATTAAAAGGAGGGCATCAAAAGGGAGATTTTTCCACAGATACATTATGGTATGAAGATCAACAAATTAAATTTTCTTCAAAACGATTATCTGGCAAAGGTAAACATGGTACAGGCTGTACTTTATCAGCAGCGATTTTAGCCAATTTAGCCTTAGGTTATTCTTTAGTGGAATCTTGCCAAATAGCCAAGAATTACATGGATCTCTTCCTAAGAGGCGGAGAAGGCCTTTTAGGAAGAGTCTAATCTTATTCTTCTTCTGTTTGTACTTTAGATTCTTGTTTACGTTTATGTGGATCTAAAGTGGCTTTACGAATACGAAGTATTTCAGGTGTCACTTCAATACATTCATCATCATTGATAAAAGTAACGCATTCTTCTAGAGTGAGTCGGCGATAAGGAGTCAATTGAATATTATCATCAGAGCCAGAAGCACGCATGTTGGTGAGATGCTTTCCTTTAGTGACGTTAACAATAATATCCACATTGCGGTTATGTTCGCCAACAATCATACCTGGATACACTTCTGCTCCTGGAGGAATAATCATGTATCCACGGTCTTCTAGCTTAGATAATGCATAGCTTGCTGCGTCTCCAGCATCTTTAGCTATCATGACGCCATTGGTTCGAGCGGGAATGTCACCTTTAAAAGATTGATATTCTAAGAAGATAGACTGAGAAACCGCATAACCTTTAGATAGAGATAGAAGAATAGGGCGAAGACCAATAAGACCACGGCTTGGAATAGTATATTCTAAGAAAACACGATTATTCTCATCTTGAAGCATGTTTTGCATTTCGCCTTTGCGTTTGCCTAATTCTTCAATAACAGCACCACTATATTCAGATGGTAATTCTACCTTAAAAGATTCTACTGGTTCAAGTAATTTTCCTGTGGAATCTTTTTGGAAAATAACCTGTGGACTACCAATGGTAAATTCATATCCTTCACGACGCATATTTTCAACAAGAATCGTTAAGTGAAGAATGCCACGACCAGAAACCTTAAATGTGCTAGCACCATCTACTTTTTCAACTAAAAGCGCTGGGTCTGACATATGAGCTCTTTCTAAGCGTTCCAACAAGTGATTTCCTGTTAAAAACTTACCACCGTATTTTCCTACTAGAGGAGAGGTATTCACGGTGAAAAGCATAGAAATCGTTGGAGGATCTATATGAATACGTGGTAAATGTACTGGATTTGCGACTGAAGAAAGGGTATCTCCAATATCAAATTTATCTAACCCCGCAATGAGGATGATATCTCCTGGGCCAGCTTCTTCAATTGGTTTTGGGGTAACTCCTTCATACCGAAGGATTTTTTGAATTCGAATATTTCGGAAAGTACCATCTTCTAAAGACTGTGATACTGTTAAATTAGGTTTGAAAGTACCTTCTTTTACGCGACCAACAGCTAAGCGACCTAAAAAGCCAGAGTATTCTAAAGAGGCAATTTGTAATAGGGGAGCTGCATTAGGATCCCCTTTAGGCCCAGGAATGCGCTCTAAAATGAGATCCATCAAAATTCTAAAGTCGCCATCTGGATCACTAAGTTCACGACGACAAATGCCTTTACGTCCACTGCCGAAGACATGTGCAAAATCAAGCTGTTCCTCGTTTGCATCTAATTCGCAGAAGAGGTCAAAAACTTTATTTAAAGCAGAATGAGGATTACATCCATCACGGTCAATTTTATTAACAACAATAATAGGAATCAAACCTAATTCTAATGCTTTCTGTGTAACGAAACGAGTTTGTGCCATTGGCCCTTCAAAGGCATCGACAACAAGAAGCACTCCGTCTACAGTACCTAACACCCGTTCTACTTGACCACCAAAATCAGCATGCCCTGGTGTATCCACAATATTAACGCTATAACCTTTGTAATTGACGTGTGCGTTTTTTGATAAGATGGTAATACCGCGTTCTCTTTCCAGATTGTCGGAGTCCATAACGCGTTCTTCGACTTCTTCATTTTCATGAAAAGAGCCACATTGTTTTAGGAGTTGGTCAACCAAAGTAGTTTTACCGTGGTCTACGTGAGCGATGATCGCTATATTTCTGATTTTTGATGTATCCATAATTCGCTTTTGATAAAAGAGCTAAGTAAAATCTATAGCCGCGCGAAATTTAGAAATAACAAAACTATTTTGCAATTTTATATTTGTTTCTATGAAATATTTATGTATTGATTTCGGTGAAAGGCGTGTAGGACTCGCTGTTGGCGACTCAGAACTACGTTTTGCCTTTCCAAGAGAAACAATTGATAGGCAAATACAGGATCTTTGGTCTAGACTTGCTGAAATTGTAACAAATGAAAAAATTGACAGTTTTGTTGTAGGAATGCCTTTTCATCCAGATGGTCGAAAAGATGGTAAGAATATTGTAGTAGAGGCTTTTATAGAAGAATTAAAGGAACATTTCCCTGAAAAGTCCATTTTTACTCAAGATGAGTCGTATTCGAGCGTACAAGCTTTACAGCAAACTTCTTATATGAGTCGAAAGAAAAAAAAAGATAAAGGAATTGTAGATAGAGCTGCAGCGGCTATTATTTTGCAAAACTGGTTAGACGGAAATATATAAGTTGTTATATTTGAGAGCATTATGACAAAACCTATAGATAATGATATGGATGATTTTGATGAACCTCTTCTTATAGATGAAGAAGAAGACATTGAAGAAGTTCCTGCTGTGGATCAAACAACTGCGGTTCGTGATTATAGCGATCGCCGTGTTTTAGTTTGGGAAGAAGACGATGAACGTTGTGGTATCACTGTTGAGGTGCTTTCTGATTTATTAGTGGGTGCTTATGTGAAAGGTGTTAAAACCGAAATAGAGGCTCTTGCTTTATTAGACTCCGAGGAATGGGATACTTTTGTCGTTGATTTTTACACAGAAGGTGTTTCTGCTAGTGAGTTTATCAAACGAGTTAATAATTACCCAGATGCTATTTTAGTGGCCATTGCCATGACGCCTTTAAGGCTTCTAGAAGAGCGTGAACCTGCTAAGTTAGAATCTCTACGTCGTTTATTTGATTACGAGAAAAATTCTAACGCGCAAATTCGTGGCTAATTTATTTAATATTAATTTTGATTCATTAAAAAAACAGACCTTTTAAAAGGTCTGTTTTTTTTTGAAAGTAGTATAAATGAATCTTACTTTTCGCGCCAAAGACGAATTAAGCTCTTGTTTTTTCTGAGCATTAACCAGAAATTGGGGCCGATTAAAACTAAATCTCGAATTAAAGAAGTCCAAGTTTCGCTTTTATCTTGAGCCCCTTCGATTTGGAAGCAACCGCACGTAATTCCAAGGTCGTGAAATAATGCCCAAGAAAGAGCAATAATAAAAGAAATGAACATTAAGAAAATGACTAAAGCAGATTCTCTTGTATAAGGCGTAAATATTAGCGCAAGCCCAAACCAAAGCTCAAATTGTGGATAAGCTAGTGCAAAAAAGTTAGTGATGAATTCTGGTAAAAATTGGTATTGAGCGACTAACGTAGCAAATGCAAGTGGATCTTGAATTTTAAAGATACTTGCTGCGATAAACATACCACCTAAACCTAGTCTTAATAAGGTTTCAAGAGCTTTTTCAGAAAACGCTCGATCTGATTTCCAAGCAGGAATGATCAAAAGTGCTGCAATGACTATGGAAAATACGCCTATGTGAACACTATATTTCCACGCAGTAGGGAATATTTCTAATAACCAGTCTTTGTCTGTAATGGTTAAGAAAGTTTCTGGAAAAGAAATTTCGGCGACACCAAAGGCAGTGAGTAGCGTTGCTATAGATAAAGAAATAATGGCTATAATCATAGTTACTCCGGTACTTCTAAAACAGGTTGAGAACCTATCCATTCTACAGATTTAGATTCATCTACGAAAATATTGTTTAGAACCGCTAAAACAATACAAAAAACGCCTAAAATTAAAAGCATTTTCCAATTTAAGGTTCTAATGTAATTAAATACGTTTGTTTTAATATTACATATAATTGTTTTCATAAGCACAAATTAACAAATTGATTTTATGAAAACCATATTTCGAAAAAAAATAGCCCAATGAAAAAATCAATAGAGTTTTTCTAAAAATTGGTTGGCGAAAGACAAAATAGAATGGATTAAGAGAACTAGCTTCGTTTTTTTTCTGCTTTCAAATACAGATTCAAAAAAAAAGAGCAAAAAAAATAATTTTTTTGCTCGAAAATAATGATATTGAATTCAGATTCTAGTGAACTGAGGCTTCGTCTTTGACATCGCAAGAAACGGGTGTCCCATTAAATTCAAGACGATTATCGTTACAGAAAATAGTCTTGTCTTTAACGTAAAGAGATATTTTGTCGAAGTCTTTTATTTTTAATTCTCTGCTTTCAGAAGGAATAATTCCCTTAAATAAAGCTCTAGTGCCAATTGGAGTATTTGCTGGTGGATCCACTAGAACGGCTTTCCCTTCTTCACCATCTCCAGCAAGAAGCATTCCCATGCTCATAATCCCGCGAAGAGGAGCTGGCTTTAAATTGGCAAAAAGTAAAATAAGACGGTCTTTGAGCTCTTCTGGAGTATAACTCTTTTTAAGCCCAGAACAAATCGTCCGAACTTCACTTTCGCCTGCATCGACTTTCAAGACGTAAAGACTTTCTGCATCGGGATGATCTTCTACAGAAATGATTTTGGCGCATCTAAGATCTAATAAGGAAGGCACATCTGTTGCAAGTACTGGTTTATTTTGTTCTTTTGTTTTTGCTGGGGGAGGAGGTGCTTTTTCCACTTCAATTCTTGGAAATAATGGAGCTCCTTCTCCAAAGGATTCTCCACCCTGGAATTTACCCCAATGAAGATCTTTTTCACCTTCACAAGTAGTCCCGAGCATGGCTAAGCCTTCCATAGTTTTAGTAGGCATAACAGGCCATAAAAAGCATAAAGATAAACGAACGGCTTCGGCTGCAGTAAATAGAACAGAGGCGAGTTCGTCTTTTGCAGATGGGTCTTTTGCTAGTTTCCATGGAGCTTTAATTTCCAGATAGCGATTGATTCCTCGAACAAGACTCATAATATCTTCAATCACTTGAGACAACTTGACTTGAGTAATCCCTGAAAAAACTTGTTCTCTAACTTGATTCGCAAGAGTGATTAATTCTTGAGCAGGTGCATCTATTTGAGTTGCCTTTGGAAGCTTGCCTTCAAAGTTTGTTAGAACTAAACGATGGACTCGGTTTAAGACATTGCCTAAATCGTTTGCTAAATCACTGTTAATTCGACGCTTAAAAGCATCATCACTAAAAGTACAATCTTGGCCTACAACCATTTCTCTTGCAAGAAAATAGCGAAATGCATCGACTCCAAATTGTTCCATGTAATCCATTGGATTTACACCTGTGCCGCTGGATTTACTCATTTTTGAGCCACCAGTCAACCACCATCCATGTGCTAAAACATGCTTTGGTAAAGGGATTTCAAGAGCCATAAGCATGGTTGGCCAGTAGACGCAATGTGTTGTGAGAATATCTTTACCTATTAAGTGATAAGAAGCTGGCCAAATAGGCTCTCCATTCTCATAAGCTCTATTTCTAACGCCACTAACATAGTTGATTAGAGCATCAAACCAAACATAGGTGACGTATTCGTCATCAAATGGAAGGGGAATTCCCCAGCTTAAACGAGATTTAGGGCGGCTAATGCAAAGATCATTAAGAGGTTGTTTTAAGAACCCTAAAATTTCGTTTCTACGATAATCAGGAAGAATCCAATCAGGATTTTCTTCAAGATGAGTAATCAATTTTTGTTGGTACATTCCCATTTTGAAGAAATAATTTTTTTCTTTTAACCATTCTACAGGTCGTCCACTGATGGGGTCTTTGCCATCGACTAGTTCTTCTTCACTAAAAAAGCGTTCTTCACCGACAGAATACCAACCTTCGTATTCTTTGGAGTATATTTCCCCTTTATCCCATAGCTTTTGTAAGCATTCAGCGACAAATTCTTTATGATCAGCATCTGTGGTACGGATAAAATAATTATACTCAATATTCATTTTCTCCCAAAGTTTTTTAAAACGTTGGTTATACTCATCAACATGAATTTGAGGATCTACTTGTCTTTTTGCGGCAGCTTGTTGTACTTTTTGACCATGTTCATCTGTACCAGTTAGAAAAAAGGTTTGATAACCAATTAGCTTATGAAAACGAGTTAAGATATCGGCTAAAACAGTAGTATAAGAGTGCCCAATATGAGGGGCGTCATTAACGTAATAAATTGGGGTAGTGATATAAAAATTTTTCATGACTCAAATATAGAAAAAGAAAAAGCTTCCTGTAGAAGGAAGCTTTTTTTGAAAAAAGAATATTGTATTGTTTTATTAAAGATTAGTTAATACGACCAATCAAATTACCATTGATTACCCAGTCTTTTGAACTGCCGTGGTTATGAACGCCTGCAGATAAAGTGAATCGACTGGTAAGATCTTTTTCAATATAAAATGCGCCAAGAACATCTTTAATATGCTTTGAGTTGCTATGATATTCTGATTCAGAACGATCGGCAATATATTCTGCTTCAAGAATGATTCTGTCAACAACAGTGTTTTTAAGCATAAGACCACCAGTTATAGGCATTTTCCAATCTACAACAACATCTCTTTCTTTAACAATACCATTGTTATCAATGTAAAGTTCAGTGGAATCTCCACCTAAGCCAAGCATTGCCACTTCACCAAATAAGAATAACTTATCTTCGAGGAGAGGAATATTTACTTTTACCGAAATATTGGTACGAACATCACTTTCATGATCGTATACTTTATCGAAAATATTAGTACGTAAAGCAAGATCAATATTGAGTGCTTCAATAGAAGACAATTGGCTGAAATGTGCTACAATACGAAGATCACCTGTATTCAAATAAGGACCAGTGCTAATTAATGCCAAATCTACAGAGAGATTTTCTGTTGGTGTAAAACCAAATTGAATCATGTTTTCTGGGTCAAAAGTAGATTTGAATCCATTTAAATAGCCATCAACGTATCCACCGAAATAATCACCATTTTTATCTGTATTTTCCCAACGACCTAATTTAAAATTAAGGTATTTAGTGCGTTGCCATGCCCATGCTTCATTGAGCTCTATGACCTCGCGCATTTCTGTTTCTTTAGGAGTCGTGTCTGAATTAGCAACGACGGTTTTTTTGTCGATAAGATCGCCTGGATATACAGACATAGAAATTTTTCCATCAAAGTTTTCTGATTGTGTAAAGAACGCTAGATTAGCACGACCAAACCATTCTTCCATGTTATACTTATTTTTATCGTCTTCGGAAGCCCATAGAACTTTACCAGCTTGAATTTCGAAATCTGAATTCATATCAAACTTGAAAGCACCAGCGGTAATAAGCGGAGCTTTTTTAGCTTTTACTTTTTTAGTTTTTTTTACTTTTTTCTTATTCTTAGTAGGAGTAGCTGCAGTCTTTTCTGTAGCAGATACAGCCGGTTCAGCTTTAGCAGGAGTAACTTCAGCTTTAGCAGAAGTATCAGCTACTACATTTTCTTTAGCAGGAGCTGTTGCGGCTTGTGCATTAGAATCAGCAGCAGGTAAAGCTTTAGCAGGGGTAGCTTCAGCTTTAGCAGAAGTAT
>Ga0172378_10001589_pt1 | contig 21022 bp, 13 predicted proteins | sample GrowelOW332metaG_FD_119755 | JGI IMG/M metagenome (GOLD analysis project Ga0172378, IMG submission 119755) | Groundwater microbial communities from an aquifer near a municipal landfill in Southern Ontario, Canada - Pumphouse #3_1 metaG | ecosystem: Environmental > Aquatic > Deep subsurface >... | reverse complement strand
TTTCGACAAAAATTCTCCATTACTTGAATCGGGATTGATTGGTCCTGTAAAGATATTAGTTAAGAACTAAGTATTATACATCATAACATCGTTGACATAAATCTCTTAGACGATAGACTTTCAACTAGCAGATGTAGCTTAAGATCGCTGAGGGTGTTATTGCACTCATTACTTTAACTAATAAAATTATTGATAATCATTTTGTGAGCATTTATGATATATAAGCGTGATGGTGCATTTGTACCTTTATTGGAAAACCATCTTAGTGCTGCCCTTGAAGGAGAAATGGAGACTCACATGGATGAGGTAAAAAAAACCCTAATTGACTAAAGAATCAATTAGGGTTTTATTATATGGTACTCGGAGCGGGACTTGAACCCGCACAACCGTAATGGTCACAAGATTTTAAGTCTTGCGTGTCTACCATTCCACCATCCGAGCATACCTTGAGCGGAAGACGGGACTCGGACCCGCGACCCCGACCTTGGCAAGGTCGTGCTCTACCAACTGAGCTACTTCCGCAAATTTACAATCAAAAATTTGGCTCACTCTTGAGCCATTCATTTTTTGAGACTGCAAATGTATGAATGTTTCTTTATTTTTCAAAAGATTTCACGAACTTTTATTCTTTTAGAGTGCTATTTTTTTGAATCCACCAAGAAATCACAAAGTAGCTCCATCTAAAATACCATCTATTGTAGCCAATTCGTCAGCTGTGAATGATAAATTATCCAATGCCTTAAGATTGTCTTTCAATTGCCCAACTGTACGAGAGCCAACAATTAACGAGGTAACTCTTTCATCTCTCAACGCCCATGCTAAAGCCATTTCTGCCATTGTTTGTCCACGTTTAACGGCAATTTCATTTAATACCTTCACTTTCTCAATCAATTCCGGTCGCACTTGCTCTGTCCTCAGAAATCCATGCGATTCCCCTGCACGCGAGTTTTTGGGAATACCATTCAAATATTTGTCGGTCAGTACTCCCTGAGCCAACGGTGAATAAGCGATAAACCCAGAACCGAAGTCATTTGCAATTGCCAATATTTCTTCTTCAGGTTTGCGGTTGAACATGCTGTATCTTCCTTGATAAATCAAGCAAGGTACATTCTGTTCTTTCAAATATCTCATAGCAATTTTCTCTTTATCTGCAGGATAATTTGAGATTCCTACATACAGCGCTTTCCCTTGTCTGGCAATATCAACCAAGGCCTGCATGGTTTCCTCTATAGGAGTATCGGGATCATAACGATGCGAATAAAAGATGTCAAAGTACTCTAATCCTGTTCGTTTCAGACTTTGATTAAGACTAGATATCAAATATTTGCGTGATCCGCCGTTGCCATAAGGTCCGTTCCACATCAGATATCCAGCTTTTGAAGAGATAATCATTTCATCCCGATGATTGCTGAAATCTTCTTTAAGAATCTTTCCAAAAACAGATTCTGCCGATCCGGGAGGAGGGCCATAATTGTTTGCGATATCAATATGCGTAACTCCTTGATCAAAAGCATATCGGATCATTTTGCGTGCTTCGTTGAAATCGGCCAAAAAGCCGAAGTTATGCCACAAGCCTAAAGATATTTTAGGGAGCTGCAATCCGCTTTTACCACAGAATTTGTATTCCATAATTATTGATTTTTATTTCATCTTCCTACTGATCTCATCGTCGGAGATGACAGTTATTATAGCCTTTCCATCGGGTGTATGATTAGGACTTTCACATGCAAACAGCTGATTCACGAGCATCAGCATTTCTTCTTCAGATAATTGTTTTCCAGTGTATATTGCCGTGTTATTTGCAAGCGACAAGGCCATCATTTCGTGAATCTCGGTTCGGACATCGCTTGGGGTGTCCATCTTTTTCTTAATCATCGACCTTATAAGCAGGGGCGCATCAGAGTTTTCTATTTCTGATGGCACTCCTTTTATAGCGAAGGTTTTATCTCCTAAATCGTTCAAATCAAAACCTAATGACATGATCTCTTCATTTATTGAGTCGAGTACGGTAGCTTCTTCATTAGACAGTTCAAGAATCTCGGGAAATAATACACGTTGAGATACACCCTTCTTTTGTATGATTTGTTTTAGATATTTATCATATAAAATACGTACATGCGCTCTGTGTTGATCTATTATCATCAACCCGGATTTTACAGAAGTTAAAATATAACGTTGTTTATAATGATAATGTTCTGGTCCAATGCGACTTGAAGATATTGCATCGTTGTCTTTTTCTCCAAATAAATCTTCGTCTGGCTGAAAGGGTTCACTCTCGCTTTCAAACTTTTTATAGAGTACTTCCCAATCGAATGAAGGTGTTGCAGGCTTATACCTGCCACCGGAAAGTGGATTTGAGAAAGGATTGTAATTAGGATCCAGACTGATTTCCGGTGCTTTTGTCTGCTTTTCCGGATCATATATAGGAATCTCCACTGCGTCTGTCTGATCAAAATCGATAGTAGGAACAGCATTAAACTTGCCCAGCGCCTCTTTGATAGTCACAGATAATATTTTCCATAATTCTTTCTCGTTTTCAAACTTTACCTCTGTCTTTGTCGGATGAATATTCACATCGACAGATGACGGATTAACAGTAAAATAGATGAAATAATCGGGATGGGAATTAGCGGCAGTCAATGGATCAAAAACAGACATCACAGCACGATGAAAATAAGAGTGACGAATGTAACGACCATTCACAAAAAAGAACTGTCGCGCTTTTCCTTTCCTAACATTCTCAGGCCTTGACACATATCCATGAATGTGGCCCAGCATTGTCTTTTCGTCTATCTCAAGGAGCTGCTGCATAAGGTTTTTACGCTCCAGATTAACTATCCGCTGCTTTAATCCTGATATTGGTAAGTGTATAGTCTGAACATCATTTTCATAAACAATAAATTCTATCTCGGGATTCACAAGCACAATACGCTCAATCTCTAATAGTATGTTTCGCCTTTCTGTTTCGTTGGAACTTAAGAATCTTCTTCTGGCGGGAACATTAAAAAAGATGTTCTTTACAGATATTGTGGTTCCAACAACACATGCAATAAATTCTTGCTTTTCTACATTCGAGGCGGATATAGATAGAAATGTGCCCACTTCGTCTTCTGCACGTCGTGTTTTAACTTCAACTTGTGAAATGGCTGCAATAGAGGGTAATGCTTCTCCGCGAAAGCCCATTGTCCGAAGTGAAAAAAGATCTTCCGCTTTCTTTATTTTTGAAGTCGCGTGACGTTCAAAAGCCATGCGAGCATCTGTGCCCGACATACCTTTGCCATTATCGATCACTTGAATCAGTGTTCGACCGGCATCTCTAATAACTATCTGAATCTGTGTAGCTCCTGCATCCAAAGAGTTCTCTACCAACTCTTTGACTACTGACGCGGGTCGCTGAATTACTTCTCCTGCGGCTATCTGGTTTGCAATAGAATCGGGTAAAAGTTGAATGATATCGGGCATCCTTAATACAATTTAAACAAATATACGAAAAAAAATAGTGAACTAAAATAGATTATCGACTCTGCATCTCTGCTTCAGGTCTCTTAAATCGTTTAGGTTGAGCGATGTTGTCTTCTGATTTTCGTTTTGAACTTCTAAAAATATCCCATGCACTTTTAGGTCGCAAGTAATCGAGCCATACAAAGCCTTTCAGCGTTGACGATGCTGGATCTAATTTTGATAAAGGAGTTGTCTGTGCTTTTGTTGAACTCCAAAGTTTTAACTTCTCTACTCTATCATCTTTTAGGTCCATTGAAAGAAAGGCACTTTCTGTTTTGTTCAATCCTATAACTGTTGAGTCTTCCGACAAAAGATAATACAATGATTCCGCATTACCTTCAACAAGCAACTGACGTAATTGTCCTTTGTCAAATGTTGCTGTCATATCTCTTCCACTCAACTGGTTGAACTGATTTTCAACCGGACGTTTCAGAATTCCTAATGAGTATTCTTTCACGTTCGCTTTTTCAATTGTGCTATCGTTTAAAAAGATATCAATCTGATTACCGAGAAGTTGATAGTTTCCATTCCAGATAACGGGATTTTTGTACATCGACAAAAGTGAATCTTTAGAAAAATATTGAAGAGAATCGCATACTCCTTGAATGTCGTTTCTGAAAAGTCGAACATTATAATATGCTATCAACTGTCTGTCTAAAGAATCCGTAATCATCTTAAGTGTGTCGGCATGCAAAAAAAGGCTATCTTTTTCAGAATATTCAATAGCGTATGCAGAATCTGTTGCCATTGCGTATCCTAAATTATCATCATAATAACCGTAATTTCCTCCAATGATTGCTTTGCGTAATGAATCTTGCAAAAACATATCACCGAAGACTTTACCAATTCCTGTTTTTTGATTATGAAAAATGGTGTCTCCGGTTAGGAATTTACTTCCGTCGTTACTCACCACTCGCGATCTGTCAAATAATTGGGCATCGTCGGTGATTGTATTATACCAGCCTCTATCAGTATAAACCGTACCACTGTCTGATACAATGGTGGATGGTCCTAAGATATCGGCTATCTTGGTTACTGTATTATACTTGAGTTCTTCTGTGTAAATAGTATAATCGGGATTCACTAGTTTTACACTGTCGTTAAATAGTGCTTCTTTTGTGTTCAAATCATATTGACCCCAAAAAGAGGATAGCTCATTTTCTTCGTCAACAAGCAACCCACCATCAAAATAGTATCCAAGATTTGCCACTCTATCATAATCAAGACTGTCGGTAAACAAAGTGGCTTGTTTATCTTCCAATCGTATGTTATGACGCAATTTGGCAAATTTGGTGTTACCATCATAATTCAAATAATCTCCATACACAAAAAGTGTATCTCCTTGTTCCATACGAACATTGCCAAATGCTTCGAAAGAATTTGTTTTCTCATGAAGATATGCACTATCGCAATACATATATGCACCGTCGTGATAGAATTTGACATTGTTTTTCAATATGGTAGCGTCAAAATTTGCTAGTTTATAAAGAATGTCTGCTTGCTGCATCTCAATAATTTTCATATTGGGATTAACAGGCTTTTGCACAGGAGGCGGCTGCTGCGCATAGGTGATAAATATAACGACAAAAAGCACGCTTAACAAAAGCATGCTTCCATAATAGTTCTTTTTATTCTTTAGCTTTGTCATTCAATTAAAGACAACAATTCTTATTTTAACCAACCTTTATACTTGTAATCACAATTCTTCCAGGCAGGATCAATTCGTACGTAGGTGTTTTTTATCTTAGAAACAATCCATTCGTCCATCATCTTCTGACGTTTTGTATTCTCAGCCATCGACTTGACTATTTGATAATCTGTGTTTAAATTTGCTTTATGACCGTCGTTTCTTTTAGTCAGTTTGATAATTGCAGCTACTTTTTCGCCCATGCTGGTTGTGAGTATAAAGGGTTCCGACAAATCGCCGACTTTCATTGTACCAATAACTCTTGAAATATCGGGATTTAGTTCTTCCAAAGCAAATCGTGGGGTTCCGACATTTAAACTGTTCTTACCGGTTGTTCCCTGATTTACCATGATTCCTTTATTGTTGCGTGTATTTTTGTCAGCAGATATAAATGTTGCTGCTTCTTCAAAATTGATTTTCTTATCGTCAATCCCAATCTTTACGGAATCTAATCTAACCAATGCACTGTCTAATGCTTGTTTGGGAACATCAGGTTTTAACAAAATATGACGGAAGTTAGCTTTATCTCCTCGGCGTTCAATGAGTTGGATAATATGATAACCGTATTCTGATTCAACAACATTTGAGATTTTTTTTGGATCGTTCAGTGCAAATGCAGCGTTTGAGAATTCCGGAACGAACTCTCCACGTCCTTTAAATCCAATTTCACCACCTTGTATTGCTGATCCCTGATCTTCTGAATATAATAAAGCCAACGTGGAAAAATCACTTTGTCCTGAATTGATTTGCTCTGTAAATGTACGTAGCTGAGCTTTTACTTTATCTATCTCGGGTAATGGAATTTTTGGCTCCATCGTTATAATCTGCATCTCTACTGTCGTTGGAATAAATGGCAGACTGTCTTGTGGGATTTTCTCGTAGTACTTGCTGATTTCTGATGGTGCAAGTACAATCTCACCGAAATGTTTTCTTTGTACTCCTTCAATTAATTGATTATCTCTAACGGATCTCTTCAAGTCGTCGCGGATATTCTTGAGACTTTTACCCATATATTCTTGTAACTTCTCAACAGAACCTATGGAAGAAATATATTCACTCACGTATAAATCAACCATCCTGTTTACATTAGCTTCATCCACTTCTATACTGTCGAGTTTGGACTGATCAACGAACAACTTATTTACTGCGATTTGTTCAGGAATAAAGCAATACGGATCACCTTCAATTCGGGTGTTTTGCAATAGCATTTCACGTCTAAAAGATTCTACTTCTGATTTAAGAATGGCTTCATCACCTACTACCCAAACGATTTCGTCAATGATATTGTTTTGGGCGAATACTTGTTGTGTAAGTATGAGAGCAAAAATGATAGTTAATATTTTACTGAAATATTTCATATTTATTGTGTACTGTTAAAAAGTAATTCAAAAGTAGTTATATTCGATGAAGTCACCAACGAATTTACTATTAAAAGTAGTTATAAATTTGAGTTTATTGATTATACAGCTTCGAATTTTGTTGATTTTATGTTGTCTCTTTTAAGTTTCAACATGAAAATAATCATCATAATTGCTGCAATAAACGACAAACTACTCCCAAAATAAAATGTTGCACTTGGACTTACTTTATCATAAAGATAGCCTCCAATTGCACTTGCCGGTAGAAGCATGATTCCTAAAACAGCATGATATAAACCAAATCCTGTTCCTTTCATTTCCTCACTCACTAAATCGGAGACCAATGCTTTCTGACATGTGTCTGTGAGTGCACTATAAACACCATAAAGTACAAACATTAATATAAAAACAGTAATGTTGTTAAATGCTCCAAACATCAGATATACAAACGAATAAGTCAAAAAGCCTAATGTAATGAGTTTACCTCTGCCTATTTTATCTGAGAGTTTACCAATTTGGACGGCTAAAAGTACGGATACTGAATTGAATAACATATATATTAGCGGAACAAATGATTCTTTAATTCCAGTTTCACTCATCCGGATAAGCATCAGTGAATCAGTTGAATTCCCTAATGTAAAAACAGCTATGATCAAGAGAAAGATGTAATAGTTCTTAGGTAATTTCTTAAAAGCCACATTTTGCCTATTTCCTGTTTCTTGTTTCTTATTCTCTTTAATCAGAAAAACAATGACAAAAACTCCAATGATTGCAGGAATAGCGGAGAACAAAAAAATAGTTTTAAAATCTCCAGGACGAAAAAAAAGTATCAATGAAGCTAATAATGGCCCAAGTATTGCACCACTGTTGTCCATCATCTTATGAAAACCAAAACTCTTTCCTGTTTCGTTCTTCTTTATGGAAGCTGCAATAAGGCTGTCGCGTGGCGCGGTGCGCACACCTTTACCCAATCTTTCAATAAAACGTAAAGCAAGTACTTGAATAGGATTTATCACAAATGAGTATAACGGTGTAACCAATGCAGTGGCTGCATAGCCAATGATCATAAAGGGTTTGTTCTTACCTATTTTGTCGCTCCAAAATCCGGAAAGAGCTTTCATTAATGAAGCTGTACTTTCGGCAATGCCCTCAATAAGAGATATTTGTGTCTTTGATGCTCCTATTGACATCAAAAACAGGGGCATCACACTGTAAATCATCTTAGTAGATGTGTCAGTGAAAAAGCTGTTTAAGCCTGTATAAAAGATATTTCGATCAAATCCAAAATAACGACGATGTTTCATAGTTATTTTTTGAATACAAAGATACGAATTATAAAGAGATGTTATTTATGAAATGTCGTTAAAAACAATAAGAGCCGTTGATATTCAACGACTCTTTTACTATTTATTCATAAGATCTCTTATCCCTCAATTGCGGCTTGTGCAGCGGCTAATCTTGCAATAGGAACACGGTAAGGAGAACATGATACATAATTAAGTCCTACCGTATGGCAGAATTTAACAGAAGAGGGCTCACCTCCATGTTCACCACATATACCACATTTTAATGTTGGCTTAACGGAACGACCATTCTGGACTGCCATCCTCACCAACTGCCCTACTCCATTTTGATCAAGTACAGCAAAAGGATCTTGTTTTAAAATACCTTTGTCGAGATACATGGGCAAGAATTTTGCAACATCATCACGACTGTAACCAAAGGTCATCTGCGTAAGGTCGTTAGTTCCAAATGAGAAGAAATCGGCTTCTTTTGCAATCTTATGTGCCGTAAGTGCGGCACGTGGAATCTCAATCATTGTTCCGATTTTATAATCAATTGACTCGCTGTTTTCTGCAAACACCTCTTGTATTGTTTTCTCTATTATATCTTTCTGGGCTTTAAATTCAAAAACAATGCCAGTTAGAGGAACCATGATTTCAGGAATCACATCAATTCCCTCATTCTTTAATTCAAGTGCAGCTTCAATGATAGCACGTGTTTGCATTTCGGTAATCTCAGGATATAAGTTTCCAAGACGACAACCGCGCAACCCTAACATTGGATTGGATTCCATTAAGCTTTCTACACGTTCATGAATATCTTCGTATGAAATATCCATAACACGCGCCATTTCTATTTGACCTTTTTCATCATGTGGTACAAATTCATGCAAAGGAGGGTCTAATAATCGCACGGTTACTGGTAAACCATTCATGACCCTGAAGATTCCTTTAAAATCTGCTTTTTGAAGTGGTAGGAGTTTATCGAGAGCTATGCGTCTACCGACTACATCTTTTGATAGAATCATTTCACGCATTGCCAAAATCTTGTCATCTTCAAAGAACATATGTTCAGTGCGGCAAAGACCAATACCTTTTGCACCAAAATTCCGAGCCACTGCAGCATCACGAGGAGTATCCGCATTGGTTCTTACATCCATGCGAGTGTATTTGTCTGCAATCTCCATTATTGATCTAAAGTTATCGTCTAATTCGGCATCTTGTGTCTGAATCTTTCCCTCATATACATTTCCAGTGCTTCCATCAAGTGAGATCCAATCTCCTTCATTCAATTTCTTCCCATTGACACTGATTGTGCGAGCTTTATAATCAATTACTAAATTATTGGCTGCTGATACACAACATTTACCCATTCCACGGGCAACAACAGCTGCGTGAGATGTCATCCCTCCACGAGATGTAAGAATTCCTTGTGATGTACCCATTCCGCGAAGATCTTCGGGTGAAGTTTCGATTCGACAAAGAATCACTTTCTTTCCATCGTTGTACCACTCTTCTGCTTCATCAGCATAAAATACAATTTGTCCGGAAGCTGCACCAGGTGATGCAGGAAGTCCGTGAGTAATTGGTTTTGCAGCAGCTAAAGCTTTTTTGTCGAAAACAGGGTGCAATAATTCATCTAATTTTTCAGCATCACAACGTTTCAATGCAGTCTTTTCATCTATATATCCTTGACGTAACATATCAATGGCAATTTTTACCATCGCTGAACCTGTGCGTTTTCCATTACGTGTTTGCAGTAACCACAATTTACCATCTTGAATAGTAAATTCCAGATCTTGCATGTCTTTAAAATAATCTTCGAGCTTTTGCTGTACTTCGATCAATTCTTTTGCACATTCGGGCATTGCTTCTTCCAATGATGGATAATTTAATGTTCGCTCTTCTTCTGAAATACCTTGCATTTTAGCCCAACGACGCGAACCTTCGGTAGTAATCTGTAACGGTGTGCGAACACCGGCAACAACATCCTCACCTTGAGCATTAATTAGATATTCACCATTAAAAATATCTTCTCCGGTAGCAGCATCACGTGTAAAAGCTACACCAGTTCCAGATGTTTGTCCCATATTTCCGTAAACCATTGACTGTACATTTACAGCAGTTCCCCATTCTTCGGGAAAATTGTTCATTTTACGGTAAAGAATGGCACGATCATTCATCCAACTGTCAAACACTGCACAAATAGCGCCCCATAGTTGATCCCAAGGACTGGTAGGGAAATCATTTCCTGTACGCTCTTTAACAGCGGTTTTGAATTTTTTAACCAGAAGTTTTAAATCATCAACAGAAAATTCTGTATCCAATTGAATACCTTTTGATTCTTTTAATTCGTCCATAATCTCTTCAAATGGATCTATATCCTCTTTGCTCTGTGGTTTCATACCTAAAACCACATCCCCATACATTTGAACAAATCGACGATATGAATCCCATGCAAAGCGTTCATTACCGGACTTTTTTGCAATTCCTTGCACTGCGTCATCATTTAATCCAAGATTCAAAACTGTATCCATCATTCCTGGCATAGAAACGCGAGCACCTGAACGTACTGAAACTAAACAGGGATTTTCTTTATCTCCGAACTTTGTACCGGTTTGATTTTCTATCCCATTAATGCTTCTTTCAACTTCATTCTTTAAAACACTAATTACATAGTCTTTTCCCAGTTCGTTATACTCTGTACAAACATCGGAGGTAATTGTAAATCCCGGAGGTACTGGTACTCCAATAAGATTCATTTCGGCCAGGTTGGCACCTTTTCCACCAAGCAGATTTTTCATATCTGCACGACCTTCGGCTGCACCATTTCCAAATGTGTAAACTCTTTTCTTTTCCATTTTTTCTATTTTGAAATTAAATTTAATGTAAAAACATGGACAGCATTTTATTACATAAACAAATATAATTATAATAATGATTAATCTCTCTTCACTGAATCAATTAATATTAATTCTTGTTTACTTAATTTTTTATCTTCTGATATTTTATCTTTTGATATTTGTGCATTATTTGTTGGTTCGATCTCAGGTTTCGACTTACCTAACGAAATATTATATAGAATTACATTAGGCTTTTTAATTAAAGAATCTCTATATGTGTAATGAATGAAACCTGTGATTAAAGTTAAAGTGTCATCTGGAATATATTTTGATCCCGAAAGAATATATTTATCGTTTTCTGTAATTTTACTTGATGAAAAGAGGGTTGTGTCAGTATATTCTAATATAAGTGCAGTAGTTATATCAGGTTTATTTATAAGAGGTAGTCCGATCACCTGAAATGAAAAATCAAAATTGTCTTCATTAATAGTATTTTTTATATCATTGGTATCCAATCGAAAACTAAAACCGTGGCTGCTATACAATTGATCAAATGTAAATATTTCCGGGATATAGGAAGGAGATGAATTTCTTCGATCTAGTTCTTTTTGTTTTGAATATATAGCAGTCATTTCATCGCTAACTACTGTTAATTCTTTTTGTAATCGCGCTTTAACAGAATCATTCATTTTAAGATAAATATCAATTCTGTCTGAATACCATACTAACGAAGAATCCCAAATAGCACTGTTAACTTTGTGTTTTGCAAAAACATCATTCAAGAAAGCTTCTTTTTTTGCAGGGGTATCAAACGTCTGATAATCTTGGTCAATCAAAGCTTCGGCTACATATACATCATACATCAAGCGTTCCATATCTTTTCTTTTCAATACATAGTCGGAATGGTTTTGGCAAGATTCCGCCAGTAAAACTATTGAAAAAAAAAGGATGAAATATGAAAGATGTTTATTCTTCATTTGTCTCTGCTTCCTTATTTGCTAAATATTTCTCTTTTTCCTTCTGGGACATTAATGAAAATGAAAATGACTTTCGATAGAAAAGAAGTAATAAAATAACACCTATGGTGATACAAGAATCCGCAATATTAAAAATAAACCGGAAGAATTCAAAATGTTGTCCTCCGATCAAAGGCATCCAATCCGGCCAATTGCCTTGAAATAAAGGGAAGTATATCATGTCAACTACATTCCCATGAAAAGCAGATGAATAACCTTCTCCAAATGGAACAAACGATGCAATATGTCCCGAATAACTTTCAGAGAATATAGCACCGTAAAAAATACTGTCAAAAATATTGCCAGCTGCACCGGCAATAATCAATGCTACACATACGATAAAACCTGTTTTATATTTTTGATGGATTAATCTGAACATATATATTGTTGCAATTATTGCAACAATAATACGGAACAATGTCAAAAATATCTTGCCACCGAGTTCAATGCCAAAGGCCATACCCGGGTTTTCTACAAAATAAATTTTAAACCAATTTGTCACATCAATCGACTCATATAAAGACATATGCGTCTTCACCCAAATTTTAGAAATCTGATCAATGAGCAACAGAATGATAATTATTGAAAATGCTAGTAATCCTCTTTTGGTAGTTTCTTTCATATACTATTATGAGACATAAGGTCTTATAGTGTAGAGAAATTGATCGCACATTGTCTCTTCACTATAAATGAGTTATTTTTATCGTTACAGCACACTTACTTTCTTTTAGCTTCTTTCGCTTCAATGCTCAAAGTAGCATGGGGAACAGCGCGTAGTCGCTCTTTAGGAATAAGTTTTCCTGTTTCACGACAAATGCCGTACGTACCATTTTCAATGCGCACCAAAGCAGCCTGAAGATTCTGGATAAATTTCAACTGACGTTGAGCCATTCTCCCTGCTTCTTCTTTGGACAGTGTGTTTGCACCTTCTTCCAAAACCTTAAAAGTAGGGGATGTATCAACTGTATCATTCCCGTCTGTGTTCATAACTGATGAACGAAGAGCTTCATACTCTTGTTTCGCGACTTCCAGCTTCTCATTAATGATTGTGCGGAACTCATCTAATTCCTCATCTGAATATCTTGTTTTTTCACTCATAACAGTAAAAAAGATTATAAATTTAGCATTATTGATTCTATCTATTTTGTTTCAAATATACAAATTAAAGTGCAAAGATACTATTTTTTTGCAATTGTGATTGTTAATGGTTGATCATCGATTTCAATTTCATCTTCAAACTGCCCATTAGACACAATCAATTCATCGGCAAGTACCTGTGAACTAATATATTCTGTATTTTCAATTATTGCCACGTCAAAAGCAGGATTAGATGAAAGTTGAATATTTATGCGATCAGTAATCTCTAAGCCCTTGGCTTTTCTAAGATTCTGAACTCTGTTTATCAATTCACGAGCTATACCTTCTTTATGAAGTGAATCAGATATTGTTATATCAAGAGCTACAGTCAGTTTGCCTTCGTTTTCGACTAACCATCCTGGAATATCTTCCGAAATAATCTCCACATCATCCAACTTTACTTCTGCTGTTTGTCCTTCAATATCGAAAGAATATTTGCCTTCTTTTTCTAGCTGGTTTATTGCTTCACGCGACATTTCTTGAATGCTTGTCGCTAATTTCTTCATTATCTTGCCGTAAAGCGGACCAAGTTTTTTGAAATCGGGTTTCACGCGTTTAACCAGCATTTCATTGGCAGAATCTACAAAATGAAGTTCTTTCACATTTACTTCACTCAGGATCAGCGATTCAACTGCCTCTAAATAATTCTTTTGTAATTCATCTTGAACAGGAATCATTATTCTAGCCAAAGGCTGACGCACTTTGATATTTACTTTACGACGCAATGCTAAAACGATTGTAGAAACCGATTGTGCTAAATACATTTGTTCTTGCAGATCTTTATCGACAAACGATTTATTTGTCTTTGGAAAATCAGCAAGATGTACTGATTCAAAAGTTTCGCTTCCTGTTACCGAAACCAAATCAGTGTAAAGTTTATCAGCATAAAAGGGAGCGATAGGAGCCATAAGTTTGGCTACTGTAAGCAAACATTGATAAAGCGTTTGATAAGCAGACAATTTATCTTCTGTCATTTTACCACCCCAAAAACGTTTACGGTTCAAGCGAACATACCAGTTGCTGAGGTTATCATTTACAAAATCCGAAATAGCACGCCCCGCTTTTGTGGGTTCGTAATCATCCAAATAAGTTGTAACATCCTCTATAAGAGTATTTAACAACGAGATTATCCATCGATCAATTTCAGGGCGGTTTTGATAAGGCACTTCCGGTTGATCATTTACAAAATTATCAACATTAGCATATAACGAGAAGAAAGAATACGTATTATACAAAGTTCCAAAGAACTTACGACGCACCTCTTCAATACCTTCAGCATCGAACCGTAAATTTTCCCAGGGAGATGAATTGGTAACCATGTACCAACGCAAAGGATCCGATCCATATTTGTCAATTGTGGTAAACGGATCTACCGCATTTCCCAATCGTTTGGACATCTTATTACCGTTCTTATCAAGAACCAATCCACTGGATATCACATTCTTAAACGCCAACGATCCTTTCACCATTGTGCTTATTGCATGCAAGGTAAAAAACCATCCGCGTGTTTGGTCGACACCCTCATTGATAAAATCAGCCGGATAGAATTCATTATTATCTATTAGCTCCTTGTTTTCGAAAGGATAATGTAATTGAGCAAACGGCATAGAGCCAGAATCAAACCACACATCAATCAGGTCAGATTCACGTTTCATAGGTTTACCCGAATCAGAAACTAAAATAATGTCATCCACAAACGGACGATGAAGATCGATATTCTTAGCATCATAATTCCCGTTAGTGTACTCACCTACTTTAAAGTTCTTATAAGGATTTTCCTTCATGAAACCGACAGATACCGACTTATTTATCTCATTGAGCAACTCTTCAATAGAGCCAATGCAAATCTCCTCTTTTCCATCTTCGGTACGCCAAATCGGAAGTGGCGTTCCCCAATAGCGGCTGCGACTCAAGTTCCAGTCCTGTAGGTTTTCCAACCATTTTCCGAAACGTCCGGTTCCTGTAGATTGAGGTTTCCAGTTGATGGTATCATTCAATGCCATCATTTCTTCACGGTTTGCTGTCGATTTAACAAACCAACTATCTAATGGATAATACAATACGGGTTTATCTGTACGCCAGCAATGTGGATAAGTGTGCACATGTTTTTCGATTCTAAAAGCCCTGTTATTCTGTTTCAGCATAACGGACAAATCGATATCCAATGTTGCATCATCATCGTTCAGCGTTTCATCATACTCATTTTTCACATATCTTCCAGCATAAACACTGTAGAGTTCCACATTCATGCTGTCTTTAACAAATTCAGGATCAAGATCTTCCACCTTAAAATACTTTCCGGTAAGATCCACCATAGGTCGTAGATTCCCGTCTTTGTCCAGCAACATCAACCCCGGGACATCATATTCTTTCCCAATTTTAGCATCATCAGCACCAAAAGTAGGTGCGATATGAACTATTCCCGTACCGTCTTCAGTAGTAACGAAATCTCCCGTAACCACACGAAAAGCGTTATCCGAAGCCTTCACCCAAGGCATCAATTGTTCATATTCAAGTCCTTCAATTTCAGAGCCTTTCCATACTTTATCCAACACACGATAAGGCACATGCTTATCACCAATTTGATAATCTTCAAACGGTAATGATGCATTTTTTTCAGGAAAATATGCATTAAGCAGTGCTTTTGCCAACACCACTGTTATTGGTTTACCTGTATAGATATTATACGTCTGAACAGCAACATAATCAATTTTTGCCCCTACCGCCAAAAGAACATTTGATGGTAAAGTCCATGGTGTTGTAGTCCAGGCCAAGAAGAAAGCCTCTCCAAAGTCGGGCATCCCGACCATCGGATTCTTTATCTTGAACTGCGCCGTGCAAGTAGTATCTTTTACATCCCGATAGCATCCGGGTTGATTTAGTTCATGAGAGCTCAATCCCGTTCCTGCAGCCGGTGAGTAAGGTTGAATAGTATAACCTTTATACAAAAGTCCTTTCTTATACAACACTTTGAGCAGATACCAAACTGTCTCAATATATTTATTATCATAGGTAATATATGGATTATCCATATCCACCCAGTATCCCATTTTCTCAGTAAGATCTTCCCATTCTTTGGTATATCTCATCACCTCTTTCCTACAAGCGGCATTGTATTCCTCAACGGTAATGGATTTGCCGATATCCACCTTGGTGATACCGAGCTTTTTCTCAACACTCAGCTCTACTGGAAGTCCATGTGTGTCCCAACCAGCTTTGCGTTTAACAAGAAAACCTTGCATGGTTTTGTAGCGACAAAAAATATCTTTTATCGCACGCGCCATCACATGATGAATTCCCGGCATGCCGTTGGCGGATGGAGGACCTTCATAAAACACAAATTCAGGGTGCCCTTCACGGATATCCAATGACTTCTGAAAAACACTCTCATCACTCCAAACCTTTAAGACCTCTTTATTGACTTCTGAAAGATCCAGATGATTATATTCTGCAAATCTCTTACTCATTTTTAATGACTTTACACCTTTAATCCAACTTACCCAACGTCTCTTTTATTCTTTTTATGGCTATTTCCAGCTTATCATCAGATGTAGCATACGAAAGACGAATACAGCCCGGAGCACCGAATGCATCACCACCAACGCAAGCCACATGTCCTTTTTCCAAAAGAAACATAGCCAAATCAGTTGCAGTATTCATAATTTGTCCTTTGTACGATTTACCCAAAAAGCTTTGGCAATCGGGGAATATATAAAAAGCTCCCTGCGGTTCGTTCACTTCCAATCCCGGTATTTCGCGCAATAAACGCACGCCCATTTTCATTCTTCTCTCAAAAACTTTTCGCATATCTTCTACACAAGTTTGATCACCCAGATAAGCTGCCAGTGCCGCTTTCTGTGAAATAGAAGAAGGTCCCGAAGTATATTGTCCCTGCAGCATATTACATGCTGAAGCAATCCATTTTGGTCCGGCAATCCATCCGATGCGCCATCCCGTCATTGCATAACCCTTTGACACACCGTTCACTATAATCACACGGTCGCGAATTTCCTCAAATTGAGCGATACTCTCATGCTTACCAACATAATTGATATGCTCATAAATCTCGTCAGAGATAACAAAAATATTAGGATGTTTAGCCAGCACATCGGCCAGCGATTTCAGTTCTTCTTTAGAATAGACACTTCCTGTAGGATTTGAAGGAGAGCAAAGTATCAATGCTTTGGTCTTAGTCGTTATCGCTTTTTCCAACTGTTGAGCAGTTATTTTAAAGCTCTGATCTATACCTGCGTAAACATAGACGGGCTTGCCTTCGGCCAGTTTCACCATTTGCGGATAACTCACCCAATAAGGAGCAGGAATAATAACCTCCTCATCACGATTCACTAATGCAAGAATCACATTACAAAGCGATTGCTTTGCACCATTTGATACAATAATTTGATCAGGTGTATAATCCAATTGATTCTCTATTTTTAGCTTATCGCAGATAGCTTTTCTGAGATCAAGAAAGCCCTGAACAGGAGAATAAAACGAAAAATTATTATCGACAGCATTTTTGGCAGCCTCTTTAATATGATCAGGTGTATTAAAATCCGGTTCACCTACACTTAAATTAATTACGTCAATTCCCTGAGCCTTCAATTCATTGCTTTTTTGCGACATCGCAAACGTTTCTGATGGCGAAAGCGAAGTCAATCTTGCAGATAGTGGATTCATATAAAAATATCTATTTGTTTAATTAAGGTGCAAATATACATAAAAAAAGTGCTTTGTTATCGTAATGACTTGAGTTTTTGATTATCTAATCCCATTTAGCGTATGGGCACAAAAAAACCGTCCTGATAGGAACGGCAGATGAATATATTTTGTTAAATTAATTTCGAAAACAAAAGCGTCTGTAATCAATTAAGATTACTCAGCTTAGAAAATTGATTTCTTTTTGATTGCTCGGCTTATTTAAGCAGCAATCTTGATTTTAATGCTCTGAGTCTGCTAAGTCTGTTTGTTCTGTAAACAGAAGACCCGTTAAAGATATTCTTTTCTAAATACTTTATTTGAGCAAGAATTTCTTCTTTTTTTGGTTTGTTGATACCCATAATAACTCCTTTTTTTAATAGTTAATGATTATCGGCAACCTCGTTTAAGAAGCTTCATACAATATGTTTTAATAACCTAGTTCTGAATCTTAATAACTCGCTTGCCATTAAAATCAGTACAAAGATACAACAAATATTCTTATAAACATGTTATACAACATATTTTTTAAACAATTTATGTCTTTTACCTATTTGAGAGCGTTTCAGGAATGTGGGGAGACCATTTTGAGTAAATAGAGAAAAGACAGATAAAAATAAAAGGTTTTCAGAATTCACTAAACAAAAAATCTCGTAATAAAAATATTACGAGATTTTTGCGGAAGCTGGGGTACTAACCGCATGGTTTATCACAGTATAATAGCACCAATAGAACAACCCTAAACCCAATGATTCTTAATTGATTATATCATTAAAATATATTAGAGTTTACTTTGATATATCATTTAATGTAGGTATATTTGTAGGTAGATAATATAAACACCTACAGCAATGGCAACAAATTTTTATTTAGATAAAAGAACTGATAAGAAAGGAGACAGTCCTATAATTGTTTCAATTATAATTAAAGGTGAAAGATTACTCACGACCACAGGTTTTAGTATTTCATTTGATAAATGGAATGAATCAAGACAAAGAGTTGAACAGGGCAATTCTAATGCACGTGGAATAACTTATAATGTAATTAACAATAGACTTTCTGAAATTGAAAGCTACTTTCTCAAAGTTGAAAATCAGTTTGAAATATCAGGAGCTACAGATGTACCTGATATAAAAGAATTATTTGCCGAAAATTTTCGCACCAATAGAAAAACAAAGATAAAAGAGATTACAATCTTTAATCATATTGATGAGTTTATTAAAGAGGTAGGGCGTTTGAATGATTGGACTATATCCACAGTTGAAAAGTTTGGAGCTTTGAAAAATCATTTAGAAGCATTCAATCCACAATTAAAGTATGATAACCTGAATGAAACAGGATTGCTATTATTTGTAGAATATTTAAAAACAATACCGTTAACCAATGATACAAAAGGAATGAGAAACAGCACTATCAAAAATAGATTGAGTTTCTTAAAATGGTTTTTAAGATGGGCAACTAAAAAAGGGTACAATACAGAAACTTCATTCTTATCATTCAATCCAAAAATGAAAACAGCTGAAAAGCAAATAGTATTTTTAGAATGGGATGAGTTACTTCATGTTTATAATTTTGAATTTCCTGAAAATAAGAATTATCTAACAAGGGTAAGGGATGTATTTTGTTTTAGTTGTTTCACAGGATTAAGATATTCAGATACAGCAAATTTGAAGCGTTCCAATGTTTTTAAAAAATACATTTCATTGACTTCAATCAAAGATGTTGACAATTTAAAAATAGAGCTAAATAAATACTCAAAATCAATTTTAGATAAATATAAAAATGAGACTTTTCCCTACAATATGGCACTTCCTGTTATTAGCAACCAACGAATGAATGAATATCTAAAAGAGATGGCTAAACTTTGCGGACTTAACACACCAATTTCAGAGGTTTATTATAAAGGCAATGAAAGGATTGAAGAAGTATATCCGAAACATGAACTCATATCAACACACACAGGCAGACGTACATTTATATCTAATGCTTTGATGAAAGGCATACCTGTAGATGTTGTAATGAAGTGGACTGGACACAGTGATTACAATGCTATGAAACCATACATTGCAATAGCAGACAAAGCAAAAAAGAATGAGATGAGTAAATTTGATGAATGATAATTCAGAATGAAAAAATAAATGTTTGTTTAGAGAGTAATAAAAGTAACTATAATAACTATTTTCTCAATTAGATGAGAATTACAAAAATATAAATGCAATGGAAAAAACAAAAACAGATTATTTTATTGGTGACTATGTTTTCAACATTAGAAAATCCGACAGATATAAAAGCATAGTGGCACCCGACCCATTCACAGGAGGCAGACCTGATTTTATTCTATTCAATAATGAGGTGAAAGTTTACTCACCTGATTTAATGTATATTTTTTCAAGTAGTGATTGTGTGGAACTACTAAATAGAGATAATCAGGGGATTGAACAAATTAATCCGCATGATTTATACAATATTTATTCAGATGGGTATAAGCGTGGTGAGAGTGATTTTATTAATGACTATGGATTGACTAAACAACAATTATTTTCAATTAATACAGATATTTTCGTTCAGGACGTCAAAGACCAATACTGTAATGTTAGAACACCTTTTGGCGATGGATTGGTGAGTTTAAAGAATCGAAATCTTATTGCTTTTAGACTTAATGATTTTAAAGCGTTAGGCTATTATTGCGGATTGTTAAGCGGATTAGAAGAATTGGTAAAAGGAAACCCGACTTTGTTTTCAGATTTTTATGACGAAGTTTCTCAAAGTAGTTTGTCTGAAAAGGAAAATGATAACGCTCCAATTTCAAAACCTTTTGATATACCTGAATTAGTATTGCAAAAATTAGAAGAACATAAGTTTATTGAAAATGCAAAAGCAACTCCGATAAAATGGTTAACAACCAAAGAACAATTAAGGGTACTTCTAACACACAAAAATATCAAAATTGAGGGTTACAACTATACAGATATAAAAAATTATGCAGAAAAATGTTTTCTTTATAAAGGGAAACCTATGAAGTTATCACCGGCAAGGAAAGAAGAACACACCAATAACAGCGAAGTTATAATAAAAATTTGCGATACCTTAAATAATTGAGAGACACACCCCCCGATATTTTCCGATACTTTCCGACACCCCCATAATATCGGATAATAGCCTGTTATTCAGTGGTTTAACAGGCTATTGTATGGTATATTTGTATCAGTATTAATTAAAAACAGTATTGATATGAATGCAAACAAGTCTATTGAAGACCACACACCTATTGCAATGTTAACGGTAGGTGAATTAAAAAGAATATTGGAGCAAAGCGCACCGATTGAAACTCCCATTGAAAAGACTAAAGAGTATGTTCGCGGATTAAAAGGCATTAGAGAGCTATTTAATGTTTCTCATGCAACAGCTCAAAAGTATAAAGATGGAATCTTAAAAGAAGCCGTATCACAGCAAGGGCGAGTTATAATAACTGATGTTGAGAAAGCACTTGAGTTATTTA
>Ga0172378_10001588_pt1 | contig 21032 bp, 19 predicted proteins | sample GrowelOW332metaG_FD_119755 | JGI IMG/M metagenome (GOLD analysis project Ga0172378, IMG submission 119755) | Groundwater microbial communities from an aquifer near a municipal landfill in Southern Ontario, Canada - Pumphouse #3_1 metaG | ecosystem: Environmental > Aquatic > Deep subsurface >... | reverse complement strand
ATAGAATTAATTTCTTCTAGTATTTTATAATTTTCATCATTAAGAGCATTCTTGACTTTCAAAACAAATGGTAAATCAAGTCCAATCCCATAAATGCTTTTAGCATCTTTAAAGACATCTTCAGGTTTTCCATCTTTATAGACTTGGCCTTTATTTAAAATAATAACTCGATCCGAATTATAGGCTTCTTCAATATCATGTGTAATGGATATGAAAGTTAATTCCTTATCTTCTTTTCGCATTTCAAAAATAATCTTTTTAATATCCTCTACACCTTCTGGATCAAGCATTGATGTTGCTTCATCGAAAATAATAATTTTTAAACCCAAAGCTAAAATTCCAGCGATAGCAACACGTTGTTTTTGACCACCCGAAATTTCACTAGGTTCTTTTTTAAGATATGCTTCCATATGAACTTTGGCTGCATATTCATTAACTAATTTTCTAATTTTACTAACTTCAACATCCCTGTTTTCTAAACCAAAAGCGATATCATCTTCAACAGTTGCACCAATGAATTGGTTGTCAGGGTTTTGAAAAACAATCCCAACAGTTTTTCGAATATCACCAACTGTTTTTTCAGTTTCTTTTACGCCATTTAAAAGAACTTCTCCACTCATAGGTTCGAGTAAATAACATAACAATTTTGCTAAAGTAGATTTTCCACTTCCATTATGACCAATTAGTGTAACATATTCACCTTTTTCAATAGAAAAAGAAACGTCTTTTAATACATCGACGTTCTTTTCGTATTCATAAGATAAATTTTTTACTTCAATAATTGGTTTACTCTTCATTTTAATATTACTTCTTTTAATCTTCCACTATATGGAACGTACTCAATGCCAGCTAAATCAAGAAGCTTCTTACTCGCTTTTGTTTCGATATGGTCGGCATATTTATCGCTTAAATATACAACTTTCTTAATTCCAGTTTGAATCATTGCTTTAGCACATTCATTGCATGGGAATAAAGTTACATAAATCGTACAGCCTGAAACGCTACTACCATTTCTAACATTTAATATTGCATTAAATTCAGCATGACAAACATATAAATATTTGTTGTCTAATCCCTCATTTTTATTCCACGTTAATTTATCATCATCAATATGTCGTGGCATACCATTATACCCAATCGAAACAACTTTGTGATCATTATCTACAATAACCGCACCAACTTGACTAGATGGGTCTTTACTTCTTTTTGCAGCAAGTAAAGCTATTCCCATAAAACATTCATCCCATGAGATTTGTTCCATAAATTGTTCCTATTCCTTTAATAAGTTCTTAAGTATTTCAACCATTTTATTCATTTCTGTTAAAGAAACAAATTCATATCTACCATGAGGATTAAAATCACCAGTGCCAAGATTTGGACATGGTAAACCCATATAAGTAATCATTGCTCCATCGGTTCCGCCACGAATTGGTTCATATGATAATTTAGTTTTTGAAGCAAGATAAGCTTTATTAATCATTTCAATCGCTTCTGGATGTTCGATAAAATAATCCGCCATATTACGATAGTCGTCTTTTATTTCAATTTGAACATTTGCTTTTGGATGAGCATTTTGAACTTTCTTCGAGGCTTCCATCATTAAAACCTTCTTTTTCTCTAAAAGGTCTTTATTGTGATCACGAATTATATATTCTAGTTTTGCACTTTCGACATCTCCAGTTATAGAACATAAATGAATGAATCCTTCATACATTTGTGTCTTTTCTGGAACTTCATCTTTAGGCATTAATTCTTGATATTCACTGGCAATTGACGCTGCATTTTCCATTACTTCATATGCTGAACCTGGATGAACGCCAACGCCTTTAATCTCTATTACAGCACTAGCCGCATTAAAGTTCTCGTGATTTGCTTCATAAATAGACTCACCATCAAGAGTAAATCCAAAATCAGCTTTAGCTTTTTTAACGTCAAAATGTAACCATCCACCGCCAACTTCTTCATCAGGAGTAAAGCAAATCGATAAATTAAATGTGAATTCATTTTGGTGTTCAATATAATATTTTGCAAACTCAAAAATAATAGCAACACCAGCTTTATCATCTCCACCCAATAAATGTTCGCCATCAGTCACAAGTAAATCGTCTCCAACTAATGAATTCATAACTGGAAATACTTCAGGATTTAAAACATATTTGTCATTAAGAACAATGTTTCCACCAGCATAATTTTTAACTTTCTTTGGATTTTTAATTCCTCCCACCAATGCGGGAGCTGTATCCATATGTGCAATTAAGCAAATTGTTTTTTCTTTGCCGATATTTACATGGCCATATACTAAACCAAATTCATCTTTATAGGCGTCATTAACACCAATTTCTTTTAAATCATTAACGAGCATATCCGCAAAAATAAGTTGCGAAGGTGTCGATGGATAAGATGAAACACCATCCTTGCTCATCGTATCAAACGCAATGTACTTAATAAATCTCTCTTCTAATGTCATATTTATACCCCCAAGACTTTAAGTCTTATATTTTTAAATTGTAAAAAGTAATCATCCGCACAAACGGCTGATCCAAAATCACTAACATTAATCAAAAATTCACTCTTATCTACAATGTTAATTTCTGTAACACTCATATCGGTGAAATCACTTTTCTTGACACTTGTTCCACCAACTGATGTTCCATCAACTAAAAAACTTAACTTTGGATATGAGGAGATTGAGGTGCAAGTACCATAACTAGTAGCCGCACTAAAATAAACATTTAAAGCTAATTTAGAATAACTTGAATTTGCTTTTTGTAATTTTGCTAAGTCAACCTTAAATAAAGTAGTCTTATTACTCGAATTTGTATATACCCCATCAGAAGCGGTTAATTCCGTAGAGACATATTTAAATTCATCATCAAGTGTATAGACTTTTGTATCACTTTCACTACTAGAAACTTTCTCATTTTCATAAACTTGAACATAATTAGGAGTAAGTGAACAATAGGTGGTAAACAAAACAATTCCAACAATAATTGGAATACACAATAAAACTAATTGTAAAAACTTTTTGTCTCTTTGTTTTTTTGCTTCAGGACTATTTTGCAATTTATCCATCTTTTCTTTGTCTTCGTAATTGTATTCCATGCCAACAATTATACTTTAAAAGTATAATTAAATAAAACACTTTAATGTGCTAAAATTAATCATATGAAAACCAAATTTATTATTGATGCACATGCGCATACTGGCTATTGGCCAAATTTAAAAGAATGTGAAGATGATTTAGTGATTAGTGATAAAAAACATAATATTAATTTTTGCTTATTTAGTTTCGATGGATCCGAATTTAATGAGAATACAGATCACCGAGTAAGATTAGTTATGCAAATTATTGGCTTTGAAAAAGCATATGATTTTATTTCAAGATATCCAAATAAATTTGGAATGTTATGTTGGATAAGACCACATACTGAAAATAATATTAAAGAAGTTGAAAATTTTATAGTTAATCATCGAAGCAGTGTTTATGGACTAAAAATTCATCCTTTTGCTTCGCAATTAAAAATTAATGACCCTATTTTTATACCTTATTTTAAACTTGCTGAAAAATATTCTTTACCAATTCTAGTTCATACTGCAACAGACAAATATTCAAAAGTAAAATATCTCGCCGAAGTATGTAAAGCATGGCCACATCTTAACTTCATTGCTGCACATGGTGAACTCTATTCAAATCATAAGAGTTGCATGAAAGCGATGCTTGAATGTTCAAATTTATATATGGATACCGCCTGGTTTGATATTAGTGGCATAAATGCCTTTATAAATAACGGCTTATCAGATCGTATTATTTTTGGTACTGATAACCCAATAGATGGCGTAAAAACTTTAGACAATAAATTATATCTAAATTATTTTTCAAATTCGATTTCAATGTCACAACAAGACTTTGACAAGATTATGTATAAAAACGCAATTAAAGTTTATCAAATAAACCCTAAAATTTTAAAAAACTAATTAAAGGACAAGTGTGACTTCCATCACCACTATCACATGAACCACTACTGCTGGATCCATTTTTTACTAACGAAAAAATAACTATTAAGCAAACAACAATTAAAACAAGAATCACAATCGAAATTACAAGTGCTTTAACATTAAATTCAGTTTTTTTAAAGCTATCTTTTTTAGTTTCGTTGATATTCTCTTTGGCATCTAATTCTTCTTTTTTATTTTTGTTTTCCATCATCATTTTCCTTTTTCTCTTCGTTATTTTCTTCTTTTACTTTATTAAAAGTTTCAACATCAATATATTCTCCACTAGTATTCGTTTCTTTAACGAGAGCACCACGAATATTAAAGAATGTCGTAACATTCAAAATTAAACTTACCAAAATAATGTGGACAAAACAAGCAACAAATCCTACTAAACATTGAGCAACATAAACAAACCAGAAATCAAAGCTTAATACAAACGATTTTATTACGCTGCTAACTGGAATCTTAAATACAAAATAAGTAAGTAAAATTGCCGTAGCTACGGTGTAAATATTATAAAATTTATTCAATTTGACATTTTTTAGTTTTTGCCTTATTAGAATTACACCAATTACAAAAACTGTCGATAATGTAAAACTCCCAATTCCAACAGTCCATTTAAGCCATGGCTCAATAGTGTATGCTTTGCCACCTTCGCTATGAATTGTAGTATTAAGTGAGAAATAAAGAGTCAAAAATAAAGAAATTAAAAATAAAATAACACTTAAAGAAATAGGAAATTTCTTCTCGAATTTGTTATTAAAAATTCTATATAAAATATAAGGCATTAAACCAGTTAAACAAGCTGGAATCGTAAATAATGGATTAAATGCTCCACCTTGTGGAACAAGTAAGGCACCAAAAACATCAGTAAAAGTTCCAACTAATAATCCCCACAAAGGTCCAAGATAAAATGAACTAAACATAACAACCGATGGAGATAAAGAGACCTTTAAAAAAGGTAAACCAAATAATGATGGTAAACTAACAAAACGAGATAAAATAATCCCTAATGCAATGAAAAGAGCACTAAACGAAATTTTTTGAATAACTGTCATTTTTCTCATGAATTATCCTCGCTTTATCGCCTTATTTAAATGACGATTAATATCTCTTTCCTTGATTGTTTCACGTTTATCATAAAGTTTTTTGCCTTTACCTAAAGCAACTTCTACTTTGCAAAGACCTTTCTTAAGATAAATTTTTGTTGGAACAATTGTATAACCATCAAGAGTAATTTTATCACTTAATTTTTTAATTTCTTTCTTATGAAGCAATAATTTTCTTGTTCTTAATGGATCATGAGTAAAATTGCTAGCTTTATCATATGGAGCAATGTTCATATTCAAAATAAAAGCTTCATTATTACGAATAATTACATAACTATCACTGATTGAACAACCACCAGCCCTTATAGATTTAATTTCACTACCTTCAAGTTCAATTCCACATTCTAAAAAATCACTAAGAAAGTAATTAAAAAATGCTTTCTTATTTTGAACTAAAATCTTTCTTCCTTCGGTAATAGTTTTCATGTCAACAATTATAAGTTATTCTTAAAATAATTTACATAGTAATCAATAGTTTTGCTTAACTCATCATCAAAATTAGATTCGATCTTCCAACCAAGTTTTGTCTTTATTTTTGTATCATCAACTGCATAACCAAAATCGTGATTTGGTCTATCTTTTACGTATTCCATTAATTTATCTGGCTTATCAAGTTTAGTTAAAATTTCTTTAATAAGATTGTTGTTTGATAGGTAATTATCACCGCCAATATTATAAATTTCTCCAATCTTTCCCTTTTCAATAATTAAATCAATTGCTCGGCAATGGTCTTTTACATATAACCAATCACGAACATTATTTCCGTTCCCATAAATCGGAATCTTCTTATTATCTAAAGCATATTTAATTACTCTAGGAATAAGTTTATCTGTAAATTGATGAGGACCAAAATTATTAGTTGACCTAGATATGGTTGCTTTTAAGTTTTTTGTTTTCATTGCTAGAACTATCAAATTATCAGCCGTTGCTTTACTTAAAGAATAAGGATTTGATGGGTTTAATGAACTATCCTCCTTATATGCGACTCCTAAAGATGAGCCATAAACTTCATCCGTGGAAACTTGATGGAATCGAGAAACATTGTATTTGATTGATAAATTAATTAAATTTATTACCCCAAGAACATTACTTCTAAAAAAGGTTGATTCATTATCAAATGATCTATCAACACTTGATTCAGCAGCAAAGTTTAAAACAATATCAAATTTTTCTTCTTTGAAAATTTTATCCATTTCTTCAAGATTAGAAATATCTTCTTTAATAAACTTGAAGTTTTTTAAGCTCATATAAGGATCAAGATAATGAATGTTGCTAGCATAATTAAGTTTATCTACAACAACAATGTCGTAACCTTTTCGAATATTAAATAAATACTCAATATAATTTGAGCCAATAAAACCTGCACCACCAGTGATTAAAATTTTCATTTTACCTATTATCTTTATTAATCTTAAAATAGACATCAATCATGCGATCAAGATTAATACCATCAACATAATTAATATTTCTTTGACTAATCATACTTAATTCTGGATGTTTTTTACTAGCAATCTTAAAAGTTGTTTTCATAACAAATTTTTGTATACCTTTGTACCTACTTAAATCAAATCCTCCAGGAATTAGATATAATCGAACATGATATAGTTCAAGACCATTAGCCATCACGACATTTTCTTTTTTCTCTTCAGTAGTAGGTTCAATTCCTACCCCAAAGATAAAAATATTCTTCTTTTCCATTGATTTATAATGTTTTAAAAACTTAGATAGTCCAAGAATAACATTATTTCTTAATGGTCCCATAAAAATAATATTGTCGTTCTCTTTTATTTTTTTATTAGAAATTTTATTAATTGGATAGTCTTCTTCACATTCAATTCTTGGTTTTAATAAATCAACATATTCTTTTGTATAACCTGTATTGGTTTTGTAATAAATAATAGTTTTCATGACAATAATTATACTATATATTTTTGAAAGATAAATATTCCAATTGACAGTTGAACAGTTGTTCAACTATAATATTTCGAGTAGGTAAACTTATGAAAGAAAAAAACGAAACAAAATTCAATGAAATAGATGCATCAACTTATAACAATATGGCTACATTTTTAAAAGTTTTTGGTGATGAAACACGTTTAAAAATATTATTTTTACTAAATAAAGATGAATATACAGTTACGGAGTTGTGTGCTTTATTAATTATGTCAAAATCTGCTATTTCACATCAATTAAGAATATTAAAAGATAATAGAATGGTTAAATTTAGAAAGAATGGTAAGAATGTTTATTTTTCACTAAATGATGATCATGTATCTAAAATACTTGAAACAACTAAAAATCATATTTTAGAGGATTAGTTATGAAATTTATAAAAAAACATTTCTTTATTTTTAGATTCTCTTTTTCATTGATTCTTTTACTAATTAGTTTAGTTATAAAATATCAATTCCCAAACTATGAATATACAATAGCATTGCCACTAACTTTAGTTGGTTATGCACTTATGTCTTACGATATGTATATAAAAGTATTTAAGTCAATTAAATCACATGATTTTTTTGATGAAGTAAGTTTAACAATAATTGCATCAATCGCTGCTACTTCAATTGGTGAATTTGTCGATGGTTTAGCTGTAGTTATGTTCTTCCAACTTGGAGAACATTTTGAAGATTACGCTCTTGATAGTTCAAGAAAATCAATTAAATCTATTATGGAATTAAGGCCTGATTACATTCGTTTAATTCGAAATGGAAAAGAAGAAGTTGTTAATCCAAGTGAAGCAAAAGTTGATGATATCTTTATTGTGAAACCAGGGGAAATTGTTCCTCTAGATGGAATTATTATTAATGGAAAAAGTAATTTAAATACATCCTCAATTACTGGCGAATCTTTACCAAGAGAAGCTAAAGAAAATGATTCAATAATTTCAGGTGTAATTAATCTTGATTCACCACTTACTATTAAAGCTACAAAAAGTTATGGAGAATCTACTGTTTCAAAAATCCTTGATATGGTAGAAAATGCCTCAAGCAAAAAAACTAAATCAGAAAAGTTTATAACCAAATTTTCAAAAATATATACTCCAATTGTAATTAGCATTGCCTTTATAATTGCAATAATTCCACCACTCTTTTTTGGAATAAAAGATGGTAATTGGAATACTTGGTCAGATTGGATTTACCGAGGAGCATCAATGCTAGTCATATCTTGCCCATGTGCAATTGTTATTTCTATTCCAATGTCTTACGTTGTTTCTATTGGTGTTGCAAGTAAGCAAAAGATACTTATAAAGGGCTCAACGTACCTTGAATTAATTGCTAAATCCAATTCCATATATCTTGATAAAACGGGTACTATTACCGAAGGGAAATTCAAAATTGACTCAATTAAAACTGAGAAAAACATTGATAAAGAAGAACTAATAAATCTAGCGCAAATTGCAGAATCGTTTTCAAACCATCCAATCGCAAAAGCCATAGTTGCGAATAGAGATTGCACAGATGCGAAAACAAAAATTAAGGAATATATTGAAGTAAATGGTAAGGGAATTAGTTGCTTATATAATGGAAAACTTTTATTAGCTGGAAACGAGAAACTTCTAAAAGATAATAAAATAAAATTCATAAAGAATGATGAAATTGGCACAATAATCTATGTCGCATATAACAAAAAATTCTATGGAAGTTTAGTAATTAGAGATACTTTAAAAGAAAACACTGTTGAAGCTATCAAGTTATTTAAAAAACATGGAATTAAACAGGTAACAATGTTAACTGGAGATAATAGCGATATTGCTAAATCTATTGCGGCTAAAGCTGGAATTACACATTATGAATCAAGTTTATTGCCAATTGATAAGACAAAATTTATTGAAAAAGCAAAGGAAAAAGGTGAAATTACTATGTTTGTTGGTGATGGAATAAATGATGCACCATCACTAGTAATTAGTGATATAGGAATTTCAATGGGTTCTATTGGATCAGATTCAGCAATAGAAGCAAGCGATATTGTTATTATGGATGATGACTTAAGAAGGATATCCTATCTTAAATCTTTAGCAAAATTAAATAAATTCGTTGTTTATTATAATTTAATTTTTGCTATTGGAATTAAAGTTTTAACATTATTTTTAAATATGTTTGGTTTATTACATGAATACGCAATAATAGCGGCAATATTTGCCGATGTTGGAGTAACGTTTATTTGCTGTATAAATAGTCTATTAATTTCGCTTAAGAAAAAATAACTATCTAATTAAACTTGCAAGCCCACCAATTGATGTTTCTTTATAATCTGAATTTAAAGATTCTCCAGTCACTTTCATTGCTTTTACAACATCATCAAAACTTACTCTATTTTTTCTTAATGGCGCAATATTTTTTGCGTATAAATAACTAACATCTGCTCGCATTGCAGCAATTCCATTTCTTTCAATACATGGAATTTGTACGTATCCATCCACTGGATCGCAAGTTAGTCCTAAAAAGTGTTCAAGAGCAACCTCTGCTCCATATTCAATTTGATAAGTAGATAATTTATTAATATAACAAAGCGCAGCGGTAGCCATTGCAGAAGCAACCCCTACCTCAGCTTGGCAACCAAGCATTGCTCCACTAATTGAGGCATTTTCTTTGCATAAATTTCCAAATAGACCAGCAACTTTTAAACTATCAATTAATGTTTTTTTATCAATATTTTTATAATGATATTCGTAATATAAAGTGGCAGGAATAATCCCACAAGATCCACAAGTTGGAGCAGTAACGACAATATCTCCTGAAGCGTTACCTTCTACGCAACTATAAGCAAAAGCTGTTAATAGCATTACTTTTTTCTCATCATCAGATAATTTTTGGGCCTCATTAAATATAGTTTTTGCAACTCGTGATAATCTTAAACTTCCAGGAATCAATCCTTCTTTGTTTATATTAGAATCGACTTCTTTAAACATAGTATCTAAAACATTTTCTAGATAACTATCTATATCTTTGTTTTCTTTTTGATTAACATAATCAACCAAGGACATCTTATTTCTTGAACAATACTCTTTAATCTCTTCAAATGTATTTAAATCGTAAATAATCTCGCTATCAATATGATTTAGATCAGTAACAATTTTGCCACCACCAATTGAATAATAGGTTTTATCTTTAATAATATTTCCATTTTGATAAGCTTTAAAAGTTAAAGTGTTTGGATGTTTTAAATCTTTGGTTGTGAAGTCAAAAAGAATTTCTGAATCAAAATTTATTAAAATATCTTTTATAATTTTATCGGTTAAATGTCCTTTTCCAGTTAAAGCAAGGGAGCCAAAAAGCGTTACCACTATTTTCGAATCTTTTGGTAAACCAATTATAAAATCTTTTGCGGCTTTTGATGGCCCAATCGTATGCGATGAAGATGGTCCTGGTCCAGTTATAAATAATTCTTTAATGCTTTCCATATTAATTATATCCAGCAATTCCTTTAAGTAAATCAGATAAAGTAACACCTAGTCCATGACATATTTTATCAAGAACTTTAATTGTTGGATTACGATGCCCACGTTCTAAGTCTGATAAATAATTAGAATTTATATCGCTTCTAAAAGCTAATTCCTCAATAGAAATTTTTTGGTTTTGTCTTAAAAAACGAATTCTAGCACCTAATTGATGCTCAATATCAATTACATTATTAATATTCATGACGATATCCTTTTGCCATATCCTTAATTTTTATAAACAAATGATTAACATTTGATTTTGAAACTTCTTTATTAAGTTTTTTTGACAATAAAGCAGCTAATTCTTTATAAGTTAAGTCTTTATTTTCTAAACGTAAATAACATAATTCACGAAGTTTTTCATTTGATATATTTTTGAGTCCTAAAGATTTATCAATTTGCTTTATATCTTCAATTTGTTCATTTGAAATCTTTAAAGTCTTCTTTAAATTATAAGTATCCATATTAATTAAACGATTTGAAACATTAGCAAAATCACGATTAACACGAACGTTTTCAAATAGCAAACAACAATCATTCGCTTCAAGATATGCTAAAAAATCTGAAATCTGATCTGATTTTTTAAGATAAACAATATAATTTGATCTTCGTTTAATTGTTTTAAAATCGAATTCTAAATCTTTAATTTTATGAATAAGTTTTAAAATTGCATCGGTAAAAGCTTCATCACTTGTATACATTTCTAGATGATAGTTTGAACTCTTAGGATTTGAGCAGGTCCCATTATATAGGAATAAACCCTCTAGATACCCCTTAATCTTTAATTCTTTATCGGTTAAATCATAAGGAATCTTACTATCTAAAAAATCAATTTTTAAACTTGATAAAATATCTTCAACATTAGTATTTATATTGATTAAATATTGTGTAGATTTATAAAATTGCATCATACATCTATAAGAAAAAGATAGTTCCGCCATTGGAAAAATTGTTTTTAATAAAACATAAATATATTTAGCGACTTTGTTATTTTCCGTTTTTAAAACAAGTTTTGTTTGATTATGAGAAATTACGACACTACCACTACTACGAATAAAAGCACTCAAAACAGAACGATCTTTCGTTTCGTTAAAAGGTAAATTTGTTAATTCTTCTTTAATTTGTTGGGTAAAACTTATTGGATTGTCCATAAACTGATTATACACTTAAAAGTGTATTATTTCTTGGAGTTTAAATAACGAATTGCACTTGTCGCAGCAATGGCTCCGTCACTACTTGCAGTGACTATTTGTTTTAATGACTTATGAACAATATCACCGACTGCAAAAACACCCTTAATTGATGACTCGCAATTTGAATCTACATCAATATATCCACCATCCATTTTTAAACCTAACGACATTAAAAAATAGGATGATGGAGTATCTCCTACAAATGGAAAGGCACCAATGCAACTAATGTTTTTTTCAATATTGTTTGTATTGTCTTTTATGACAACACCAGTCAAACCTTCTTCGTTTCCTAAGAATTCTTTAATTACAAATGGATAGAAAAATTCAACTTTCTTAGATTTCTTAAGTGTCGCTAAATCATTATCGTTATCATCAATATTATTATCGTTAACTAAATAAATCTTATTAACTAAATTCTCTAGATACAAAGCTTCTTTATAACCTTTTGCATCGTGCGCAAAAACAAGAACATCCTTATTTCTATAAAAGAAACCATCACAAACTGCACAATAAGAAATTCCTTTTCCTTGATATTCTCTTTCTCCAGGTACACCAGACCTTTTATTGCTAGAACCAGTTGCAATAATAATTGTTTTAACAATATAAGTATTATTATCACCAACCACTTGAAATAAATCATTCCCTTTTGTAATGCCATTTATGCCATCATGCAAAACTTCAATATTTCTAGCCTTTAATTGTTCCTGGTATTTTTGAATTAATTCAACTCCTGAAATTGAGACAAAACCAGGATAGTTATCTATTTGAGTGATGGTATTTAATTTGCCACCAATCATCTCTTTTTCAACAATACAAAAACTATATTTACTTCTAGATAAATAAATTGCTGCTCCAACTCCAGCTGGCCCAGCGCCAATAATTAATATATCTTTATTTATGGTCATATTCTTTTATTTCCTTATATAAGTCATTATACGAAGAACAAAATGAAAGCGGAACTATTTTGCTTTCGTAATTTCTTTCTTTCATTGTCATCATAATTGTATTAACACCTGCGTTTTCACCACTTCCATAATCAAATTCAGTATCCCCAATATTTATTACTTCATTTGGTTTAACGCCAAAATTACTCATTATACGATTTATTCCTTCTGGATTTGGTTTATGATGCGTAACTTCATCCGCACCAATAATTAAATCAAAAATATTTTGGTCTAAGCCTACTTTTTTAAGACTATATAAAGTCATTTCACGATTTTTACTTGTTAAAATAGCTAACTTATAACCATCTTTTTTAAACTTTAATAAGGTTTCTTCAACATTTGGAAATGGTTTTAAACAAGTATCATAATATTTCCTAGTTCGTTCTGAATATTCTTTCAAAATAAACTTTTGATCAAGTTCAGGAAAAACTTTTTTGAGTGTTTTATCAAGTGGAGGTCCACTAAAAGTTCTAACAATTTTATCATCTAAAAAATAATCTTTAGGTTTATATAAACGAAAAAGCTCATGCCAAGTTTGCATAATAACATCATCACTATCAATTAAGGTTCCATCCATATCAAAAACTAAAACTTTAATCATAATCTACGCTTTTTTCTCACTTGGATAATCTTCTTTAACTTCAAGTATCCATTTTCCATGATCACGCATGACTTGCCAAACAAAGAATACAATTAACAAAAATGCACCAATGCCAATCATCCAATAAGCGCTGTTTACACTCCACATATTATCATTTCCCATGTTATAACTTGAATTCCTTAAAGGTTCAATAATCGCCCTAGTTGCTCCATACCAAATGAAATACCATCCGCTACAAGCACCTTTTGAAGACATAAAATATGGAATATAGTTATACCACTTTCGTGTTCCATCTTTATTAATAGCAAGTTTCTTGAGTCCAATTCTTACTCCAAAACCAATAGCAAAATATCCAACAAAATTTATAATTCCTTCAATTAAGAATAATGGAAGGAATATCTTCCCACTATTTATTAAGCTAACTGCATTCTCATCCGTATAAACTTTTCCAGCAGTACTTTGACTTGAAAAATGCATATTGTTCCTAACAAGAGATGGAATCCACATGAAGTTAGATTCACTAACTAATTCACCATGAACTTCATTGTTGAAGAAATTTCCCCAACGACCAATACATTGTGCTAATAAAATAGAAGCGACACAAATATCAATAACAGTTAAGTAATCCATATGGTTATATGGTGGTTTTTTAACTTTATATTTGATAATAAGTAGGTAAATTATACAAACAACAATTGCAAGTGATGCACCCATAATTGCAAGTCCACCATCATCAATTCGTAAAATCTTCCAAGGATCTTTGTCAAATCCATCTCGAGTCCAATTACCTATTACGTACCAAAGTCTGCAACCAACAATTCCAGTAGGGAATCCAATTAAGAATACAGTACTAAGTAAACCTTTTTCTCCATACATTATTTTAAGTTGATAAGAATCAATAGCCAAAACTACTAATCCTCCACCTAAAAGACATAATGCATAGAAGGCAATACTAAATCCCCAACTATCACCAGTTGGAATAGGTGACCAATTATAACCCGTATAGACAGTAACAAGCTTAACGCCACTACTCCCAAAATAAATTCTATTACATAGTGGATATCTTAAATATGGAGCACTTCCTTCTTCAAATAAAACAAATGATAGAATCGTAAATGCGCCAATGCCAATCATTAACCAAAACATTTTTCTTTTTTCTTTTGGCGCACGTAAATCAAAAACAAAATAATTAATGAAAATACTAACAAGAGCATAAATGGCACATGCTAGTAAAACACTTCCGCCATAAATTAAAACATAATGTAATGCGTCAACATTAGACCCTAAAATATTTGTAATATAATCAATATTTGCACTATTCGTATAGAATTGAATATCAAACAAAATAAAAGATATAATTAGCAATCCAAGCGCTAAAATATATAGTTTTTTATTTTCTAAAAGGAAAAAGCATTTATGCTCTTTTGCTTTAAAATACTTTCTTGCAGGAAAAAAGTAGGCTAAAAAAGCGCATACAAAACTAATAATCGCAAATGCAAGAGTCACTGAGTGTGTTACATTATCCATTTTTCTTTCTCAACTTTCTATCTTGATCTTCTTCTAAGACTTTAGCTAAATAGTACCCAGTATAACTTCTTGGGTTTTTGCTAACTTCCTCTGGAGTACCAGTAGCAATAATTTCGCCACCCTTATCTCCTCCATCAGGACCTATATCTATTATATAATCTGCCATTTTAATAACATCTAAATTATGTTCAATACAAATAATTGTATCCCCACCATTTACAATAGATTGTAAGATGTTAATTAATTTAGCAACATCATCAACATGTAAGCCAGTAGTAGGTTCATCAAGAATATAAACAGTCTTACCAGTAGGACGTTTTTGTAAATAATATGCAAGTTTAATTCTTTGAGCTTCGCCACCACTTATTGTTGTAGATTGTTGCCCAACTTTCATATATCCAAGTCCAACATCACATAACATTTTAAGTTTTCTAGCTAGTTTATGATAATTCTTAAAGAAGTTATAGGCCTCTTCAATAGTCATCTCTAAAACATCAGAAATTGACTTACCTTTAAAGGTGCATTGAAGTGTTTCTTCGTTATATCTTTTACCACCACATTCATCACAAACTACATATACATCAGGCATAAAGTTCATTGCAATACGAACAACTCCATCACCATAACAATGCTCACATCTTCCTCCAGGAACATTAAAACTAAATCGTGATTTATTAAATCCTCGAGCTTTCGCTTCTATGGTAGAGGCAAAAATTTCACGTATATCATCGAACGCTTTAACGTAAGTTGCAGGATTGCTACGAGGAGTTCTTCCAATTGGTTCTTGTGTAATATTGATAATTTGATCAACGTTTTCAAGACCTTTAATCTTATCATATTGTCCAGTTTCAACCATTTTCTTAAACAATTCTTTTTGTACAGCCGTATATAAAGTCTCGTTAACAAGTGAAGATTTTCCACTACCAGAGACACCAGTTACACAAATAAAACTTCCAAGTGGAAATTTAGCTGTAACATTTTTTAAATTATTAGTTTTACAACCACTGATTGTTAAGAATTTTCCATTACCTTTATTTCTTGATAATGAAACAGCAATATATTTTTCGCCACTTAAATATTGTCCAGTAATAGAACGTGGACATTTTTCTAAATCTTCTACACTTCCTTGAGCAACAACTTCTCCACCATGAATTCCTGCTCCAGGCCCGATATCTACGAGATAATCAGCACTTCTAATCATTGCTTCATCATGTTCAACAACGATTATTGTGTTCCCTAAATCACGCATTTCTTTAAGTGCATTAATAAGTTTTTCACTATCACGTTGATGTAATCCAATAGAAGGTTCATCTAAAACATATAAAGCACCAGATAATTTGCTACCAATTTGGGTAGCTAATCTTATTCTTTGGGATTCTCCACCAGATAAAGTCATAGCATATCTTGATAAAGTAAGGTATCCAAGACCAACATTAATTAAAAAAGATGTACGATTTAAAATTTCATTCACTACAAGTTCGGCAATCTTCCATTGATTCTCAGTTAAATGATTATGCAAATCTTTCATAAATTCATAAAATTTATCTAAAGATAAGCAAGTTAATTCATAAATATTAAGACCATTCACTTTAACAGATAAAACCGCTTCATTTAGTCGAGCTCCATGACAAGTTGTACAAACTTTATCACGTAAAAATTTTGCATAATATTCACGTAAAAATTCACTACTTGTTTCGTGATATAGTCTTTCTAAACGCGTTTTAACACCTTCAATATAACGAACGTGTTTAACGGTGTTTCCAGAGGATGATTTAAGTTCATAAGAAAGAATTTCTTTTGAACCATTCATAATAATATCAATTTGTTCATCGTTATATTTATTGAATGGAATGTTTGAAGGAATATTATAGTATTTCAATAAATACTTAAAATCTTGCCATTCAAGATTTTGCGAATTTACTATATTTTTATAGTAAGCAATAGCGCCTTTATCAATACTTAAAGTTTTATCAGGAACAAGTAAATCAAGATCAGCTTCTTGGTTAATTCCAAGTCCATTACAAGAAGGGCATGCTCCTAAAGGCGAGTTAAAAGAAAATAAACGTGGTTCAAGTTTTGGAACAGTAAAACCACATTTTGGGCAAGCATAATGCTCACTAAATAATTTCTCTTCGCCATTAATTGAAACAAGAACAAAACCATTGCTCCACTCAGAAGCGAGTTCAATAGCTTCAAATACACGAACACGATTTTCTTTCTTTAAAACTATACGATCAACAACAATATCTATATCATGTCTTTGCGTTTTAATAAGTTCAGGTACTTCATCAATTAAATAATTTTGCCCATCTATTCTAAGACGCACAAAACCATTCTTTTTAATTTTGTCTAAAGTATCTTTATGGGTCCCTTTTTCTTCTCGAACAATAGGCGACATTATGATAATTTTAGAATTTTCTTCATGCGTAAAAATAATATCAGTTATTTTTTGAACACTAAAAGCAATAATTGGCTCATTATGCGTTGGGCAATAAGGAACACCAATTCGTGAATATAATAAACGAAGGTAATCATAAATTTCAGTGACTGTTGCAACGGTACTTCTTGGGTTATGTGATTGAGATTTTTGATCAATCGCAATTGCTGGAGATAATCCTTCAATTGATTCAACATCAGGTTTTTCAACTCCACCTAAAAATTGTCTAGCATAACTTGAAAGAGATTCCATATATCTACGTTGCCCTTCAGCGTAAATAGTATCGAATGCAAGTGTTGATTTACCACTTCCTGAAACTCCTGTAAATACTACAAGTTTATCTTTAGGGAAGGTAACACTAATATTTTTAAGATTGTTTTCACGCGCTTCTTTAACGCGAATTTCATTAATTGACATACTTATGATTATAGCAAAAAAACTTATTTAGTTATATAAATAAGCATAGAAAAAATCTAAAGCTTTCTTAGTTCAAAACATAGAACCAAATTGAGATAAATTGTAAAACAGTTCCAATTAAAATAAAAACATGGAAAATTGTGTGAAACCATAAAGATTTTTTTGCACCAATTCCATATAAAATTGCCCCTATCGTATATGCAACACCACCAGATAACATCCATAAATAACCATTTAAAGAAATCGTATCAATTAATTCTTTGCTAGCTAAAATAATTGTCCATCCAATGATGATATATAAACTCGTTGAAAGAATATTGTACTTATGTAAATCGATGGAATTAAAAATAATTCCAATCGCAACTCCAGCCCAACAAATGCCCATAATAATCCAACCACAATAAGGAATAACGCCCCACATTGTCGTCTCTCTTAAAGGCATTAAACAAAACATTGAATAAGTTCCAGCAATTAAAGTATAGACAGTATCATGGTCAATAATTCGCAATACTCTCTTTCCGTTATTTTGTGACAAGCTATGGTAAACAGTACTTATTGTATAACATAAAATCATCCCTGCACCATATAAGCAAATACTCACAATTCGATAAATTTGTTCTGTCGCATTTATGCCTTTATAGCCCCAGACCGTTACTTTTAATAACATTAAAATAGTCATTACAATTCCAAAAATTGCACCTACGCCATGCGTAATTGCGTTCCATAAATCTTGTTTAGTCGAATACTGTGGTAATCTAATTTTTTCTCTTATACTCATTTTTGAAACAACCTCACCTAGTTTCTAAAACTAGCATATCATTTTAATGCCTAATGTCAACACTAATCCCACTTAAAAAGCGCCAGTTTTTATAAACTGACGCTTTATTATTAGAAATCTAGATTAAAGACCAAATTTCTTAACAGCATTCCATCTTTCTTTAGCAGCTTCTTCAGATTTCTTGAAGAGTTCTTCATATTGAGATGGGTTAACTTTTGGTAATTGTGAGAATCTATTTTCAGTTAATAAGAATTCTCTGAACTTTGTGAAGTCTGGTTCAGCACAATCAAGTTGTAATCCTGGTTTTCCTTCTTTAACTAAACGTGGATCATATCTCCAAGTTGAGAAGAAACCACAATCAACAGCTTTCTTTTCTTCTTGAATACTATTCACAAGACCACCTTTAAGACCTTGGTTAATACATGGAGCATAGCAGATAACTAAACTTGGACCATTATAACTTTCAGCTTCTTTTAAGGCTTGAATAGCTTTCATTGGGTTGGCACCTAAAGCGATTTGAGCGACATAAACATCGCCATATGCCATAGCAATTAAAGCTAAATTCTTCTTCTTGGTCTTCTTGCCACTAGCAGCAAATTGAGCAATACAACCAGTTTGAGTTGATTTACTAGCTTGACCACCAGTGTTTGCATATTGTTCGTTATCAAGGACAAGAACATTAATATCATCTTCACTAGCGATAACGTGATCTAAACCACCGTAGCCAATATCATAAGCAAAGCCATCACCACCAATAATCCAAACTGACTTATCAAGTAAATCATTCTTGAACTTTAAGACGTCTTTAACACTAGCATCATCACTAGCTTCAACTTCTTTAAGTAATTCTGGAATAATCTTACGTGATTCTTCCTTATTCTTGATGTTATCAAGATATTTCTTAATAGTTTCTTTTAAGCTTGCTTCAACTGTATCTCTACCTTCAGCAGCAACTAAAATTTCACTAATTTGTTGTAACTTATAATCAGTAGCAAGTCTCATACCATAGCCATATTCAGCATTATCTTCAAATAAGCTGTTTGCCCAGGCAATACCCTCACCATTCTTATCTTTAACAAATGGAGTCATTGGAGTTGAACCATTATAAATGGATGAACAACCAGTAGCGTTTGCGATAAGTAAATCTTTACCAAATAATTGCGATAATAATCTGTAATATGGAGTCTCACCACAACCTTGGCAAGCACCACTAATTTCTTGATATGGCATTAAGAATCCAACACCTTTAACAGTATTGGTTGGGAAAATGTTGCTCTTATATTCAACATGTTTATATAAGTATTCAGCATACTTTTCTTTATCGAATTGACTCTTTGCTTCAACCATCTTAATAGCAAAGTGATCATTACCCATCTTCTTAGCAGTCTTATTGGCTAAACATTCATTGGCACAAAGTCCACAACCAACGCAGTTAGTTGGTGAAACTTGAATAATGAATTTCATACCTTTAACAGCAGGTGAACCAATTGCATCTTTAGTTAAATCAGCTAAACCTTCTGGTCCATGTTTAATTTCATCTTCATTTAATAAGAATGGACGAATTGTAGCATGTGGACAAACAAATGCGCATTGATTACATTGAATACAATAATCTTTATTCCAAAGTGGGACCAAATCAGCGATTGAACGATCTTCTTTGAAAGTAATATTACTTCTCATACTGCCATCTTCTAAGCCATCTTTTAAGAAGGCACTAACTGGTAAATCATAACCATCAAGTTGATTGATTGGTAAGACGAATTCATCAAAGTATTCATCTCCAGTAGTCTTTCTGACTCTCTTGAAATCAAGTTTAGCCCATGCTGGGTCAACTTTAACTTCTCTAAGACCCTCGGTTCCACTATCAATAGCTTTATAGTTAAGTTTAACAACTTCTTCACCCTTACGAGCATATGTCTTTTCAGCTAATTTCTTCATCCAAACGTTAGCATCTTTATAAGGCATAATTTGTGGGTTTAAATAGAAGAAAGCACTTTGTAAAATAGTATTTGTATGACGTCCCATACCAATTTCAAGAGCAATCTTATTTGCATCAATAACATAGAATTTAACATGCTTTGTAGCAAGTTGATATTTAACTCTATTTGGTAATAATTTATCAATAGAAGCATCATCCATATCGGTATTTAATAAGAATGTTCCACCTTCTTTAATATCTTTTAAGACATCAAATCTGAACATATAAGTATCAAGAGAAACACTGATAAAATCAGCGTGTTGAATGTAATATGTTGAGTGGATTGGTTCTTTACCAAATCTAAGGTGAGATCTTGTGACACCACCTGATTTACGACTATCATAAGCAAAATATGCTTGAGCATATTGGTGAGTTGCATCACCAATAATCTTAATTGATGATTTATTAGCACCAACAGTTCCATCACTGCCTAAGCCATAGAATAAACAACTATTGTATGAATGTTTAATTTCATATTTATCATCGTTAATTGGGATTGATAAATGAGTGACATCATCTTCGATTCCAAGAGTGAAATCATGATGAGCATCTTTAGTATCCATCCAATCATATAAAGCTTTAATGTGTTTTGGTTGAGTATCGTGACTT
>Ga0172378_10001587_pt1 | contig 21036 bp, 14 predicted proteins | sample GrowelOW332metaG_FD_119755 | JGI IMG/M metagenome (GOLD analysis project Ga0172378, IMG submission 119755) | Groundwater microbial communities from an aquifer near a municipal landfill in Southern Ontario, Canada - Pumphouse #3_1 metaG | ecosystem: Environmental > Aquatic > Deep subsurface >... | reverse complement strand
TTTTATTTTAATTACTCCATTAGGAACTCCTGATGCTACAATAGATTTTAGTGATCTGTAGCAAAGGTTACGTCTTTCGTCTCCTACAGCACCTTTTAGTGACTACTTTTTCCATCATATTATACAGCAATTCCCGCTATAACGAAACCTTTCGAGCGCATTATAGAAATATATACCTGCCTATCGTTTTTAAAATGATTTTTCTTATCTTAAATTCTCCATATTGCTCCTTTATATAAGTTTTTTTCTCAATGGCACTGTTAAAGGAATTGTAAAAAGAACGATACTCGCTACAATAGCTACAGCGGTTTTTATTCCAACGAAATCACTTAGCACCCCATAAATCGAAGGAGATATTGCACCCGAACCAATTGTCAGCGTATAAAAAACTGCAAAAGCTTGTTGACGTCGTTCTTCCGATACCAATTCAGGAACACTCCCATAAAGGACTGACGACGTACCATTTAACACGATACCAATAATAGGTGAAACTACGATCGCCGTATTTAGCGGGAAAATAATCATAGCCAAAATGCATAAAGTCGTCATCATTTCGGTAACAATTACAGACCGTAATATCCCAAACCTTACAGCCATTACCCCACAAATAAATTTACCAGCTGCACCACCAGCAAATATAAGTGAAAGCACCAACCCTATCGTTGCCATTTCGGCACCCTTTTCCTGCAATAAAAACGGCAAAAAAGTTAAAAATCCCATTCGCGTTGCACTGTCAAGTATCCCGATTGTTGATAAAGACCAAAAAGCTTCATTGCCTTTCCATTTCAGATATCCAACTGCTGCGTCGTCTGACTTATTAACCTTCGTAACTTTCTTTATTCCCCCGGAATCACGATGATTTATAAAAACAACAATAGCTATTCCTATACCAAGTACCCCCAGCATATGGCTTACTGACATCCAACTGTACTGCATCATGAGATATGCGGCTGTCCCTGGCAAAATCAATTTGCCAATATCACCAGCAACATTAAACGTACTCAATGCAGTTCTGCGTGCATTGCTGTCTGTATAAGCGTTCGAAATCAACAAGGAAGATATGGGATGCTGTACGCTGGCCCCGAGACCCCCAAATATAAGAAAAATCCCTATAGCCACAGGTGTTACTGCATATCCCAAGAAAAAAACTGCTGTACTCGTAAGAACAATTCCAAACAACAATAATTTAAAAGCCCCAACTCGTTGTGCAAACGAACTTGCCGGCATCTGAAAACCTGCCATAGTTCCAGAAAAAAGTGTTTTCAAAAAGCCTATTTCAGCAAACGTCAGAGAAAACTGTGCTTGCCATACAGGAAAAAAAACATACAGCATATCTGTAAATCCATCCTGAATAAAATGTGCTAAACTCCCTGTCAATAAGACTTTTTTATGTATTGTAATTTTTTTTTTCATATTGATTTCAGCCATTTTATCCCCTGCTATTTTAAAATTTTTTCATATATTCTAGCAATCCACTATCAATATTTGCCTGCCGCGCAATCATTTCTAATAAAGTACAGATTGGAACCGTAAATGTTTTTTCCCGATGAAAAATCACCGAAAAAACGATCTCTAACTTGGGTGCCTTCTTAAATATAATAAGCGAACCATCTGTTACGTCTTTTTCCACCAACACTTTAGGCAGCACCCCAACGCCCAACCCATTAAGTACTGCCTGACGAATGGCTTCCGAATCGCTATATTCCAAAACAGGTCGTATTGCCTTTTCCTTTAAAAGTTTATCATATTTTTTTCGATAAATCCCACCTTGCTTTAAGACTATAAACGGCTGCTGCCAAATGTCAGGTCCATACTTCTCGATCAGGCAAGGATGTCCAACCCACAACAACGGTTCAACTGCAATTTCAAACTTCATAATTCTGTTGTTAGAAACTTCATCATGAACAATTGCAAAATCAAAACTATTATCTAATATCCCTTTTACTGTAATCGGAATATCAAAACAGTGCTCAATACTCACCGATACCTTAGGAAATTGTCCTTGAAATTTCTGTAAGGCAGGTGAAAGTGTGCGCGCTGCAACAGCTGTTCCCAGCCCTACCTTAATTACTTTATCATATGAAAATTCTTGTAAAGCCGCATGAGCTTCTCCGTAAATCAACAATAATTGTTCTGCATATCCAATTAAGCGTTGTCCTGCTTCTGTTATATATAGCTTTTTCCCTACTCGTTCAAACAGCAAAACTCCGAAGTCCTCTTCAAGTGCCCTGATTTGTGTCGTTACGGTTGGCTGACTATAATTTAGTTTTTCCGCAGCTTGCGTAATATTTTCCATCTTTGCAACTAATAGAAAAGTTTCTAATAATCGTAGTTCCATATCATTAACACATCCCACAATTTGACTTGCCTTAATTGTAAGACATTATCTCACTCCTGACAAATTCACAGAACTACCTCTTTTCATTACTTCATCCTACTAATAATACCTTTATATTCAATAAAAAGGAAATTGAATATAGTAATTGAACCAATACCTTTTTCTAATCTTACATCATAAGATGAATTCCTGCAGCGCTGTTTTTACTCTTTTTAGTACCTCTGGCCAATCACCAATTGTCGCTTGCCGAAATAGACGCATCGTTGGATACCATAGACTATCATCACGATCCATTTGCCAGCGCCAATCCGGCATAAACGGGACTAAAAGCCAGGTTTGCTTCCCCATCGCGCCAGCTAAATGCGCTACAGCAGAATCAATCGTAATCACTAAATCAAGGTTAGCAATTAAACCAGCCGTTTGCGAAAAATCCAAAAACTCATCCGAATAATCGATAATCCGATCAGATACAGCTGCTACGTCCATGGCTCTTTCTCCCGCCTGCAAACTAACCCATATGACATTAATATCCGAAAATAATTTATGGAATACAGCAAACTCTATGGAACGATTTTGGTCATTATCGTGTTTTGGATTTCCCGCCCAAACAACACCAATTTTTTTCTTATTCACAGGCCTTATCGCTGCAAACCGCTTTTGCCATTTTTCAACACTTTCATTAGCCGGCTGTATGTAGGGAATCTTTCGCGGAATCGTCATTAAAGTCGTATGAAACAATTTGGGCAGACTCATCAGAGAACAAGCATAATCGTATTGGACTAAAGGGATTTTATCACTGACATAAAACATCAGCTTCGGATAAGATGTTTTAATCAACCCTTGCAAAGGTTTCTGGACCCACAATATGACCTCAGCCCCCAGAGCAACGACCATATCAACATAGCGAACAAACTGAATTGTGTCCCCCAGCCCCTGATCGTAAAAAAGTAATATCTTTGCCCCTGCGATAATCTCGCCTTGCCAAAGTTTTATTTCACCTGTCCAATTTTTTGTTTTTAGCAGCCGGGATGTGTCATATAGTTCCCAACCATCCGCATAACGTCCTTCACAAAGATATAAAGTAGCTAAAGCAAACTTTGCAGCTAGATACGTTGGCTGTAATTCCAGTGTTTTTTTTAGCCAATACTCTGCTTTATTACTCTGTTTCATGGTTTTTAAAAGCGTTCCTAAATTGTAACACGCTTCGATATATTTAGAATTAATTTCAATAGCACGACCATAAGCTGACTGTGCTTTAACCATTTGCCTGCCTTCTTCATAAACCAAACCCAGACTATTATATAGTTCCGGCAAATATGCGTCGAATTTCAATGCCTCCTTCAGACACAATTCAGCGTCTTGCAAGCGTTGTGTATCCAAAAAAACCAACGCCAAATTATTATAATGAATTGCATTATCAGGCTTCAAATCAATAGCTTTTCTAAAACAAGCTTCCGCTTGCCTCAATTCCTTTTTATCCCGAAAAAGCACACCTAAATTATTATAGGCTTCTGCCTGCATTGGATCTTTTTCAATGGCCTGACAAAAAATACTAATTGCATCCTCCAGTTTTCCTTTTTGCGCCAAATACATGCCATACTCGATATACTCTTTCACCGTTACCGTCATAACTGACTTCCTTTCTTTTTCTAGCCCTTTATTTACTGCATGAACTTAGTAAATTTAAAGATCTAATCAAAAATAAGTAATCCCTCACCATTACTAATTTTTAAACAAAAATAAAACACATGCAAAAGAAATCGCATGTGTTTTATTTTATAGGTTGCACACCCACTAATTATTTAATTAAACAAAATGGCGGAGTGGGAGGGATTCGAACCCTCGCACACTTGCGCGTCTAACGATTTAGCAAACCGTCCTCTTGAGCCGCTTGAGTACCACTCCATTATGGCGGAGAGGGTGGGATTCGAACCCACGGTTCCTTGCGGAATCACTGGTTTTCAAGACCAGCTCCTTAAACCACTCGGACATCTCTCCGTTAATGTACTTTAACAGTATACCAAAAAACAATTTTATTTGTCAAATTTTATTTAAAAATATTGACTAATTTTCTTTCAAGCTGTAATATTTTAATGTAAGTAAACGAAAACATAAAGGTTGGTGAGGAAAATGGACGCAGACCACCCTAGTTCGCGGTCTAAGAGAAAAATTAAAAAATATCAGGAGATTTCGTCATTTTCCCTGCCTGCCTTTTTATGCAAATAATGGCCTAATCTTCTTAAAAAGAGGAGTAATACGCCAAAATGCTAAAAATTTATAAATCCTTAGAAAGTGGTCCTCTGCAGGAATTGAACTTAAAAACCCTTGAAAAGGGTTCTTGGATTAATATTGTTGATCCTACTCCATATGAGTTGAAGGTCGTCAGTAATCTTACTGAAGTAGAACCGGACTTCCTCCGTTCAGCCCTTGATGATGAGGAACGGTCCCATACAGATGTTGAAGATGACTCTATCATGATTTTGACAAATGTTCCTGTCATGCGCGGCCATGCAAGCTATGATACACTACCGCTTGCAATCATCGTCACAAAGGAATACATTATCACAGTCTGTTTGGAAGATACTCCAGTCATTTCAGAGTTCAACGAAACTACATCACGCCTTTTTCGTACATTTAAGAAAACACGTTTTTTATTCCAGATTCTCTACAAGTCAGCAACCTTTTATCTGCGCTATCTGCGCCAGATCAGCAAACTATCCGATGAAATCGAGCTCAAACTGCGCCAATCAATGAAAAACCAGGAAATTCTACGGCTTTTGGAACTGCAAAAAGGGCTTACCTACTTCAATGCTGCGCTCCGATCGAATGGTGCTGTGCTTGATAAATTGCTGCGGTTGCGTTCGAATCCCAATATAAAACCAATTTTGAAAATGTATGAGGAAGACGAGGATCTTCTCGAGGACGTTATTATAGAAAACAAACAGGCGAAAGAAATGGTTGAGATGTATAGCAAGATTCTTGCACGTCTTGCCGATACTTTTTCTTCTCTAATGTCGAACAACCTGAACCTTGTTATGAAATTTTTAGCTGCTATGACAATCATCCTTGCTATTCCGACCGTTGTATCAAGTTTTTTCGGCATGAATGTACCCGTCCCATTTGCTGATGATCCCGCCGGATTCATCTATATTTCCGGCATTGCTATGGTAATTGCCTTTACGTGTGGGTATATTTTGTGGCGTCGCAATATGTTCTAACAATTTTATACTGAGGTGAATCTTATGAGTATGATTCTACAAGCCGAGCTTAAAGCCGGCGTCATCTATGGTGACACTATAAACAACGAATATGTCTATATGCCAGCAAGTGAAATTGGTGTTTCTGAACCAATCTGCGTTTTTGAAACAACTGATAAACGCCTCGACGTGAGCCTTAAAGAAGCACTTACACTTGTTCGCAAGCTAAGCTTGAAACCAGCGAAGCATCCATTACTCGGACGGTCTTCCTGCTAACAAAATTATATATTTCAAAGGACGTGATTTTTTTGATTGCTGTATCATCTTCGGCTTTACTAAAAGAATTTACACTTTACGCAGATAAAGCAAACGACAACAATGAAATTTGTGTAATCCAGCGTTCGAATGAAAAACATGTTGTTATGCTCTCCCTTGATGAATACAATCGCATGAACAAACAGCTCTTTCTGCTGGAAAACAAAAACCTCACACAAAAATAGGACAGTCTTTGACTGTCCTATTTTTGTTGCTTTATCACATTTGAATCGTTGACCCATCATGCAGTAAATAAAGATATTTTTCTTTAATTTTCTTTTTTAGTATTGCCTCAGCCGCTTCACTATAGAGATCAATCTGCAGCTTATAGCGCGCAATAAGTTCATTCGGCTGTGTGCTTTTATCTGTCTTATAGTCAATGAGTACAAGCCCGTCTTTTTCTTCAAAAAGCACATCAATAATCCCCTGAATAAATATTTTTGAAGTATCGTCTAAAACTTCTTTATAGAAACGCTTAGCCGGCAGCATCCGGCTAAATGGCATTTCTCGTTGGACAGCCGTTGCCTGTAAAAGGCGCCGCCCAAGGTCCAATGTAAAAAACTTTTGTATTGACGTAATATTTACGGCTTTTTTCTGCTCTGCCAACAGGATTTCTCTGGTAACAAACCCATCAATCTGTTGGACGATACCGTCATGGCTCAAATCGCCGTTTAGATCGATATGCTGCATTACACTATGCATAATCGTTCCATATTCAGCTCCGGTAAGTTTTGTCGTCGACTGTACAAACTGTGGACGTTTGAATATGATTTTTTCCGGCAGCAAGGAGGCTGCCTCTTTTTCTGTTTGTTCAAACCGGCGTTTGAGTTCAGTAACTGAGAGTTTTGCCGGCACCTCTGATGCTCCGCTGTCCGGATAATGATAATTAAGTCTTTGTTCTACCCACTGTTTTGCCTCTGTCGACGACAGTTTTTTTTCTGCGCGAACATTTTTTAGAAGCTCTTCAATCTCTGCTTCAAAGGGTTTTTTCACTTTGATCTTACCCGCTGGGACAATCTCTATCTTCCAATGTGAGCTCAGATCATAGTCGATATTATGATGTGGCTGCATCGTCTGTACTAGTTCACGCAAGACTTTCCCATCTTCATGACGTGCTACAGCCGAGCAGATCCAATCCAGATAGCTTTTTGCTCCGGCGATCTTATGATCCGGCAATAATACCTGTGTCGACGCAATCTGTCGACACCATTCATCAGCCCTGGAAGCAAGTTTTCCGACTGAACCAACAAGAATAAGCTTTTCCCTCGCTCTTGTTAGTGCAACATAAAGCACTCGTATTTCTTCTGCCTTACTTTCATGATTGATCTCAGCTGAAATTGCCTGCCGGGCAAATGTTGGATAACGTACGGACAACTCCGTATTATTTACATAAGGGCCCAGACCATATTTTTTATGCATAAGCAAAACCGCCCGACTGTCCAACAGATTGAAGTTTTTCCCAAGATCTGCGGCAACAACAACTGGAAACTCAAGGCCCTTACTCTTATGAATACTCATAATGCGCACAACATTTTCACTTTCGCTCAGTGTACGCGCTACTGCAAGATCCGTTCCTGCATTCTGTATCTTTTCAATAAAACGTAAAAAACGAAAAAGCCCGCGAAAGTTTGTTGTTTCGTATTCTTCCGCCCGATCATAGAGCATGCGAAGATTAGCCTGACGCAAAAGTCCTCCTGGCATACCACCGACATAGTCATAGTAGCCCGTATCACCAAACAACTGCCATATTAGTTCTGGCACACTTGTTCTTCGAGCAAGATTACGCCAGCCATTGAGCTTCATAATGAACTGCATAGCCTTATCCTTGAGCTCTGTTTTTAACTTTTTAGCTGGATCAGCTGCCTGCAAAAGTGCCGTAAAAAGATTTGTTTCCTCCGTCAGCAGTCTTATCTTTGCCAGTTCCGCTGCATCCATCCCACCAATTGGTGAATAAAGTACAGCTGCCAATGGTATATCCTGCTGTGGATTATCGATAACACCAAGAAGTGCCAGCATCACCTGCACCTCTATTTCCTGAAAATATCCGGCATCCACAGATGCATACGCTGGAATATCATTGGCGCGGAAGGTTTCCAAAAGGACATTAGCTTTACCCTTAACCGATCGCAGCAACACGACAATATCGCGCCATGCCAATGGCCGATAAGATTTCGTCTGCTTATCAAATACTTGCTGCTCTGCCTGCATAAGCTTTTTAAGACGCTCCGCAATATACTGTGCTTCGAGAGCAAACCCACGAAGTTCTTCATCATCTTCATCGCTTACGTTACAGTCCTCCACCATTTCCTGCTCTTTATCATCCTTATCAATGATATCAATCTCAATCGGTCCTGCCAGCGACTTCCCTGCATATACCGAATAACCAGGTCCCGGATGCAGTGCAGCCTCTTCCTCATAGGAAAGTTCAACTGCCTTTTCTGACATAATCTGAGCAAAAATATAGTTAATTCCCAGCAAAACTTCCGGTCTGCTGCGAAAATTCTGGGCCAAATCAATACGCTCATATTTATCTCCCATTTGTGGATACGTATGGTACTTCTGTAAAAAAAGTTCCGGCTCAGCCAGGCGAAAGCGGTAAATACTCTGCTTGACGTCACCTACAAGAAAAAGACCAGCTGCATTTTTTTTCGTCACAAGCGACAGGATTGCTTCCTGTACACCATTCGTATCCTGATATTCATCGACCATGACTTCTTTATACTTTGCCTGCAGGCGTTCTGCTGCTGCAGATGGAAGAAGCTTTTCTGGAACAGCTTCTTCGTTGAGCAGAACCTGGAGCGCAAAATGTTCCAGATCATTAAAATCTGCAATCGTCTTTTCATGCTTCGCTTTTGCAAAGGTTATAGAAAATTCTTCCACCAATCTGCAAATACCTGTCATAAGCGGTACAACACTTCGAAGGTCAGCTATGAGTTCAGGCCCCTCCATAAGAAAGTACGTGTCTTTCAGTGCATTTACACGATCCTTAATTTTTTGACGTTGCTGCTTGAAGATATCTTTAATTTCCTCATCCGTTCCCTTTGGCGCACGCATCGTTGCAAACTTCACCACGCAAAAAGCCATCTGCAGCTCATCCCATGGACTTTCAAGTTTAACTTGCAATGACTCAATAAGTTCCTTATCGCCCTCCAGAACATCGCGATAGAATTCACAACCAAGTTCATCTGCCATCTGCAGCATATGATTGCAATCTTCCCAACAGGCAGACAACTCCAGCTCAATTTCACGGCAAACCAGCGGCATCCATTCAGTCTGCTCGATTGCCATATCCTCAGCCAGATTAAAATGCTTCGGCAGACTTTCCAGCCACGTCCGGGGAAAGGGCTGACTACAAGAATAATTATAAAGTTTCAGAACAATATCATACAGAGCTTCATCACTGCGCTCATTACCATAACAATCAACAAACTGAAGAAACTCCTTATCACCTTGTTCATATTTTTCTTCAAAAAGTGTCTCTAGCACGTCTCTTTGTAAAAGCCGTATTTCCTGCTCATTTGCCAAACGAAATTTCGGATCGAGATCAAGTACGTGAAAATTTTGCCGGATAACACTCTGACAAAATGCATGCATTGTTGATATTGAAGCTGTATTCATGAGCACAAGCTGGCGCTGCAAATAGCCGGACCCCGGATTTTCTTCCAATGCCCGATTCAGAGCCTGTCCAATACGTTCACGCATTTCAGCCGCCGCGGCATTTGTAAACGTGACAACAAGCACCTCATCGATATTGCACTTCTTATCAAGAACTCGTCGAATAATACGCTCTACAAGTACAGAGGTTTTACCTGAGCCTGCCGCTGCGGCAACAAGCAGATTTTTATCATATGTTGTTATTGCTTTTAATTGTGCTTTGGACCAGGGCATTCTTCTGCCTCCTTCATTGTATCGAGAACTTTACTATCATCAATTTTTCTCAACTGACGGTATTCATAGCCATTAATCATCGTATCAAACTGACATACCGACCGATAGGCACAGTAATCACAGGCCTGCTTTTTCTCAAACGCATATGGACGTGCCGCTACATCCCCTTCAAGGATCTGTCGTCCAGTATCAGCCAGCATTCCATCAACATAACCAAGGATTGCCATAAATTCTTCTTCAGTCTTTACCTGGCTGCGGCTTGTCTGATAAATCTCCCCATTCGTTTTAAGTGCTACCTTAATAAATTTCAGTGAATCATCAATCTTTCGTATGACATCAGCATCGGCCAATACCCAGCCTGGCATTCGGAGCAGCTTACTAAGCTTATCCTCTGCTTCCTTTTCTGTTAGTCGCCGCTTCTCATTCAATATAGGATTCTTGAGAAAATAATACAGCACCCCTGCTGGTACTGCAGTCTCACCAGCACTTCGTGCTGCTGCATTTCGCACTACAAGAAGATATGTTAAAAGCTGCAAACGCAGTCCATAATAAACATCAATAAGGTTCAGATACGCATTGCCCGATTTGTAATCAATAATAAGAAAATATTTGCCGCTTTCATCCATATCGATACGATCAATTTGTCCAACAACTTCTATTTCACAGCCATTTTCCAGCTTATACGTAAGTGGTGGAAAGCCTTCCAGTCCCATACCAAAAGATTTTTCCAATTGAACAGGTCGAAAACAACTTGATGCATCAAAAGCAATAAGCCGTTTCACGGCACGTTCAACAGTACGGCGAATTCGGCTTAAAAGATGCTGGTACTGCGCTGAGCTTAATAAAATTTCATTTTGCAGCTTCGGCGCCAGCTCCCCAACAATCTCACTGCAAACCCGATGACACTCTTTTTCATCAACATCGCTCCAACGGCGTTTCTGCTGCTGCATTTTTTCACCAAAAGCCTTGAGTGATGCATGCATCAGTATACCAAAATCCGGTGCCGCAAATCGAAACTCTGACCGCTCCTTAAGACTCAGCCCGTATTGCGCAAAATGCTGGAACGGACAGGAACGAAAACGTTCAAAACGCGTAACACTGCCACGCAGGCGATGATTCTTTATATAGAGTTTCTGTGCCAGATCTGCTGGAAGAACTTCCTGACGCGCTGTCGCAAACAAACCGCGGACAGCTTTTCGCAGTACAGGCCGCATCATATCGTTATCAAGTGCCCAGTTATAGACATCCCGCCAGACAGGGCTAAGCTGCTGCCGTTCCCGATACGTCCTTAGTGCTGCTGACAGCTTGGACACGGACTGCCGTCCTTCGGCAACAAGCCATTTTTCATCCCCCGGCAATATTTCCAGTGGTATTGAAGCAAACACTGCATTTGGTACTATTTCACGCAGACGCTGCACAAGTGGTGATGGATTAAGCCCTTTTCCTTCATTATCAGCTAATGGATACGACAACCACAAATATTCCCGGCTTAAGGAAAATGCTTTATATAAAAGGTAATTCTCAGCAAAGTTATCGCCACTCACACCATTTGCCAGCTCAAGACCCATCGCAGCAAGCTGCATTCGATCCGCATCTGTAAGTAAGCCTTCTGTTTTTACCCGCCGCGGCATAATGCCCTCATTGGCACCAACAACATAAAGTGCCCGGCAGTTATCAAGACTATTCTGATCAAATGAGGCAATCGTTACATAGTCGAGTCCCGGCGGAATCAAACTAATCTGCAATCCGTCAAGCCCATCACCAATGACTTCTTCATACTGTTTCAACGACATTTCGTCTTCACCGCTTGTTTCTACAAGCTGATCCATAAGTTCAACAATATCATTCCATATCTGCTGATGCTCACGGGCCTCAATAAGACTGCCTTCTTTTTCTGCCCGCCCGGCCCACTTTTCCAGTGTATCCGGTATATTAAGTACAATAAACAAATCATAGACTGCCTTTGTCATCTGGCGCACATTTTTGGCTGCTTCTATCTGTTCAGCAAAGACTCGCAGCGGTTCAGCAACAATACGGCGGGTATAATTAATCTCATCGAGTTTTTGCTGTACCTCTTCATCCAAGGTATCTTCTTCCAGTGATAAACGCTTATGGTACGTCCAGTCCTCTGGCATCGTCCAACGATTGCCACAAATACCAAAGGCCAGCACATAATTTTCCAACGTATCTACCTGCTGGCGCGTCACAGGAAAAAAATCTGTCTTAAAACAGCGAAACAACGCTTCGTAACGCCAGCCGTGCAAAGTTTCCAAGGATGAACGCAGAAGTTCTGCTAAAGGATGATGCACACTCTTTTTTTTACTGTCACTAAAAAAAGGAATCTTATAATCCTGAAATACAACTTGTAAGAGATTTTCATAAGAACTATTGTCACGCACAAGAACACCAATCTCTTTCCACTGTACGTTCTCTTCCCGGCAAAGGCGCAGAATATCAACTGCAACAGCTTCGGCTTCCAGTCGGCGATTAGCCGCCTCAACAACCTGTACACCTGCCCGCTCTGTTGATACCTGCAAAGGGAACTGAAACATATTTTTTTCAATATGATACAGAGCAGCTGCCTGAAATCGTGGCTGGTTAGAAAGCTCCTGTACACAGTAGTCAATCCCCAATTCCCGTGCTGCAGCACTTACCTGACAAAACGTCTTCCATTGACGATGAAAAATCGACGTCTCGGCCATATGTGTCTGACCTTCTATTTTTTCACCACAAAGCGTTATATGTATATTTTTTACTGTCAAAAAAAGTGACCGCAAAATCTTCATTTCCTGCGGATTAAAAAAGACAAAACCATCGATCCAGACTTCAGCCTGCTGCATAATCCCGGCTTCTGGTATCTTCTCGGCCAAGGTCTCAAGCATATCCTCTGCATCATTGTAGCGTCCCTGCATGCCAGCAGCAAAGCCAAGATAAATCAGTGAGAGATCCTGCAGTTTCCCTTTCAATGGACCATCATCCATTGAAGCTGCTGCCTTCACAAGCCCCTGTGGTTTAATACCATAGCTTTTGAATTCTTCAATCATTACAGACAGTGAGTCGCCAAAATTGCGCTGTCTTGCAGCCTTGCCAAAAACCTGTAGTTCCTTCAGATGACGAACCATCACCTTTGATAAAAGCAATCTTCTGCCAACTTCCGTAATGCGCGGCCATGCCGCACCGCCTGTCTCCAGCAATACCTGACGTGCCAGACGGCGAAAGCCAAAAACATAACTGCGTGTAAAGCCATCAAGCTCCGGTGATCCCGCCAGTTCACGTTCAATTTTAAAAGTCATATGTTCTGGTACAATGAGAAAGAGTGCCTGCCCCAACGGTGAAGCTGCCATTTTCTGCCGCATTGCATCAAGGCAGTATCGCGTCTTACCGCTGCCCGCCCGGCCTATAATAAATTCCAGCATAGTTTTCTCCTCTATTATAAATCAACCAACGATAAATTTTGCCGTACTGCCTTCACGTGTTTTTGTCACCTCAAGCCGCGCATCGATGCGCTCTTTAAGTTCCTCTACATGCGAAATGATCCCGACGATACGACCGCCTTTTTGCAGCTCAATCAATGCTTTCAGTGCCATATCGAGTGTTTCTGCATCAAGAGTACCAAACCCTTCATCGACAAAAATCGTATCAAGATGTATTCCCCCCGCATAACTTTGCACGACATCTGCTAAACCAAGTGCGAGACTCAGCGATGCTAGAAATGACTCCCCGCCTGAAAGTGTTGCCATGGGTCGCGCATAGCCTGTATACGCATCGAAAATTTCCATATCCAGACCACCTGCTGCATTCTTGCGGGCACGTTCTCCCGGCTGAAGCAAATACTGTCCACGACTCATGATTTTGAGACGCATATTGGCTGCTTCAATCACATCTGCCAGCAAAGATTTCAGCACAAATCGCTGAAATGTCATTCCATGCACATTTCTCCCACCGGCAACATCTGCCAATGTACCAATTGTCCGATATTTCTGCTCAACTGCAGCTGACTTTTTTTCCAATAACTGCAATTTTTCCACCTTATCCTGCATGCGTTTTATTTCATCCATCATTTTCTTTTCGTCGGCATAAGCAATATTATATTCATCACTCGTTCTTTTCAACTTATCTGCCAATACTTCAAGATCCGGCCGGACCAACTTTTCTATATCCTTTGCCGTCTTGACCGCAGCCGCACGAATTGCTGTCAGCCTGTCATCAAACTCGCGAATATGCAGCTTAACCTTCTCCCTATATTCTTCTGCCCATTTTGCTTTTTGGTATTCTTCTGCCGTAGCAAAACCGCCCGCCTTACAACGCTGCAAAAAATCCATTTTTGCTGCATTACTACGTTTTTCCAGTTCTTGTAAATTTTCTGCCACTGCATCACGCTTTGATGCAGCTGCAGCCGCTTCTTTTTGCAGTTGCTGGCGCAGTTCATCTGCTTTTTTCCAGCTAGTATAAAGCGTTTCCTGCTCTATCTTGGCTTTCTGCTGCGCGATTCTCAAAGATTCCGATTTTCGATAAGCCTCTGGCAGTGCCCTTTCCTTCTCAGCCAAAACAATCCGGGCTGCCTTGCATTCTCCTTCAGCCATTACAGCCAATTGTTCTGCTTGCTGCTGTATTGCCTGCTGCTGCTTCTCCATAGTCTGCATTGCCTGCCGCTGTCTATTGCGGATTGCATCACTTGCCGCTGCAGCCTGCTGTGCCGCTTTAATCTCAGCCTCATCTGGTACAACGTCCAGCATCACTGCAGGTTGTGGATGCTGTCTTGACCCGCAAACCGGACAGGGACTATTCTCTACAAGTCGGTTCGCTAAAAGAGCTGCCTGACCTTCTGCAAAAAGATGCTGTAATCGCTGCATACTCGTCTGCTTCCCGTTGTAGTCGGCCTCTGCTTCCTGCAGTTTTTTTTCTGCTTCAATTTGGATATGCTGTGCCTTCTGCACGGTTTCCTGTTGCTGCTGTCGCCGTAAGGCTGCCTGCTTTTCTTTTTCTTTTAACGCAGTTACAGCAATTTCCAGTTCTTCTGCCTGTTTTGTAAACTTCTGCAATTGCAGTACAAGTGCATCTGATTCTTTGCGCTGCGTTTCATGCGCATTTTCTACAGCAAAATCTGCTTGAGCCCGCAACAATCTTTCAGCCAACTGTGCCACATCCATACGCAGTTTCGCCAACTCATTCTTCTTATGCTTGACAATTCCTGCCGTATCCATCATTTGTTTTTCACAATCTTCAAGCTGTGCTGCCTTTTCCGCCTTGGAAAAGCTCTGCCGATATTGTTCTACCGCCAAAATTTTAGCCTCAGCTACCACTTTTTCCTCAGTTGCAGCGGAGGCAGCCTTAAACCGGCTTTCCACGAGTTGTCCCTCTGCATCTGCTTTCTGTGCCTTTTGCTGCAAATCATGCTTTGCGACAACTTTTTTTTCAAGCACTGCCGCATTTTTTTTACATTCCGCAACCTTATCCAGCAGCTCTGTTAAAGAAGTGCTTTGTGCCTCTTCCAATATAAACTGCCGTTGCTGCGCAAACTCCTTTTGTGCTGCTGTGATATCTTTCGCCTCATCACGCAGCTTTTCCTCAATATGGCGATAGAACTCTGTTTTAAAGAGCACTTCCATAATCTCCTGACGCTCGGCGGAATTTGCCATAAGTAAACGACGAAACTCTCCCTGCGGCAGCAATACCACTTGGCGAAACTGACTGCTTTTAAAACCAAGTAAGGACTCGATACGAAGGGTAACATTCGCATAGCCCTGTGCCAACAGTTTTTCTGTACCATCCGCCAACACCCTATAAAGAATTGCCTCTGCGGGGCTCAGTGTTGTCCCCATTCCACGTTTTTTTGCCCGCAGCTGTTCCGGACTGCGCCAGACACGATAGATATCTTCTCCCAGTGAAAACGCAAACTCAACCTGCGTGGCTTCTTCTGGTTTTGCCCGATCACTCCGCAGCATCTTGGCTTCACGTTTTTCCCCGCTTGCGTCACCATAAAGCGAAAAACAAATCGCATCAAGTATTGTTGTTTTTCCAGCACCTGTTGCTCCATGGATCAAAAAAAACGACCGGCCGCAAAGCTCTGCAAAATCAAGTGTCGTTTCTTTTTCATACGGCCCAAAGGCTGAAAAGATCAATTTTAATGGCCGCATCACTTTGCCTCCCTTTCCTGTGCAAAAAGTTCATCCACATTTTCCCGAAATACCTTTTCCTGTTCCTCTGTGATTGTGGTCCCTGTCATCTGCTGGAAAAAATCACCAAAAAGTTCTATTTCGGACTTTGCCCGATAGTCAATACGTTCTTTTGCCAATTCCCCGCCAACATTCCAATTGGGTCGCTCAATCTGCATGAGATTTGGATAAATTGTTTCCAGCTGCCCGCGCACATCAAGAATTGCCTCCATATCTAAAAGCTCAACAAGCATATAATCTTCTGTTACCGGATATTTTTTTCGATCTTGCAGCAACTCATCAAAAAATCCCTTTACACGACAGACATCGCACCGCGGATGAAGCACTGCTTTTTCAATCGATACACTGCCCTTTTCATCCATATCGACGATGCAGATTCCTTTTTCCTGCCCTGCCTCATCAAAAGAATACTTCATAAGCGAACCTGAATAGCGAATGTTTTCTGCACCGGCACGCTGAGGATTATGTAAATGACCAAGTGCAGTGTAGTCAAATGGTTTAAAATGCGCTGCACGTACATTGCTTGACCCACCAACAGACAGTGGTCGTTCGGAGTCCGTTACAACACCACCAGCAATAAATGCATGTGCCAGTGCTACCTTGCGGCAGTCCGCCGGAAGATGTGATAATCCCTGCTTTACAACATAAGCTGTTGCCATATCAAAATCGATGAGATCCTCCTGGCTAAAAACAGCCCGTACAAGCACCGGTTCAGCATATGTATAAGGCATGAAATACACCGGTCCGAATACATCTTCTAAAACAACCGGCTCCAATTTCCTATCCAATACACCTTTCACAAAAAAGCCACGGTCTTTGAGCAAACGACTTGCAAAGCCTACGCGCTGTGCGCTATCATGATTTCCTGCAATCATAATGACCTTCACTCCCAGATCAAGCAAAAGATGCGATAATGTCTCGTCCAAAAGCTCCACAGCCTCAATTGGCGGCACAGCTCGATCATAAATATCTCCAGCTACAAGAACGGCTTCCGCCTTACTATCCTTTACAATATATTCAAACTCCTTCAACACATAGGCCTGATCCTCTGTCAAATGATGACCATGAAAAATCCGTCCCAGATGCCAATCCGCTGTATGTATAAAACGCAAAATAATACCTCCTTTATCTTTCTATATTTTTATAAAAAAAGAAAGACATTCCCAATCTGCAACGCTCTGCAAACTCATGTAGAAATGTCTTTCCCTTTCCTTATAACTTGGGCACACAATCAAACGGTGTTGCAATACGGATAAGTTCCCTGCCACAGGCACACGGTTCAGGCAGCAGGTTTACCGCCTGCCCGGTCCTATATCGTAAAATCGGCATCGCCTCTGCTGCAATAGTTGTCAGCACAAGTTCACCCATCTGTGATGCGGCCTTCACTGGTTCTGTTCCACCGAACTCAATAATCTCAGGATAGAAACAATCCTCCTGCACATGAAACCCATGTTTTTGCCCGCACTGAAATAAAACCCCTGTATACCCAAGTTCCCTTGACACATATAAATTATATACACTTGCACTAATGCGTTCGCCAATATGCTTCTGCATCGGATTTTGAATCGAGTTATTCAGACAAAAAACCCGTGAAAGCGGATATTCCATAATATCTTTTCCCAAAGCCTGTGTACGAATAACCAACTGCAAAATATTCTGCGGATCGCTTACGATTGTATCAATGCCAAACATATCAAACATCTTCACTGCACGGTTAAAATTAAGCCCCAGTGGAATAACGGTTGCACCCAAAAGCTCTAAAGCATACTGAACATCCATTGCAGTTTCATTTGAATATTCTTCCAATATCCCCACAATCGATCCCTGGACAATACCTGCAGCAGAGAGTACACGTGACATCATCTCAATATTCCGTGCAATATCGCCGTTTGTATAAGCCTTTATAATTTCTTCCGGTCTTTCCTGCATCTGTAAACGAAGTACACCGCTCAGCGGTATCGTCAAAAATTCAAACGGCGAGGCCTTTATAATATCTGCCTGAGTCGTAAAAGGCAATTTCCTTATATCTTCCAGCGACACAATACTATTGCCGGTAACCCCTGCTTCTGTCAATTTATTATGATAAAATGTACTTTTACCATAGGCCCAACGCACTGTTTTTTTCAAGCGACTCATCTGTAATTGGGTCATAGCCTCGCGACTCATCATCTCAATTTCCTGATTCGCGCACATAAAAATCCCCCGTACTCTCTAAAGCATCTACTTTCCTTGTTTATTACATTACAAATACATCGTTTTTTCTGTTATAACAACCGTAAACTTTCCTTTACAACGGTCTTTGATAGAAAAATGGCTGCAAGCTTGTATAACCCATCTTACGAAAATTCAAGATTGCTTCGGTTGCTCCAACAAACAAAATCCCACCTGGCTTCAATGCCTTAAAAAAATTCATATAAAGCTGATCCTTGGCTTCTTCCGTAAAATAAATAACGACATTACGACAAAGAATCAAATCAAAACCTTGCTCAAAACGATCTCTGAGTAAATTATGACGCTTAAATTCAATACGTGATTTAATTTCCGGAACAACCGCAAATTGTCCATCATCTAATGCCTCAAAATACTTTTTCTTGCGAGCCGGAGAAATACTCTTGAGCTCATTATTTGTGTAGATACCACTTTTTGCCTTTGCCAAAATTTCAATATCAAGATCACTGGCCAAAATACGATGCTTCGTTGTCGGTGTCATTTCATTCAAAATCATCGCAAGTGAATACGGTTCCGCTCCAATGGAACAGCCCGCACTCCATATCGTAAGACTTGAACTTCGCTGCAAAAGTTCTGGTAACACATCCGTTTCTAATTTTGAAAATTTATCTGGTGTACGAAAAAATTCCGATACATTGATCGTCAAATATTCAATAAACCGTGCAAACGCATCATGGTCATTTGTAATACTATCAAAATAAGCTACATACGATGTGAATCCATTACGCTGCACAAGATTCCCAATACGGCGCTGCATCTGTTGGGCTTTATAAAGATCAAGATCAATTTCTGTCTTTTCTTTCAATTTCCGCTTAAATACTGCCCAATCTCTTTCATCAATCATTGCAATGCCTCCCTTTTATATCTTTATATATTTTCTCTCCCCTTTCACAAAAATCCTGCTTACCGAAGAAAGTTTATTTAGTAAGGATACATGTGTTTTATATACAAAAAAGCAGACAACAGCCTGCGCGCAGCTGCTATCTGCTTTTTCTTGTTTTATTTGATATCTATTATTTTTTTTGGTACTTCCGGCTTATATTTAGGCAAAGTCACTACAAGAATTCCATTTTTAAATTCTGCCGTAATTTTCTCTTCACTGATATTATCAATGTAGAAAGAACGCTCGAATTTTCCACCCCGGCGTTCACGACAAATATACCGGCCATCTGTATCTTGTTCTTCTTCTCCCTGCCGTGTAGAAATAACGAGATACTTGTTTGCTTCATAAGCCAGTATAATATCTTCCTTCTCAAAACCCGGAAGCTCCGCAAAAACAATATAGGAATCCTCGCATTCCTTTACATCCACACGAAAAGAAGAAAATGCACCACTGACTTTATTAATCGGATTCAACGGCTGTTCCATCACATAATCCATAAAGCGCTCTACGGATTCTTTACCTTTTTCAGCATTACTTTTAAAATTGAATGGTAACATGCTAAACATATGAACTCCTCCTCAGAAACTACTCAAATACTTCTCTCTTCCAATTATAGATCATTTTTCCGAAAATTCAATACTTATTTATTTTTCCATAAAAATACATTTAATTTATTGATTTTGCCACTATGTATGCGTATTCAACTTTTTCGAAAAAGAACTCTGCCAACGATTTCAGTGGCATCCGCAATACAGCCATCACAAGAACGCAGAACTTTCTTTGTATCAATGCCTTTAAGGTCACGACATTTCATTGACCCGTTTTTTGCTGCGAATTCACTCGTAACCTGACAAGCAAGCTTGTAGGTTGCCTGCTTCGTTGATGGTGCATCTATATTGCCATCACTAGTACAGAATCCAACAAGAGCAATCGCTCCCGATACAGCACCACAAGTCCCTTTGGAATCGCCCATACCAAAACCATAACCTTCCATAATTTTGAACATCGTTGTTTCATCAACACCTGCTGCTTCTGCATAGGCGCATGCAACTGCCTGACTGCAATTATAGCCTTTTTTATGGTTTTCTAATGCTTTTTCCACATATTTATTCATTAATGCTTCCCCTATCTATTCACTTTTTTATTTTTCAATATAATGACTGAAACTACCAATACTAAGCTGCGGAAATTCTTCATGAAGCTCTCGCAAAAATCTTTTTGTGCCTATCGCTTTACTCTTTGCCACTGGCATAATTTCAACAAAAGCGTCCGGATCAATATTAAGATTCCGTATCTGTATCATTGCAACCGGCGCCTCCCGGAGGAAGCCCTTCCATGCTGCAAGTTCTTCCTCCCGATCATTAAATCCCGGAAAGTACAGCATATTCAATGAAATATACACATTGTGCACAGCAGCATAGCGGATGGATTCTATGACATCATCAAGCTCGTAGTTACTGCGATAGTAGGCTTTGTAACTGTCCGGCAAACCACTGATGATACTTACACGCATCGTATCAAGTCCGGCATCAACAATTTTTTTAATACCTTCTGTATAACCAGCATTTGTATTGATATTAATTTGTCCCTTATGCGTCTTACTGCGAATAATCTTCATTCCTGCCGCAATATTATCTGCTGCAAGTGACGGTTCACCCTCGCAGCCTTGACCAAAACTAATAATCGCATCCGGAGCTGTCGCTAAATGATAAACACCAACCTCCGCAATTTCCTCCGGTGTCGGACGAAATTTGATACGACTTTGCGGTGATGGGCAGCACTCTGCTGGTTGAAGTGAAATACAGCCAAAACAATTTGCATTGCAAATTGGTGAGGTCGGTATCCCCGCCTCCCAGCGACGATAAAAAAGATTCTGCGCCGTGCAGCAATGCCATTGGAGAGAACAATTCCCAACCTGTTCAACTATACGATTGCCTTTGAGCTCCTTTCTTGTCCGGCTCACAAGCTTTTTAAGATCATGTGTATTATAATGTACCGGATCCCATTTAT
>Ga0172378_10001586_pt1 | contig 21041 bp, 23 predicted proteins | sample GrowelOW332metaG_FD_119755 | JGI IMG/M metagenome (GOLD analysis project Ga0172378, IMG submission 119755) | Groundwater microbial communities from an aquifer near a municipal landfill in Southern Ontario, Canada - Pumphouse #3_1 metaG | ecosystem: Environmental > Aquatic > Deep subsurface >... | reverse complement strand
AGCTTCATAGGCTCCGATCAAACACGCGTCAACGTTTTTCCACATCCCTCCTAAAGCGATAAGCGAGAAAGACACTTTAAAACGATTTTCATCAATTCGCTCAAAAAGATGTGAATAAGAAGGCCTGTATACCATCACATCACCTTCGGTTCCATCTAAAACAGCTTCTGTTCCGTCAAAATAAAAATTACTGTTATCATTTTGTAAATAGCATATTGCCATCTTTCCGTCGCCTAAATATTTCGCTAGACAGCGTCTGTGAAGAGAACGTATTTTCTTTATTACAGAACCGTTAATATCACCTGACATGTTTGCCGGAGAAGTCACTGACTCGTCATGTGAAATCGTATCAACGACTATCGTATTTGATTCCCCGTCAGGGTCGATCCAAACGCCAATATTGGGATCGGTTGGCTCTGTAGACGAAATAGACACTCCGCTATTACCTGTGTTGCCTTTTACGAAAATGTCCGTCTTAGTATAGGACCGTGTAATGAGATCCCATCTATATACGTAATTATCAGTTCCTACATAAGTAGGATGGTCTGACACACTCTGAGCATTTGTGGTAGCAGCTTCACAAAGAGACGCTTTGTTATCAGCTGTTGCAGCGGAAGAAATGGCTTCTTGTGTAGCGGCCTGACATTGTGTTATGACGGCATCACAAAATGTTTTTGCAGCGGTAGCAGCTGTGGCGGCTGAATTTGCAGCAGTTGCGGCCGCTTCTGCATCTGATTTTGCTGTATTAATCGCTGTCGCCGCACTGTTGGCTACAGAAGCAGCTGTATTGGCAGTAGAAGCAGCGGCATTGCAGGCTTCTACGGCTTCATCTACATCGGTTTTTAATAATTGTATTGGAGCACGGGCATACTTTTTCACACCACCGGACTCGTACACGACAGGAATAGAAGTAATCCCGTCGAGCGAATTCACGATCTCGATTTCTCCCGCACTGGAAGAATGCTGACGCACATATTCCAGAAAGCCGGGAAGGGCTTTTGTATAAAAAGCTTCCAATTCCTGTTGTGTAGTCTCCATATCTTTATGCTAAAATTTCAGTGATACAATCCGGAACGGCAGCATAGATGGCTTTAACTTCTTCTGAGGTTAAATAATCTTCCATCTTAAGGTTGCATATGAGATAATTGTCCACTTTATTATAGGCAATGGTACCGCATTCTTTTTCGTCTTTGGTGACTTTTCCGGAAATAGTTACGTTGCTTGCAGTCGTTACTTTTACGAAATCAATCTTAATGTTGTCACCTACTTGTTCACTGAACTTTTCGGTAGCTGTTGTTACTGTTTTTTTCATTTTCTTTGTTTTTAAATAGTTATTTTTTTTCAATTAAATCTACTATCTGACCGTATGCTCCAGCACTTAACGTCTCAGCAGCTACATTCTTAATCATGACGGCTTCCTCGGATGTGATATCAACCGATTCCGGGTGCTCTGAAATTTTCCGGCACAAAAGGTACGCTGCGTATTTCTGCTCCGCGTTCAATTCCGTTCCGTGAATGTGATTTAAATTAAACAATGCAACACTCATGAGTTTCCATATTTCTTCCTGCTGCTTGTTTGGATTAGCAAAATCCACAAATTGTTTTTTTAGATTTACTTTCATATCAATATAGTTTAAAAATATCCTAATTTCATGGAAATCCAACCACCCAATGTGGCGGAATATATAAAAATGCCGGCATTAGCATTGTCTATCGTAACGCTTGATGCTACCGACGTACCATTGCTGCTGAAATCGTTGTAAATATTGTGTCCATAGTCGGGACTAACAATGATGTTTCCTGTCCCAATTTTCTTGACGATTTTGATTTCACCATCTGTTTTCGGTACAGGAAGGGTATAACTATAATTAGTTGCGCTTGACACTTTCGTTACGATTACCTGACCGTCAGGAGACCCTCCGTTGTAGGAAAAGACACCCGTTTTCATGCCCAGGTGATCAAAAAGCGCTCCACCTTCGGCTTTAAGTGCCATCTTGCTACTTCCAGCAGCCGAAAAATATGCAGCAACAGAGTTTTCTAATGTGCAATGAGCATAGATGTATCCAGAAGAATTACCGGCATTAATCTGGGCATAATCATAAGGTAATCCGTTAGTACCTGCCGCATCATCGCGATATGAGGTGAAGGAAGCCCCTCTATATAAATAGATGCTGCCGGCTTCCGCTATCTGGAAGTTATTGTTGATGTCTGTATATCCTATCAGTGATATCTGTGAAGCCTGAATCTTGAAGGTAGCAGCCGTCTGAGTCACAAGTGATTTTAAATTTCCGGTAGCATCAAACGCATACATGCTTATCACATTGTCACGCAATACAAGTCCTGTTGTATTAATAAGAGAACCGTCAGAGTTAAAATGTTCTGCAAATAAAGATGCAGCTGTTGCTGTAGTAACAAGACCGGTATAATTAATCAAATTTCCAGATGCATCAAATCCTCCCACAACAACCGAAATCTTGTCTTTGTTCTGTGAAACATAAGAGGCCGAAGATGCAATGTCTGTGATATTCTCCCAGCTGTTTGAATTGTCATATCCTATATACCGGTATGTGTTACCGTCCGATGTATTATGCCATACGGCCCCGACATGCTGACTTTCAGTACCGCCTGACCACGAGCTCCACGGATTTGACGACTGTGTATAAGTCTCCGCCTTACCTACCTTGCCCTCCAGCGTAGAAATACGCGAATTGGCCGTTGTAATGTCACCCTGTACAGATGTCACCGAAGAAGTTAGTCCGTCTGTTTTCACAGTCAGTTGCGAAACAGCCGTCTCGGTAGCAGTAATGCGATTTGCATAGAGTGTTATATTACTTTCTGCTGCACTGATACGCACGCCCAATTGGGTTACCGAATTTTCCAGTTTGTCCGTCTTGTCAGCATACAATGCAATGCTCTCATTGGCTGCATCAAGATCAATACCCAATTTAGTCGCCGTACCTTTCAGCGTATCAATATTGTTGCCAAGCAACTGTATATTAGTAGCGGTCTGTACAATAGATGTGCTAACCTCCTTCTTATATTCATCCAATGGATGATCCGTTATGGCAAGCTCTGATATATACATATCGCCTGTGAATTGCAGAAGGAAATCTCCTACCGAATCCCATGTTCCGGAATGCTGTAGAATCTGCCAGTCCGTATCTGCTGTGATAGCGGCCTGAATATAGGGCATAGCATTTGCATCCGCGGTACCGGCTCCTTCAAAACCCATCGTGAGCGTGCCGGATTCCCGGCAAAGGAACTTCACGGACATATAAAGTTCGTTCTTCACTTCTGTATAGGCAGAAGACGTCTCTGCGCTGCCTGCCGTATATTCCTTGTGCATGCCTGGCTTCTTTATCAGGGAATTCGGTTGCCGGACATAGCTGTTTGTGAGGCGGAGCATGTTCTTCCCGTCGTACTGCTGCACCTGCGCTACCTGCAACCTGGTAACCAAAGGAGAATTAAGATAAATCAGTTCATCGTTTAGCGTAACAAACTGCGAATCGTTGGCAAATGTCCAACCGTCAAGCGACTCGGTGAAGGTAGCGTTCTTTAAATAGTTGTCATCCTCGGTAAGCTGATATATTATTTTTTGATAGTTGGTTGCGAACATTCCGCGGAGCATATCTATCTTGCTATTCAGGTCCTCACCGGTGCTGCGCTGTCTATACTCGCCTACCGCATAGAGATTAATCACGTAGGCACCGAAATCCTGTAGCCATCCGAACAGGTGATTATATATGCCCTGCAAATTGCCGATACGGGTTTTGAGGGCATTGTCCGGATCAGTCTTTAATCCGTAGGCTACATCCAGATAAGGAGTCTTATTCCCTACAGACATGATTTGCATGATACCTTTACGATCTGTATCCGTAGCATTGTCTATGCGGACGAACGTATCACCTTCTACAATAAGCGATGTAGATGCGCCATCCATCGTACTGGAAAAATTCTTGAAAGTCACCCAGTCAAGGCGATTTTCACCGGCGGATGTATCGCCTATACCAACAGCCGTGATTATAAGTTCGTAGGTTTTTGTGATGTAACTATTGTTTTCCGCTGACGGGGAACCGTTGTACTGCTGCACCATAATGTAATCACCGGCACGGAAAGGATTATACAGCTTTCCGTTTTCGGTTTTTAGATAGACTCTTCCGGAGGTGCTATCATAATGATTCACTTCCATCATCCCCGAAAAGATACGGTTATCATTTTCACCGAGCATCTGCGAAACGATAAATTCAAAGACACGAAGAGAACCGCGGATAATGGCATTATCCACTTCCAGTGTGGATTTATTTTCTTTTACGCCCAGAGCATTCACAACCTCCTGGATGAAAAGGGCCCAACCTTTACCCGTCGTGAATCCTGATATATAATCTTTAGAAACAAGGCTTTTACGAAATTCTGAATTACCGTTAACTTGAAGCCGGCCAAGTTCGGCCAGACCATCAGAATGTAGCTTTGAACCGGTTTCGGAGCCTTCGGTGTAAAGACCGGAAATTAAACCTCCTAAAAAAGAAACAAGGAAATTAGTTGAATCCTCTTTGTCTTTGCGAAGGACCTTCTTCCAAAAATCAGAGTCTTCGGATATATTATCGGCATATCCAGCTTTTACTTTTTGTCTCGAATCATCTTCTGTATCTGTATTATCTTCTGTCGTAGATGGATCCATATATAAGTATCCGTCATCATCACGACTAAGACTATCCAATAAAGGTTTATTGTTATGCGTATGTCCATTTCCTGTGACAGTAGTTTTCGTTTCTGAGACAGAGCCGGAAGAAGACACCCCGGCTGTACCAAGTTCTCTAAGCCGTTCACTTCGTGGCCTGGCCGCCCGTTTATTGGTTATCACCGTATATGTCTCTTTTTCTGTCATTTTATTACTGTTTAAATGTTAGTTAAACATCTTCGGAACAATAGTGTTCTTCTTTTAATTGTACGAGATGGAGCTCTGATTCTTCTTTACATAAATTTTCAACACTTCCCAATCTCATAAAAATACCGGCAGTCACAGCTTCTGAGAAAAGCAGAGTATCAGCTTCAGGTAATTCGGCTGTTCCTGTTATCTTAAAACACCGATCTGCGTATTGTGAATAATAATTATTTATTATAAGATGAGATAAGCTATCTTCCGTTCCTGCACGTTTTAATTTGTCGACGACTGTATAATCGGCCCTTTTCAGAAGCCCAAGACAAGAAGGAGGCAATGTCCCTGATGTTCCTACAATAGTATCTACGTTTTCTCCTTCCTTGGCATTCGTATTTATATAAGCTTTATCCTCCACATCTTCCGTATCAATACTATTCCCATATTGATCAACAAGTTCAATACTTATATTTTTGATGAGATACCAGACTATCATGCCATTATAGTCTTCACGAACACGACGCTTATGTGCATCAAGCATATAAATTCCGTCCATAATGGCTATATCCATCCATCCCCCTTCATAAGGCATTTTTAAATATTCTCCAGCTTCAAGCTTAGAGATGGAAGAAGGAATTGTTGTTGTAAATCCAATCATCCATTTGTTATTTGCAAAGCCTTTTCCTCCTGTTAAGCTGTTCCCGTGATCTATATTCGAAGCATCATAGAAACAAAGATAACCTACTGCTACGGCAGCCGAAGCTTTTGTCCAGTTGTCACCGTCAGAATGTTCTGCCGTATCGTTGGCATAAGGTGTTTCAAGTGTATATCCCTCAAGTAAAGAAGACTCATCGTTATTATTATTCCAGAGCCTTATTTTTACAGGAATATATATATAGTTAACTTCCTCACTTCCATTTATCAGATTATCCGTTTCGACATTGAATTTACCGGAACCCTCAAAAGGATTTAAAACGAAGTCAAATAGAATCTCCGTTTTCATTCTTAATTTATAATCCGTATTATGCAAATAGGGTACATATACTTTTTTTGTTCTCACGATTTCTTTCAGAGCATTTATAGCTGTTATATCCGTTGTCGGTTCATGCCATCTCAAATTATAATACCCTGAATAAGTGTGATCATCACTTTCACGGCTGTTTGTGCCCAACATCTCCAAGCCTTTTAGCTGAGTGGGAGCGGTAGGATAATAACTTTCAGGTCGGAATCGTTGCCATTTTAGCAATACTCCCGTATGTGTATCTCCACTTAATAAAGGAGTTGTCTTAAAATATTTTGCTCCGTTTTTAGCTATTAAACCTTCACCTCCATCACCTATACGCAAGGTAAATCCATTCGGATTTTTATAAGAGTTATTTTCTAATTCTCCGTCAAGGGGTATTGTAAACGTTTCATCGGCCGAATCTTCCTGATAACTTACTCCCTGGTCAAGCAGGGTCGTGTTGCCATAGGGTGAAAATGTGACTTTTACATTGTTAAGGACTTTATCTACTCCCAACACGGAATCTGTGTCACTCCAATTTACATTCTCCGTTTTCCCTGTTGTCCTCAAGCCTTCTAAATCATAGATGTAAAGAACTCCTCCCCGTTGTTCACAACCTAATGAAAACGCCTTTAATATCTCTTCTAGAATTTTATATAGACTCATAGCTTCTCCATCCTCATCAAACCAGTTCCCGCTGTCTATATATAGGTCATTAAAATCTACGGTTTCTCCTCCATCATCAGTCCCCCAACAGAGAGTGGCCTTTATCACTGTATTTGTAAGATTTAGACCGCTGGCAGTAATTATCTCCGAAAAAAGAGTCATAATACTTTTTAATCCGCTTCCGGAGAAGTTTTTCCTATCCAAGCCCGCCAAATCACTGAATGTTAATATTACATCATAATTCTTTTCATAAGAATAAGGTTCTTCATAAACTTCCGGATCCAACATTCCGCTCCAATACAAAACTCCGTCAATATAAATATCCAATCGGGCATCGTCCCATTTTATCGAGTAAAGTTCAATATATTTTCTATCTGTTTCAGAGTTCAATGTCAATGTCGCATGCGAAGTCTTTACGGGATCCGTTTTATCTTTATCATCCCATTCAATTACAAAAGGATCTTCGGATAACTCCATTTCCTCAGCCGTCCAAGTATCAGTATCTGTCTTTTCCTTCCAAATCTCGGCCCGTATTATTCGACCCTTCACGGATACCGTCTCTCCATAAAATCTTAAGGCTTTCATGTCGTTCTACGGGTTATATGATTCATCTTATTTAAAATACCTACAAGCGTGCGACCCTCTATATGGAATTTCACCGTGCCATCATTCCTTCCGCCTGTACCGATAATATTCTGCAATTTATCCAAAGGAGCCACCACCTCCGGATTATTACTGGCTCCGGCATATTCTCCGAAAATACCGAGTGTAGGACCGTAGGCAAGTCCCCCGGCAGCAAATTTTGGAAGACTTGCAAAAGCAGCCATTACACTGGCTACAGCCGCAATAGCCATTGCAGCTCCTACAATCGGTATCCCTGCCACCGAATCTGCCGCTTTTGATCCTGCTTCTGCCTGAGCTGCCACAGTACTTGTTTTTTGGACAGGAAGCAAAGTCATTATAGCCGATATTGCCTGAGCTGTTGCCTGGGCAACATTGCCTCCCCATTCCAACCACTGTCCTGCTTGTCCGCCGATACTTCGGCCAAGACTGCTGAAAGCATTTCCTATACTGTATATCCCGGAAGTCATTCTCTCCTGTTTCTTCCTTGTCTCGTCAATGACCTTTTGATATGTATTGAGATTCTTTACCGGTGTTTTCAAGTCATCGATAGCCTGTATCTGTTTGCCATTGTATTTCGTTTCTACTTCTTTCTCGTAAGCTTTCGGACGGTTTACCATAGCCAGCAGATTTTTCTGGGCCTCAGTTCCGAGTTTTCCTATCACCTTATCCACATCCTGCTTGTTTTCCAATTCGAAAGAAATGACGTTTTTTTTGTTGGTGAGTTCATCTATTTCGCTCTGGATCCTTATCCGATCCTCCTGGTTCACAGCAAGAGACAACTTGGTCTGTTTTGCCTGAATCTGGGCCTCAAGTTTATTGATAGACCCTTCAGGAAGAGTGAGTTCAATTTCCAGTTCTGCACGCTTTTCTTTCATTTCCTGAAGTTCCTGATACAATTTCGTACGGCTCTCAGGATCTATGGATTTATCTACTTTTTTTTCTTGCTTTTCTATTTGTTCGTCAAGGTAGCCAAGACTTCCTTTCGGAGATGGCTTTTTCTTCTTTTTGTTACCATCAAGCGAAAGGTCTATGTTAGCGTTTTTCTTTTTTGTCGCCGCATTCTGCTCAATTGCCTCCGTATTCTCTTGTACGGATTCCGTACTCTTTTTTACAGGATCGTCGCTGATTCCGAAGAAGTTTTTCACCCATTCCCACGCTTCTTTGATTACAGCCGATGCCTTTTGGAAGGCTTTTACCAGGAAGTTCCATACTGCGGATGCCACATTCTTCACGGCCATCCAGACTTTGTCACACACCTGACGAAATCCTTCGAAGTGATTGTAAGCATAAATCACTGCGGCAACAAGGGCGGAAACAGCCATTATTACAACGGCTATAGGATTTGCACTCAGTACGGCGTTCATAGCCATCTGTACGGCTTCCCATGTTTTGGTAGCTGCTGCTACCACTTTAGTGGTGGCAGCGTGTATGGCGGTTGCACTGGTACAGGCTACTGTAACTTCCTTGACGGTTAGCATTACACCTTTAAGCTGTCCGAAAATAGAAACTAAAGCAGCAATGTTAGCGGCATTTTCCGATACGATCATTATGTATGGAGCAAAACTTCCTGTAAGATCCGTCAATCCGATCTTTATGTCATTGATTTGCGCTTTCATCACTTCCATTTTGTGAGCGCTTGTTTCTGTTCGTATCGCAGCCTGTTCTTCGGCCACATTGGTGTTCGTCACGGAGGCTGTCATTTTATCAACCGCTTCCGAGTTCTTAATCAGGAATTGCGCTGCCGCAATATTCTCCATACCGAAGATTTTACTTAAATAAGTGGCATCGGAAAGTTTCGGTTTTAGCGCATCGAGGGCGGAACTGAGCGATGTCTTTGTCAAGTCCACATTGAGCATCGTATTCAGTTTCAATATAATGTTGCGAAGCGCGGTTCCGGATTCACTTCCTTTCAGGTTTGCTTTTGATAGGACTTCCAAGGCGCCGGCTGTCTGTTCCACATTCAGGCCCATTGCGCTTGCAGCAGCTCCAACGACTTTGAATGATTCTGAAAGATCTACAATTTCGGCAGCTCCATATTTTGAACCGGCAGCCAGAACATTTATTACCCTTCCTGCCTGATCAGCTCCAAGACCAAACTGGTTTATTGTTCCTGCCAAAGAATTTGCTGCATTGTCGATTGTCATTCCGGATGCTTCTGCCAATTTGATGGACTTTTCAGCCAGTTCATTCAATCCGTTCATGCCAATATCGGCTACCTGTATCTGTGATGCAAGAATAGAGTAGGCACGTGCCGTGTTGTCAGCTCCAAGTCCGGACTCTTTTCCGAACTCACGCGATTTCTCTTTCAGCTGTTCCAAATCATCTCCCACAATTCCGGTTATTGAGCTTAAATCCGCCATGGATTGATTGAAAGAAAGACCTTTTTCACCAGCTTCCGTAAACATTTCTCCGAATCTGTCTGACAGTTGAAGAATCGAATTCAGGTCAACAGCGCGAAGCCCTGATACAGACACTTTCAGTTTATCAACGGCCTTTTCCGCGTCTTTTCCGGATTCTTCTACACCTCCAAACGATTCTTTTGTCTTTTTCCCTGAAGAAACCGCTTCTTCTCCGGTATCCTTCAGCGCATCGGTTATTTTTTCAGCAGATGTTTTAACTTTGTCCGAAGCATTTTCTATGCCTTTCATAGATTCAGAAGCTTTTTGGCCAACCTGGGATGCCTTGGTTACAATACCCTGCATGGATTCTGCAACTTTATTTAACTGTTCTGATATTAAATCTTTTAGGTTAAATTCTATGCTAACTGAAATATTAGACATATATTTGTATGAATTAAATGATTAGGTATGAAATACGTTCTTGCAATTACATTTATAGTATTATACTCATGGGGAATGCTCCGGGCTATTCTTCACAATTTTTTCAAGGATTAATCCATCTTCGCCTTTCTTTTCATTATTTCGAATCTTTCCCGAGTACTCCTTGTTTCCTTTTTCTTTCCCTTATCGGGATCGTCCCAGTCGAACCGGCAAATGTCTGTCACTTTTAAGGCCTTACTGCTCCATGGCTGCAACATGCTGCAGGCGATAAATCTCGAGCGTTCCCAATACTCCTGTATGCCGTAGCGCCGCCAATTATCATAAACTGCCTGGAATTCCGCAGGAGTGAGACGGTCAAAGCTTTCTATGCTCATACCTATTCCGCCTACGGCAATTCCAAGCAGTCCGGTTATTTCGACTTCGACGGATTCTTTTTTTTTGCATCGTCACCCGAGGTGTTTTCCTCAAAGGCTTTCTGAAATTGTACGAAGTCATCCATACTGATTCCATCCGCGAATTTGTCCGCATCAATCTGGAATGGTATATTTTCTGCATTGCAGGCAGAAGCCACGCAACACCACATGAACGTCGTGATATTCACGATATCATTGCCCATCTGGGACACCTCGGAACCCGTTTCTTTCTTGAAACGCCTCATTGCTCCCATCGTTACATACATTGGGTACTCTTTGCCGTATAGTTTCACTTTACCCATATGCTAACCCTCCGCAACACCTTCATAGTTATCGGGCGCAAATACACTAGGCGCTCCATCATTTGATAAACTGATATCGTAAGTCACATCATCCTGAGCCGGAGAACTTTCCTTGATTGAATCAATCACGAAATTTCCAACCAGATAAGGGGATGTATCACTTTCACGGTGAAAAGCTTTAAGCTCTACGCTTTTCCCGGCATACCACCCTGTAAGAACAGTCTTCACGCCCGTTTCGGTTTCGGAATAATAAGCAAGCCCGGAAGCCGTAACACTTATCTTTAACCCCGTAACGGATTTAGATTTAAAGAGTCCGGCAGAGCCTTGTTTCTCTGTAGAAGCCGGCTTCACGGAACGTTCTTTTGTATCGCTCTGATAGGTAGTCTCATGCTTCGTACAATGTCCTACACACTTGCCTGAAACACTTAAAAGCAGGTCGCTGCCACTAACATATCCATCCATTTTCAAATCAATTTTTTAGTTATTAATACTTTAGTAAGATAGGCAAGTATGGTTCCGGAAATCAAACCGATTAAAAACCATTTAAAGCCCGTTTTAAAACTTATTCCGACAGGAACAGATTTTTGTATAGATAAGGAATCTCTTCTTGTGTAAATAAGACTGTCTTTCTGTTCCTTAAGCCGGATGATGCTGTCCTGATATATCTCGACTCGTTGCTGTATACTGTCGCATCGCGCCGTTATCTTGATATATCCTTTTTCATTTCTGCCCACTTTTACGCTGGTCGGTCCATCACGAGCCGTATAAACTGCCCCAGAAGGCAAGCTGTCTATCGCGCTTGGATTAATTGTCAGCTGGACCTCGTATGTCTGACTCGGTATGTAGGTCGTCACGCGGTTTACGGATCTTTCGAGACTTTTCATCAACCGGGTTGTTTCCGCGTTCTCCGTCGTCCGGGTCGTTTCGCTCAAGGTCCTGCAGGCCGCGAACAACAGGACAATCAGACAGATACTTGCAGCTCTTACTTTTCTCCACAGCACGGCGCAAGCCGCCCACTTCTTTTCGTAAATCACTTAATTGCTTTTTTAAGGGTTCTACAATGTCAGTCATTAGAATAGAGACGGATTTACGGACATTATCAAGTTCCTGGTTTACCGTAGCGGAGTTCATTTGTTTAAGTTCTTCGCGAAGTTTTTGTATCTCTACAAGAGCCTTGTCCAGCTCTGTCTTGTTCAATTTACGTCCGATCCATAAACCGAGCGCCGCCGCCATGGGCGAAACAAAAACCAAAATTATCTGTGTCCAATCCGTCATCATAATTTTTTTAGAGTTTACAGAGCAAGTCCCAACCGGCTCTGATATCATTCATATTTGCCTGAACCCCGTTTTCCACCTGGCTCATTCCGGCCACGATACGTGTCATGTCATTTTGATTCGACAGATTCACTGTCTTATCTGCACCGATACCACTCACATGGCTCACGGTGGCAATGTAGCTTTGCGTGTCGTTCTCGTTAGGCGGCGCCCAGCGCGAGATAATCGTGCGGATAGTCTTCAGGCCCTTTCGTTCTTGATATCCTTGCAGGATTTTCATTCCTGCCCGGTACCCGTGTGCTATATCGATAAACGTCTTGTAACTCTTATCCGAACCGATTATTTCACCCTTGAACGAATCCGAATTCTTACGGATGTTCAAAGGGTTATTGTTTCTCAATCCTCTGCTAGCCATGATCATGCAGCTTTAAAGGTTGCTGATCCTCCACGGCTGTCGAGTACTACGAATTCTTCTCCGAATCCGATGTTGGTGTCTGCCTCCATCTTCATCTTGAAGAAATACAAATCGCTAGCATTTGTCAATTTGTCTATCTGGATCACGTCCTCATCCGAACTGAGGTTTACGGCAGCAAACAAGTTCCCGTTTGTATCCGGACTGCAAAGGGTGGCTACGATAAGACCGTCTGGCCACTTAGCAAGTGTCTCGATAGTGATATCTTTGTACTTCTTCGGGTTTAAAGTAGTATCATTCACATTCTTGTTCTCTTTTGCTGTGAGTTCGTCGTCGTAGGTCATCCAGTCAGAATAGCTCATAAGGATACGCAACTTCGGATTTCCGATCATAGTCAAAGGAATTTTCAAGCGCAAAGCTTTCATCTTTCCAAGCATAGTTGTTTCCGTAGTAGTTGCCAACACGTAATCCGTAGCCTTTGCCGCTTGTGGCAGGATGCCGTTCATCAGCTGATCAGCTCCGTCACCATACTCGCCGTTGATATAGTGGTCGCCCAATTCAAAAGTGACCTGTTTGCTTAGTTCTTCAAGCAGCTTGTTCTGTATATTGGCAGGAAGTTCGCGGAATACAAGATTCCCGGTCGGTTGGAAAGGACGCCAGATATTTTCGAAAGCGGCCGGATCGAAGGTGGTAAACGCCATAAACTTGTGCGGTTCAAGTACCTGTTCGCTGTAAGTAAAATCACCCTTGCTGTTTTCCAAAGTAGGGTTATTATTCACTTTTTGCAACATTTTCCCTGTCTTGATGCGTGGAATGCTGATTTTTTTGGTTACATTGGGAATGACCATCATCAGACCTTTATCCACGATCTCATTTCCTGTAGCGGCAAGGGTGAGCAATTGTTCAAGTACTTCGCCACTATAATTTGTATTAGATACATTAATTGCCATAAAACAAATATTTATAATTATTAAACATCTATTAATTCGGATCGTTTAGAAGCCGATCCGTTGTTTTCCCTGTATAGTTACCTTTGTTTTGCCTCCGGTCACCAGCGTGCCTCCAAAACTTTTTATCGGTGGTTTCTGCACTCCGGCAGACATTCCGCCATGTTTAACAGGTACACTCATTTCACTCCGTTGTAATGATTTTTGATTTCCTGTTGTCTGCGATCCCAAGCACTTTTAGCTTCCGGTTCGTTGTTATTAAATTCATTTTTCAACAAACGTTTTGGATGCATGGCATTCAGAATTTTTTCACCATTTTCGCGGTCAGCTTTCAAAATATTTTTGTAGGAATCCTTTTGATCTGCTGAGAGACGTCCGTCCTTTACGGCATTTTCCACAATGGCTTCAATCTGTTTTTCCTCTTCGGCGGCTATCTGAGTCTTCAGTTCGCCATTTTCTTTTTCAAGCGTTTCCGCTCTGTCGGCTTTATCGGCCGTCTCTTTCAGTATACGTGTCACATCTTCTTCGCTTGCACAATTGGCAAAGCGCGGAATTTTTTTTACATCTTCCAATTTCATGTTATGATTATTTTGTGGCTTCATCAGCCGGTTAGTAATTATCTTGTATATATCTTCAGTGGTGGCATCATCCGGTACCGGTTCCGCATCATATATCCCATCAATAAGCCCGGCTTCTTGTGCTTCTTGCGCAGTCAGAAAGTGATCCTTTCCGTCAAAATACATGGATTTGATATCTTCGGGGGTCTTTCCGCACCGCTTACTAATCATTGTCGCCACTGTGTCCTCAAGCCCCTCAATTTGTTGAATCATCTCTCGCAACTCATTCTTATTGCCGAACACTCCTCCGCTTACATTGTGTAGCATGATACGGCTGTATTTGCTCATTTCCAAATGTCTGCCGCAAAGAGCTATTATGCCGGCAATACTGGCAGCAACACCATCAACAAAAAGACTCACATCTGCCGGGCAATTGGCTATTGCATTATAGATAGCAATACCCGGATACACGTCACCCCCGATAGAGTTTATTCTTATCTCGATATTGCGATACTGCCCCTGCAGGTACATCAGTTCCTGTACAAAGTCGCGGCTCGATACTTTTCCGTCGCCGCTTTCATCACTGATCTCGCCGTACAAGAGCAGGCTCGCAGTGGTTTCACTCAATATTTGTTTGAAGATTTTCATCGCATTCTTTGTTTTTCTTACGCAAACTTACCTCGCCTAAATCCACTCTCCAAAAAAGTATGTAACGCTTATAAAGTCTTATGTAACAACTCTGTAATAGCATGCAAGCTGTTCATTTTAATTTTCTTTACCCGCCATGTTTATGCAACTTTGTGCATAAACATATTATCGATATGGCAGATTTGACAAGTCAACAGAAAAAAGAATATGCCCGAACGCTCTACCTGAAAGAGAATTTCACCCAGGCTGAAATTGCCGAGCGCGTGGGAACTACCCGTCAATCCATAATTCGATGGATCAAGGATGGAAAATGGGAAGAGATGAAAGTGGGCATCACACTGAGTAAGGAACAACAGATAGCCAATCTACAGAGACAGGTCATGGAATTGAATGATGTAATTCTAAACCGTGAGGAAGGAAAACGTTTTGCCACGTCAGCCGAAGCCGACACTCTTGGAAAACTTGCTGCAGCTATCAAAAAAATGGAAACAGATATCGGAATATCCGACATCGTAAGTGTGGGCATACGGTTCGTTGAATGGCTTCGTCCCGTGGATTATGACAAGGCAAAGGAATTCACGCAACTTTGGGATAAATTTCTAAAAGACCAGTTATGATACAGCAGGATAGAGACTCTCTTCGGAAATGGGAAGAATATAAAGAAGATATCACGCGTTCCACACCGGTAGATTCCAAAATGTCTAAAGCCGAAATTGAAAAGCATCGGCTTTACCTGGAAGCACACCCGGAAGAATGGATTGCATTCTTCTTTCCGAAGTATGCCAAATATCCGTTTGCTCCATTCCATAAAAAAGCAATCAAACGGATTTTGAACAATCCTGAATGGTACGAAGTACTCTCCTGGAGCCGCGAACTGGCAAAGAGTACCGTGGTAATGTTTTGTGTGATGTATCTTGCCCTTACGGGAAAGAAAAAGAACGTAATGCTGGCCAGTGCCACACAGGACTCCGCCAAGAGATTACTTGATCCTTACAGGGCTAACTTCGAAGCTAACGGACGAATTAAAGCCTATTATGGAACGCAGATAAATCTAGGTTCGTGGACCGATACGGAATTTATCCCGAAATGCGGATGTGCCTTCCGTGCCATCGGTGCCGGAAATGCTCCCCGTGGAAGCCGAAACGAAGCCGTCCGCCCGGATGTCCTGTTGGTGGATGACTTCGACACTGACGAAGACTGCCGTAATATTGAAACTGTCACAAAAAAGTGGGAATGGTACGAGCAGGCGTTTTATGCTACCCGTTCCATCTCGGAACCCACCACTATAATATGGTGCGGGAATCTTATCGCCCGGGATTGCTGCGTAGCCCGTGCGGCAAAATTGGCTGATCATCACGATATCGTGAACATACGCGACAAAAACGGGCACAGCAGCTGGCCGGAAAAGAATACGGAGGAACATATCGACACCGTACTCCGTAAAATCAGCGCGGCAAGTGCACAAAAGGAATATTACAACAATCCGATAACCGAAGGAGAGATATTCAAGAAGCTCACTTACGGTAAAATACCGGCCTTGCAGAAGTTCCCTTTTCTGGTCATCTATGGCGACCCTGCACCGGGCGAGAACAAGACGAAGAACAGCAGTACGAAAAGTTGCATGTTGCTCGGAATCATTGCCAAGACACTGTATGTAATCAAAGTATTTTTGGATCGCGGACTGAATGCCGACTTCATTGGCTGGTACGTGGAACTTCTCCGCTATGTAAACGGTAAAACCAACGTTTATTGCTACATGGAAAATAACAAGTTGCAGGATCCTTTTTTCCAACAGGTGTTTAAGCCTCTGTACCAGAAAGCCGCACAGGAGCACCATATACAACTTTATATCAAAGGTGATACCGAGAAAAAGACAGACAAGGCAACCCGTATCGAAGCGAACTTGCAGCCCTTGTTTGAGGAAGGAAATATTATCTTCAACGTAGATGAGCAGGACAACCCTCATATGAAGCGTCTCGACGACCAGTTCAAGCTGTTTACCCTTTCGCTCAAATATCCAGCCGACGGACCCGATTGCGTGGAAGGCGGTTACAGGATTCTACGCAAGAAAGAAGGCTCCAGAAACCCGGTTATTACCCTTGGAGGAAATAAGTTAAAACATAACAATCATAAATTATGAGTACATTCATCAATACTGAAGACTATGATGCGAGCATCCATGCCGAAATACTGACTGCTCTTACACGGAGTGACGCCGCTATCATAGAGATATGTGAAGACCGCGCAATCGCCGAGATGCGCGGATACATGTCAGCCCGCTATGATGTTGACACAATTTTTTCTGCAACCGGCGACAGCCGAAACCCGCTCATCCTGATGATGGCTATTGACATCAGTGTATATCACATATTCTGCATACACAATCCGCAGAAACTCTCACAGATTCGTAAGGACCGATACGACCGGGCTATTGACTGGCTCAAACAGGTGGCCTCCTGCAAAATCAGTATAGACGGAGTACCACTTCTTGGCAACGACACACAAAAGATAAACAGTCCCTGGCTGATGTCAAGTAACCCTAAACGTACCAATCATCTTTAATACATTACAATTATGATCATATCCGATAAAATAACCTCTTTTTTCAATAGGGGGAAAGGAAACCGAATCACGGAAGGCAGCCCGATGACACGTCCTCAAGGAACAGTTATTATCACCCAGCCGCGACGTTTCGGAATTACGCTGGATGATTACATGCTGGCGATCCGCAGCGCGGAAAATGTAGACCTCACTCAAAGGACCAAATTATACGATCTTTATGCCGAGGCTGTGATGGATCCACACTTGTTTTCTGTCATTCAGAAACGCAAGTCCGGAACTGTCGGAAAGCGGATTGAGTTCCGTCGCAACGGTGTGGCAGATGACCGCGTGAATGCACAGATTGCATCGCCTTGGTTCCTTCGTTTCGTAGAGGATGTTATCGACTCGCAATTTTGGGGATTTACCCTGGTACAGTTCTACATCAACGAACAGGGATGGATAGACTACTTCCTTATTCCGCGTAAGCATGTAGATCCGGTTCTCAGGCTAATTAAGACCAGACAGACGGACATATTCGGTCATTCGTTCGACGAATATACCGACCTTGTGATGATCCAAGGTAAAGAACCGCTCGGTATCCTGGCACGCACAACCCCATACGTGATTTACAAACGCGGAACACTGGGCGACTGGGCACAGTTCTCTGAAATCTTCGGAATGCCGACACGTCTGTATACTTACGATTCGGCCGATCCTGGCGCGCGACAGGAAGTCCTTAGCGCTGCTGAACAGCAAGGAGGTGCAAACGTCTTCATCTGTCCGGACGGAACAAAACTTGAATTTCCGGAAGCGGGAAATAAGACCGGTTCGTCCGACCTGTATGCTGCACTAATCGACCGTTGTAATGCCGAGATGAGTAAAGCCGTCCTTGGCAATACCCTCACTACCGAAGCCAGCGAAACGGGTACACAGGCTCTTGGCACTGTACACAGCAAAGTAGAAGAAGAACTGATACGCCAGGACGGTCTGTTTGTCCTGAATGTTCTTAATTACGAGATGGCCGATCAGTTTGCAGCACTTGGCGTGAATACTTCCGGGGGTGAATTCGTTTTTGTAGAAGAAGAAACGATGACGACAAAGGAAAAAGCTGAAGTATTATCCACCGCATACAATACTTTCCATTTGCCTATCGCGGACGATTATCTGTACGAAACCCTTAAAATAGAGAAACAGGACAATTACGACGAATTAAAACGTCAGCAGGAGGAAAAGTCACAGGCTCAGACCGTCTTGTTGAATAATATTCAAAATGATGGACGGCAGGATACGGATCCGAACAAACAACCTCAAAACCGTTTGCAAGGTTTTTTCGTGAACGCCCCGCAAGACGGGGCTTTAAAATGGTAATTGACGATCTCTACTATGGAAGCTGCTGTCATCACCATCTCGAGAACAAAGCTCCGGAACATTCGTTTACATTCTCGGAAGATATTATGACAAAAGCTTTAAAGAAAATCTATGAAAAAGATTTCAATCCGGAGGATGAGATAGACGAAAGCCTATTCCGGGAAACCTGGCGTATTATAGACAATGCCGCATCTGAAGGTGTCGGTCAGATAGATTATGAGCCGAAAACGACTTTCTTGCAGGAACTGAAAACCAATAACGCCGTATTCTCCGCCTTTAAAGTACACCGTCTACAGAACGATATTGCTGCGCAGATGACTGACGATAACGGACAACTTAAACCTTTCTCTAAATTCGCTCAGGATGTTCAGGGCATTACCGACCATCAATGTCGTCGATGGCTTCAGACCGAATATGACACGGCTGTGAAACGCGCCCATGATGCCGTGCAGTGGAAAGAATTTGAGGCCCATGCCGATTTATTTCCTAATCTGGAATGGATGCCAAGTACAGCCGTTCATCCGGATACCGTCCATGCAAGTTTTGTAGGAACCATCTTACCGAAAGACAATCCGTTTTGGGATAGGCATCATCCGGGAGACCATTGGGGATGCCAGTGCACACTTCAAGAAACGGATGAATCTGCAAACAAAGAACCTGCTGTCACATCCGAACAGAATCCCCTTCCGGGATTGGATAACAATCCGGGCAAGGACGGCAAACTGTTCAGTAATACGCATCCGTATTTTACAGAGTCTTATTCCGGAGCAAAAGAAGCAGTAAAAAAATTGATGAAGAATGAAAAAATTCAAACGAACAAAAACAAGCAAAAATGACACCCGAACAATTTATGGAATTGTTGAGAAAGAAACATTCACAATTATATTCAGCTATTCATGTTACGCTTCCGATCAAGATAGGTGTGAAGGCGAAAAACTTCTTTACCGACTGCTTCCGCCGTGGACAAAGTCCTACAGGCCAGACATGGCCGGTTACAAAAAGGCAACTCTCCGGTTCAAAGTCGGCCGCTTCCGGTTACGGCCCCCTGCTATCCGGTCGTACGCACCTCATGCGCAGCATAGAGAGTCATCCGGGAGACGCAAATGTAACCATCACCAATCCTCTACTGTATGCAGTCGTGCACAATGATGGTTTCGACGGCACCGTGTCCATACCGCAGCACACCCGCAATCTGTCACTATCAAACAAGAGGAAGGGAAAGAAGACTGACGGTAAGACATCGACCGTGATAAAGGCCCATTCACGCCACATGCACATACCGCAGCGGCAATTTATCGGCCCATCTCCACAGCTGAACGATGTGATAAAAAAAGAACTGGAAGATGCGATTAATAACATATTTAAAAACGATTAAAACGACATGGAAACACTCTTTAATGATATTCAAAGCCGTATAGCAGAAGGAACCCCGTCGCTAAGCCTGACGGATGAGGATTACGGACAGCTTGATTTCGCAGAAGACCAGTATCCGGTGACATTCCCGTGCGTGCTGATATCCGCACCCGAAGTAGCCTGGGACAATTTAATGGACCGCACGCAAAAAGGCACAGCAACGATCACCGTGAAACTGGCATTAGACTGCTATGCAGATACCCATTATGGCAGCACTCAGGAAAATCAGGCTACAGATCGCATGAAGATGGCTTCAGACATCAACAAACTACTGAACTGCTATAAATTCAATAGTGCCCGAGGTCCTATGGTGAGAACCGTAAGCCGGACTTACAGTCTTCAGGGTGGGATTAAAGTGTATGAAAATACCTACCGCGTGAATGTTACGGATTAATTACCAGATTGAAAGTTGTGATTCACGTTCGCTAATCGCCTTTTGATATTTATCCGAGGCCGAAGCATTAATGATGTTGTAAAATGTTTTTTCGCAGATATGATATTTGGGCCAGATGTAGCGACGCAGGATTTCGCGGTTCGACAATCCGGATTTTGCATGTTCGTCATATATTTGCAAAACATCTTTTATCCGATAGAGATAAGAACGACCGACGATTTTTCTATGCTTATTCATATTTGGAGTGAAAATATTTTGTTATATGCAAATATAAAAGAAATACTCAATAGTTCTATCTGTTTATATAAAGAAAAGTCCCGACAGGAAAAATCTGTCGGGACTTCTTAATAAGTTAAACCTCTTATTCAAATCCTGTTGAAACTATCATAAAACAAACAATTGCCATCTTGAATTTAATTGCATCTTCTTTGTCATCAAAACTTTTGTCTATATCAACTTTAACTTTGTCACCTAATTTATCAAGAATCAAATCTGCACTAGATTCATGACCCATAAGACTTATTATACCTCGTATATAATCTTCCGTAAATTCAAATTCACATTTAACTGTTTTCATATTATCTCGTTTTCATTGATTAATTTAATGCGTGTAGTTTTAATTTTTCCGCAGTGTGTACAGCGACTAATGATAATATGAGCCGTCTGCAAATCTTTTATAAGGGGGTGTGCAATATCTATATTGCTAATTACCGTATAGGAATGTATCCCCAAAAGGCATTTTAGTGTATCAATCATAAAAGTCCTCCTTCCTCTCTGAACGGCTTGATCACTGTTTCCAATAACTTCGACACAATCACACGT
>Ga0172378_10001585_pt1 | contig 21044 bp, 21 predicted proteins | sample GrowelOW332metaG_FD_119755 | JGI IMG/M metagenome (GOLD analysis project Ga0172378, IMG submission 119755) | Groundwater microbial communities from an aquifer near a municipal landfill in Southern Ontario, Canada - Pumphouse #3_1 metaG | ecosystem: Environmental > Aquatic > Deep subsurface >... | reverse complement strand
GTCGTTGTCCAGAATATTATGAAGCTGGGGGGGAATGTGCTTGTTGACAGCACCCCAGGCAAGGGCAGTGTAACGACACTGAAAATCCCGCTAACACTAGCAATTATCAAAGGAATGTCCATTGGAGTCGGTCGGTCAAGCTATACGATACCGATTACGTCGATTCGGGAATCGTTCCGGCCATTAAAGAAAGACATGGTCACTGATCCGGATGGCAGCGAGATGATCATGGTGCGGGGAAAGTGTTACCCGATTGTGCGCCTGCATAAGATCTATGATATAGCGACGGAGATTACGCAGCTGACGGATGGAATCATGATTATGGTGGAAACAGAGCATACGGTTATGGGTGTGTTTGCTGATCGCCTTGTTGGCGTTCAGGAAATTGTGGTGAAGCCGGTTCCTAAGTATATTCAGACCATTTCAAATACAAATGGGATTACAGGATGCACGCTTTTAGGAGATGGAAGTATAAGTCTTATTCTCGATGCAATGGGACTTAGCAGTCAGATTTATTCATCCTAAGAAAAGGAGATGATCGTATGACAGAGGCAATTTTGCTGTAGTTGCAGAAGAAGTCCGCAACCTTGCAGCGCGTAGTGCGAAGGCAGCGAAGGAAACGACGGATATGATTGAGAGTTCAATCGCAAAAGTGAATGGTGGTCGTGAAATCGCGCATAAAACAGCGGGAGCATTGCAGATCATTGTTACACATGTTACGCAGGTCGCGGGTCTTGTCGGTTCAATTGCAAAGGCATCAAATGAGCAAAATGCGGCCTTGGAACAGATTAATCAAGGGGTTATGCAGGTGTCACAGGTTGTACAGGCGAATTCGGCAACGTCGGAAGAGGCGGCTGCGGCAAGTGAAGAATTAAGTGCACAAGCGGATATCCTTAAGACAACGGTCGGCAAATTCAGGCTTATGGGGGGGACTGTTGATAATGTCAATGAAACGAAGCCAACACAGTCTATAAAACCGTCTGCTTCGGGAAGACCAAAGCATTTCGGAAAAACGATGCCACAGCGCATCGCACTTACGGAAGAAGAAGGTTTTGGCAAGTACTAAGCAATAAAATGTGCAGAAGGGAGTGGACCGGAATGACAAACAAGGAGTTTGAAGCTTATGCAGGCTATGTAAGAATTCATTTCGGCATTCAGCTGTCACAAGAAAAAAAGACATTGCTGGAGACACGTCTGTACAGAATGTTAAGTGAACTGCATTCGGAGGAGTTTCAAAGTGCACAGGAATTTTATGAATATCTTATGAGGGATCGGTCTGGTCGGGGCAGGGAAATGCTTGCCAACGCAATTACGACAAACCACACATTTTTTATGCGGGAGGCGGATCATTTCAAGTATTATGCAGATATAGTTCTGCCCTGGTGGGCACAGCAGCTTCATAACGGTGATCTGCGCACCTGGTGTGCAGCCTGCTCGACAGGAGAGGAAGCCTACACACTGGCGATGATTCATCAGGCGTTTTTTTCACTAAAATCGGGCAGCTGGGATACGACTATGCTTGCTACGGATTTATCACAGGCGGCACTGGCAGCAGCAAAGGCAGGGATCTATGACGAAGCTGCTGTACGATCTTTGCCAAAGAGCTGGCAGTGCAATTTTCAAAAAAATGAAACGGGTGGCATGCGTGTCGTAGATCGTATCAGTTCACAGGTGATTTTTCGTCGTTTTAATCTTATGAGCGAGATGTTTCCTTTTCGACGGCGTTTCCATACAATTTTTTGTCGCAATGTTATGATCTATTTTGATCAGCCGACGCGAAACACACTCATTAAAAAATTTTACGATTTATTGGAACCGGGCGGGTATTTGTTTGTTGGTCATTCGGAAGTTGCTGATCGGCAGGTTGTACCATTTTCTTATGTAATGCCATCGGTCTACAGAAGGATGTGAGGGCAATGATCGGGATTCGAGTCTTGGTTGTTGATGATTCAATGGTTTTTCGGGAAGCACTTGTAAAGGGGCTTTCGCAATATTTGCCAAAGGATAGTCTTGTCGAGCGGGCAAAAGATTCTTTTGAGGCACGTGATAAAATCCTGGAGTTTGAGCCGGATGTCATGATTCTCGATGTTGAGATGCCGCGCATGGATGGAATTGAGTTTCTGCGGCGCCTGATCATACAGTATCCACAACCTACGGTTGTTCTGAGTGGATCAGAACGTTATCGTGAGTCGGCAATGAACGCCGGAGCAAAGGACTTTATGATAAAGCCGGATGGGATGCTTTTGCGGACAGGGCAGTTCTTCGCTGAGCTGGCACAGCGAGCCTATAACGCGGCGAAGTCACAGCAGTCAACACAGGCAGCCATGAACCGGACAACAAAGAGGCTTATTGCAATTGGTGCATCAACGGGGGGGACGGAGGCAATTGCCAAAATTTTGGGAGGTCTTACACTGCCATTGCCGGGAATTGTTATTGTTCAGCATATTCCTCCACTTTTTTCAACACTGTTTGCAGAACGTCTCAATACAACTTGCTGTATGAAAGTTAAGGAAGCAAAAGGCGGAGAGCAGGTACTGCCAGGATGTGTGTTTATTGCACCGGGTGATAAGCATATGGTGGTAAAAAAAGTTGCTGGGAATCTTCAAATCAATTGCATCACGGGTGAACGTGTCAATGGGCACTGCCCGTCGGTAGATGTGCTTTTTGATTCAGTTGCAGAAGCCGTTGGAGATGGGGCGGTTGGTGTTATACTTACGGGTATGGGAAACGATGGGGCCAAAGGTCTTTTGAAAATGCGGCAAAGCGGAGCGAAAACACTGGGGCAGAATGAAGCAAGTTCAGTTGTTTATGGTATGCCACGGGCAGCCTATGAAATCGGTGCGGTAGAAAGACAGCTGCCGTTGACAAGTATGGCTATTGGAATCACCTCACTTGTCCGTTAATGCAGCGGGCAGAGCGAGGCGGCTGAAAAAGTGAGAATTGGAGAATGAATTCAAAAGGCAGGTGAAATGAAATGTATGAGCAATTTACGGAAGCGAACGGAGCGACCATGCATAGTATTTTGGATTGCATTGGGGATGGGATCATTCTGACCGATGCGGAAGCCTGTGTTACGTATATGAATGATGCAGCTGGACGAATTCTTGCGTATGAGCCCATGAAGGCCTGTGGCAAAAACTTTGAAGAGATTTGCCCGATTGTGCAGTTCCATACGAGAAAGCCTTTAGCGAATCCGTTGCAGCGTGCTATAGAGAATGGCGGAATTGTAGGCTTGGAACGTGATGCGGGTCTTGTTGGGGAGTCTGGACAGCTGGTTTTTCTTTCGGCAACTTGTTCTCCCATACAGGATGTTGATGGAGAAATTACAGGAGGTTCTGTGATTCTGCGTGATGTTACACATATGCGAAACCTGGAACGTCAGTTGGAAGATGAGCGCCGTTCTCTGCAGACGATGTTTGCTGTATCCACGATTGGAATGTGTACACTGAACTGTAACGGGGCAATTATCAGTATCAATGAAGCAGCGATGAATGTTATGCAGACGACACGCATACATGCGATTGGCATGCAGCTTGGTGATGCATTTCAGTGTGATAATAGCTTGGAAAACGGTTGTGGTCACGGAAAAGAATGCTTGATTTGTCCGGTTAGGAAAAATATTACACAAGCCATTTATGATGATGATTTTTCCGGATGTTTTGATATTCGGATGCGGCGTACGCAGCAGGGGCAGGCCTCTGCAATATGGCTTAAGGTCTATGTTGCACAGGCACTGGTGGATGATGAAAAACAGATTGTGCTGGCACTTGTTGATATATCAGATCGTAAGCAGCGCGAAACGGATCTTGAAAAAGCACGTCTTGCGGCAGAAGCGGCAAATCTGGCCAAAAGCCAGTTCCTTGCAAATATAAGTCATGAAGTTCGTACACCCATCAATGGAATGGTTGGTATGATTGAGCTGACCCTCAGGACTGCGCTGCAGGCAGACCAAAAGGAGAATCTGATCAGTGCAAAGACTTGTTCAGAAGATCTCTTGCGTATTATCAATGATATTCTTGACTATTCTAAGATTGAAAGCGGGAAGCTGGAGCTTGAAGACATGCGTTTTGATCTGCATGCTTTGCTGCAGTGCGTTGCTCAAGTGTATGAAAAAATTGCAAAGGAAAAAGGTCTTGTGTTTTTTAAAACTTTTAGTAAAGGTGTTCCACGTTATGTTCGGGGGGATTCTTTACGGCTTCGGCAAATTCTGCACAATTTTTTAAGCAATGCAATTAAATTTACGCAAAAAGGGCGTGTGCAGCTGAGCATTGTAAATAAGCAGGAAGCAGAAGGCATGATGCTGAAATTTGATGTAAGTGATACAGGAATTGGTATAAAAGAAGAAGACCGAAAAAAACTTTTTCAACCATTTAGCCAGGTTGATGGTTCCATAACACGGCGTTTTGGCGGCACGGGGCTGGGGCTTATGATCACAAAGAAACTTGTGGATATTATGCATGGCCGGATAGAAGTTGCATCTAAGGAGGGGATAGGCAGTCGGTTTTCCTTCTTTTTGCCTCTGCATAAAGAAACGGGCGCAGATGAAGAATTGTCCAATGTGACCGTTTTTGTAAATGAAGCACGGCGAAAAAAAACCACCGATACAGAGGGAGACGAGAAACCTCTCGATACATCAGATGTTGAAGAGCTGCTGAAATATTGTGAGGATAAACTTAAAGATAAATGAAGTGGAGATGGTAGAAGTGAAAATTCTCATAGCAGAAGATGACAGAATAAGCCGTTTGTTTATGGAAAAATTCATGACTGTATATGGAGAATGTGATGTGGCAGTGGATGGTATGGAAGCATTGGACATCTTCATGGAAGCTTTTAAGAAAGGAGAACCTTATGATCTGGCTTGTCTTGATATCATGATGCCAAAAGCCGATGGTGTTAAAGTTCTTAAAGTGATTCGTGCAATGGAAAAGCAGTATAAGGTGCCGCAGGAGCGGCGCACACGCGTTATCATGATAACAGCACTTGCAGATCGCGCCTATGTGGATAAGGCCTTTGAGATCGGCTGTGATGCCTATGCTTCAAAACCGGTGGACACAGCTAAGGTTGAGGATGTTTTGCGTAAACTCGGACTTTTGCCGGACAAATATTGAAAAGGGAAAGTACATCCTGTAGGGACTGCACTTTTATTTGTCTGTATCCAACACACAAATGGTAAAACAAAATACAATATGCAAATATACAACTATTGACTATTGTAAAGATGTAAACTATAATAATGACCATTAGCATATGAAGCAGTCGTAACGGAAAAGTGGCTGGTTTGTGTACTGAAACGTTCTTATTTTTAGGGGGGAATATATATGAATTTTAGCAAGAAGTACCTGCGTATGGCAGGTATGCTGCTCGGGGTTACAATGCTGGGAGGAATCTTTGCTGGCTGTGGTGATGAAGCAAAGAGCAATGAAATCAAGATTGGTGCAAATTTTGAAATCACTGGTAATGTTGCAAATTATGGCAGTATGACACTTGATGGACTCAAGCTGGCAATCAAGCAGGCAAATGATGCAGGTGGAGTCAACGGAAAGAAGATTGATCTGGTTATAGCGGATGACAAGTCTGAACCGTCTGAAGCAGCGAATGCAGCGACGAAACTTATCTCAAGTGATAAAGTAAAGGTTCTTGTTGGACCGTCTACGACATCAAATGTACTTGCTACGACACAAATCGCAGCAGATAACAAGATACCACTTATTGCGCCAACAGGAACAAGTCCGAAAATCACAGTAGATAATGGCGTAGTAAAGCCATATATTTTCCGCAGCTGCTTTATTGATCCTTTGCAGGGTGAAATCATGGCAACCTTTGCAACGAAGACACTTAAGGCAAAGACGGCTGCAATCTACATTGATTCCAGCTCGGATTATTCGAAGAGCCTGGGTCAGGTATTTAAGGAAAAATTTGAAGCTGCTGGCGGCAAAGTCATAATGGAAGAAGCTTTTCTCCAGAAGGATCAGGACTTTAAGGCAACACTTACAAAGCTTAAATCGGCAAATGCAGATGTTATCTTTGTACCGGCCTATTATGAAGAAGTCGGCAAAATTGTAAAACAGGCACGTGAGCTTGGTATTACAAACCCGATGCTTGGTACGGATGGCTGGGATGATACAAAGGTTGTTGATATTGCTGGTGCCGACGCATTGAACAACACGTATTTCAGCTCTCACTATTCGGATCAGGATAAAGATGTACAGGAGTTTATAAAGGCATTTAAGGCTGAATATAACAAAGATCCAAATGTATTTGCCGCACTTGGCTATGATGCGGGTAAAATGCTTGTTGATGCAATTAAGCGTGCTGGCAGCGATGATCCGGAAAAGATCCGCACAGCACTTGAAGAAACAAAAGATTTACAGGTTGCTACGGGCAAGATTACGATGGATAAGAATCATGATCCCATCAAGAGTGCAGTCATTATTGAAATGAAAAATGGCGTAAAGACACTTAAAGAAAAAATCACGCCGCAAGGCTGATGCAGATGAAAATGGACTGTCGCAGTAGCGATGGTCCGTTTTTTGTTTTAAGATAATCTATATGTTTTTGTAGAATGGACATACTTGTATTTTTATAAAAAAGATGAAACGCCGATTGGCAGTGGCAGAAAATGATTTTTCAAAGGAAATAAGAGGATTTTTCGAGAATAAAAATAGAAGCAATGTTATTGACAGGTATACAATGTAACACTATAATGTTAGATAGTATAGTTCGATGTATCAAAGATAGTGAGTTCTATGCTCATGGCAGAGCAGTCGGTACAAATAAGGTGAACGGGAATTACGGGACCTTTGGCCAGCGGGGCCGAAGGTTTTTTGTTTGTTTGGCTGCGGTTGTGAGACAGAGTTCAAAATGAGTTAAATGAATGGAGGAAACAATATGGAATTTACGGAACAGCTGGTTCAACAGCTGATTAATGGTATATCCCTTGGCAGTATCTATGCACTCATTGCCCTTGGCTATACGATGGTTTATGGTATTATTAAATTAATCAATTTTGCGCATGGTGATATTTATATGGTTGGCGCGTATATCGGTTTTTTTGTGATATCGATGCTGCATCTGTCGATTATACCCGCGTTGCTTATTTCGATGGTTGTTACAGGACTATTGGGGGTTGCTGTAGAACGGCTTGCGTATAAGCCGTTACGAAATGCACCGCGTATATCCTTACTTATTACAGCCATTGGCGTGTCATTTTTTCTTGAGTACACAACGATGTATTTTGTAACACCACAACCGCGTACATTTCCCAATGTCATGGATGATGTGACATATCATCTGGGGATGTTCGTTATTAACGGACAACAAGTTTTGATTTTTGTTATCACGCTTGTACTAATGGTATTATTAACGTATATTGTACAGCGCACCAAGATTGGCAAAGCCATGCGTGCGGTATCTTTTGATACGGAAACAGCACAGCTTATGGGCATTGATGCAAACCGGATTATCTCTGTAACGTTTGGTATTGGTTCGGCATTGGCTGCGGCAGGTGGTGTGCTTGTTGGCGTATACTATAACTCGATTGACCCGCTTATGGGCATTATGCCGGGACTCAAGGCTTTTGTTGCCGCGGTTCTTGGCGGCATCGGCAGCATTCCGGGGGCTATGGCGGGTGGACTTATTCTTGGTGTTATCGAAGCTCTTGTCAGTGGGTTTATTTCATCTACATTTCGTGATGCAGCGGCGTTTGCTATCCTGATTTTGGTTTTGCTATTCAAACCGTCGGGGCTTTTTGGCAAAAATACCCGCGAGAAAGTGTAGGTGGTAAGAGTGAATGTATTGAGAAAGCAGGATTTGAAAATTTTAGCAGCCAGTTTTGTTGGCTTTTGTGTCTTATATGCGTTGATGTCGGAGGGAATTATTGGTGCCTACTGGCAGTTCAACCTGATTCTTGTCGGAATTAATATTATACTGTCCGTGAGTCTCAATCTTATTAACGGTTATACAGGGCAGTTTTCGCTTGGCCATGCAGGCTTTATGGCGATTGGTGCCTATGTGAGTGCTATCCTCACGACGAATTTCCATATGACGTTTCTTTTGGCACTTATCGTTGGTGCACTTGGTGCAGCTGTACTCGGGTTCCTTATTGGACTGCCTACATTGCGATTGAGTGGTGATTATCTCGCAATTGCAACACTTGGCCTTGGCGAAATTATCCGCATAACAATTATGAATATTGAGTATGTTGGTGGTGCAGCAGGCTTTATGGGAATACCACATTATACGACGTTCCCCTGGGTATTTGGCATCATGCTGTTTACGCTTTTTGTTATTAAGAACTTTGTGAACTCTGCACATGGCCGCGCCTGTATCGCCATTCGTGAAAACGAAATTGCGGCTGAAGCTATGGGGGTTAATACGACAAAGTACAAAGTGATGGCATTTACGATTGGAGCGGCCTTTGCGGGCCTTGCCGGCGGTCTTTTTGCACATTGCTTCTATATTATTAACCCGACTTCATTTACGTTTATGGCATCCTTCAACTATTTGATTATGGTTGTAATGGGGGGGCTTGGTTCGATTACAGGCTCTATTGCAGGGGCAGGCGTTTTGACGGTTATCTCAGCAGTCCTTGCCAGCTGGCCGGAATTTCGCATGATTATTTATTCACTGCTGTTAATCCTTTTGATGTTTTACCGTCCACAAGGGCTCTTTGGGAATATTGAAATTATGGATTTAAAATGTTTCAGTCGTTTCAAAGGGGGTCGTAACTAATGGAGTTACTTAAAGCGACAGGCGTATCGAAATTCTTTGGCGGATTAAAGGCTGTATCGGATTTTGATGTTTACATCAATAAGGGTGAGCTTATCGGCCTTATTGGGCCGAATGGTGCTGGTAAGACGACGGCATTTAATCTGTTTACGGGAGTTTATCAGCCGACGGCCGGAGCTATTGATTTTGATGGCAAGAGTTTGCTGGGAATGAAGCCCTATCAGATTACACAGCGTGGTATTGCACGGACATTTCAAAACATTCGTCTTTTCCCGGAGCTTACGGTATTGGATAATGTAAAAATTGCGTATCAATCGCATGTCAAATACGGTATTCTTGAATCTGTTCTGCGTATTGGCCGCTATTTTAAAGAAGAAGATGCAATTGAAAAAAATGCGATTGAGCTGTTGAAAATATTTAAGCTTGATGATAAAAAATATGAATTTGCTAAGAATTTACCATATGGGGCACAGCGCCGTCTTGAAATTGCTCGTGCCCTTGCCGCAAAGCCAAAACTTTTGCTGCTTGATGAACCAGCGGCGGGCATGAATCCACAGGAAACCCAGGAGCTTATGGAAATGATTACCTGGATTCGTAAGGAATTCGGTTTGACAATACTGCTTATTGAACATGATATGAGTCTTGTTATGGGGATTTGTGAACGCATCTATGTTCTTGAATATGGTTCGATTATTGCAAAGGGAAAACCGGCAGAAATTAAGAATGATCCTGAAGTTATCCGGGCATATCTCGGCATGGAGGTAGAATGATGGGGACGATGCTGAAAATAGAGGATATTAATGTATATTATGGTGCAATCCATGCCATTAAGGGTGTTAGTCTCGAAGTAAATGAAGGAGAAATCGTAACGCTTATCGGAGCTAATGGGGCTGGTAAGTCGACAACGCTGCGAACGATCTCCGGACTTCTTAAGCCAAAGACTGGTACGATTAGTTTTGCTGGAAAGAAGATCGGTGGCATGGCTGCTCAAAATATTGTGAAGGCTGGTATTTCGCAGGTTCCGGAAGGCCGTCGTATTTTTGCGAATATGACAGTTTTGGAAAATCTTGATCTGGGAGCTTTTATCCGTAAGGACAAGGCAGGTATTCAGGAAGATCTCGGGCAGGTGTTTGAGCGTTTCCCACGTCTTGAAGAACGGAAGAGTCAGGAAGCAGGAACTCTATCTGGTGGTGAGCAGCAAATGCTAGCGATGGGGCGCGCTCTCATGAGTCGTCCGCGTCTTTTACTTCTTGATGAGCCATCAATGGGTCTGGCACCACTTCTTATTAAGGAGATTTTCTCGATAATTAAAGATATTAACAAAACGGGAACAACGGTGCTGCTCGTTGAACAGAATGCTAATATGGCACTCTCAATTGCGAATCGTGCCTATGTACTTGAAACCGGCCGCATTACACTTTCTGGTGAGGCCAAAGAACTTGCCGCTAGTGCAGATGTACGCAAAGCTTATCTCGGCGGATGATAAAAAAACAGTAAGGAAAAAAGGCAGTGCCAAAAAAATGGTGCTGCTTTTTTGTGTTTTACATGATATTCAGCAAAAACGTCAGTGCTTCCAGATAACTGAAGTTCTTGAATTTTTTGCAGTTAATGTGTAAACTATGTCTGATAAAGCTGGATTTTGTTTAGGTACAAAATTGAATGATGTCATTTGTTTAACAGTATGAATATGATATGATATAATGAAAACCATGTAATGGTTTGTATGGGTATTTTGTATTATTTGGAGGTATAAATTTGCTTTGTTCTAAAGAATATGAGGATTTAGAAAAAAAAATACTGAGGGGAGAGCGGCTTACGCGTGACGATGGGCTGCGGCTTTTTACATGTCCGGATATTGCCTGGCTTGGTGCAATGGCGGATAAGGTGCGGCGGGAAAAATGCGGTGATATTGTTTATTATAATGTGAACTGTCATGTGAATCTGACGAATATCTGTCAGTCACGCTGTAAGTTTTGTGCATTTGGTCGTGATGCGGATCAGCCGGGGGCCTATGCGATGACAAAAGACCAGGCGCTGGATCTTGTGCGGGAGGCTTCGCGTGACCCGAATCTTGCGGGGCTGCATGTAGTGAGTGGTCTGCATCCGGATTGGTCATTTGAGAATTATCTGGAGATTTTGCGTGCACTGCATGAAGCGTTTCCCAAACTTTATATCAAGGGGTTTACAGGTGTGGAAATCACACATTTTGCTAAGATTTCAGGACTGTCCGTTCGTGATGTTCTGGTGAAGCTTAAGGTGGCTGGTCTTGAAGCGATTGCAGGCGGCGGCGCTGAGATTTTATCAGATCGTGTTCGTTCGCTGCTTTGTCCGAAGAAGGCTACAGCAGCCGAATGGCTGGATGTAGCACGCACGGCACATTGTTTGGGCATTAAATCGAATGCGAGTATGTTGTATGGGCACATTGAGACGATGGAGGAACGAGTGGATCATCTGCTAAAGCTTCGGACGCTGCAAGATGAGACGCATGGCTTTCAGACTTTTATCTGTTTTCCGTTCCTGCCTAAAAACACGGAACTGGAAGATGAAATTGAGCAGACCTCACTGTGGGATGATCTTAGGACAATGGCAATCTCACGGATTATGCTTGATAACTTTGACAATATTAAGGCATACTGGGTTATGCTTACATTGCCGGTGGCACAGCTGGCGCTGGGGTTTGGCGCAAACGATATCGATGGTACGGTACATAAGGAAACCATCATTCATGCAGCTGGGGCGAAGAGTCCATCAATGCTTACAGAAGAGCGTATTATAAAAACGATCCGCGAAGCAGGACGTATCCCGGCAGCCTGTGACTGCAATTTTAATATTTTACGTATTTTGAAATAAATGGAGGCTTGTTCATGACAGAAATCGAAACGGCGCGCCACAAGGCCGAAACGGGTGAACGACTTACCTTGCAGGATGCTTTGGCGCTTTATGAGGACAATGATCTTTTGTCGCTGGCAGCCTGGGCTCGCGTGGCTAAAGAACGGAAAAGCGGAAAACGTGTTTTTTATAATGTAAATCGTCATATTAATCTTACAAATATCTGTATATCAGGCTGCCCGCTCTGTGCATTTCAATGCGAAGAGAATAGTCCACGTGGGTATGTATTGGAGACAGAGGATATTGCACGTATTTTGGACGAGGCGAAGGCGGTAAAGAATTTGGGTGAGATTCATATTGTGAGCGCGCTTCACCCGACAAAACCTTTTACGTATTACCTGAATATCGTAAAACAAGTTAAAGCGGCACTGCCCAAAATAGATATTAAGGCATTTACGCCTGTGGAGATTGTCCATTTTTCGCAGATAACAGGCAAATCGATCCGGGAAGTACTTACTATTCTGAAGAATGCAGGTCTTAGCTCACTGCCGGGTGGTGGTGCTGAGATTTTATCGGAACGCGTACGTGGGATCATCTGTCCGAAAAAAGCCACAGCAGCACAATGGATTGAGACGATGAAGACAGCACATACGCTTGGTATTCGTACAAATGCGACAATGATGTACGGACATATTGAGACAATTGAGGAGCGATTGCAGCATCTTATTACGCTTCGGGATCTACAGGATGAAACGGGCGGTTTCCAGGCCTTTGTATCATTTCCGTTTCATCCGGCGCATACGGGATTTTCGGAGCTCAGGCGAGCAGGCGCCTGGGAAGATATGAAGATGATGGCGCTGTCGCGGCTCATTCTTGATAATATTGATCATATCAAGGCATTCTGGATCATGCTTACGATGCCGATTGCACAGCTTGCACTTGGTTTTGGGGCAGATGATCTTGATGGCACAATCGGCGAAGAGAAAATCATTCATGCTGCCGGAGCAGAAACCAATACCGGCATTACAAGGGGGCAGCTCAGAAAGCTTATCGCTGAGACCGGGTATGAACCAATCGAGCGCGATACGTTTTATAAGGCGAAATGCGCCGTCGATGGCAGCGCAAAAGAAGCTGGCTCGGGCCGGCGGCGTGCGTTGAAGGAGATGGAGTAAATGCGAATGACGGAAAAAGAAGCCATAGAACTTCTGGAACATAGTGATCCGGTAACACTTGGGCGCCTTGCCGATGCAGAGCGTCAAAAGCGTTATGGCAATACGACAACGTTCATTGTGGACCGAAATATCAATTATACAAATATCTGTGTGAATGAATGCCGCTTTTGCGCGTTTTTTCGCCGCAAGGAGCATAAAGATGCTTATTTGTTGACGTATGAGGATATTATGGAAAAGGTGCAGGAAACTGTCAAGGCTGGCGGTACACAGGTAATGATTCAGGGCGGTCTGCATCCGGATCTTGGACTTGAATATTACGAGAAGATGCTAAAGCTCATTAAAAGCAAATATAAAATCACCATCCATTCGTTTACAGCAACGGAAGTTTTGTATTTTGCCCGTCAGGAAGGAATCTCTGTGCTTGATACGTTGAAACGTCTGCAGGCAGCCGGATTGGATTCTCTGCCAGGCGGTGGTGCGGAAATTCTCGTAGACAGGGTACGTAATCGTGTGAGTGCAAGAAAGATTAAGACAGACGAATGGCTGCAGGTCATGAAATGTGCACACAGCATTGGCATGGAAAGTACAGCAACAATGGTTATCGGTCTTGGCGAAACGATGGCAGAGCGTATTGAACATATGGAAAAGGTACGCCGCCTGCAGGATGAGACAGGCGGTTTCCGTGCTTTTATTACCTGGACGTTTCAGCCGGGTAATACGCAGCTGGGCGGTGAGAAGACCTCATCGTGGGACTACTTGAAAACACTTTCAATGACACGGCTTTATTTGGACAATATTCATCATATTCAGGGTTCCTGGGTCACGCAGGGCGAGCGCATCGGTCAGCTTACGCAGGGCTTTGGCGCGGATGATCTCGGCAGCATTATGCTCGAGGAAAATGTAGTGCGTGCAGCAGGAACTGCCTATGAAATGTCAATCCAAAAGATGGTAGAGCTTATTCAGGGAACTGGCCGTAAGGCAGCACAGCGCGATACGGAGTATAATATCATTGGACGATTTGATGAGAAGAGGGACTGAACTATGGAAAATATAGTGAAAAATATACCAAAAGCAGATTTTGCTGTTGTAGGTGGTTCGGGAACGCTGTCCAGTAATTTCCCGGCAAATACGACGAGTAAAGATGTTACGATTCTTGCAGATAATCTTTATTTTAATACGCCATATGGCAAGAGTCCGGTATTCCGGCTTTTTGCCGTGGGAGAAAAGCAGGTGCTGACCTGCCGCATGCATGGCTGGCGCAGTGGTGTTACACGGGCCGATGCTTCGCGGCAGGTATTCTGGACTTTTCGTGAAGCCGGTGTAAAGCGTATTATTTCAGAAGGCGGCGTTGGTACAGTGAATCCTTTGCTGGACCCGCGCGATTTCATAATTCCGGATGACTATCTGGATCTGACGGTGCGGAAAGATGTCATGCTGGATGGAAGGTATCTGTTAATTATGCGTGAGGCACTTTGCCCGGAAATGCGGTCAGAGCTTATACGGGCAACGAAAAAACGTTTTGATGGTCGTATTTTTACACGCGGGATTTATGCTGTTACCGATGGACGTCACTTTGAGAGTCCGGCAGAAATCGCTATGATGAAGGGGCAGGCAGATATCGTAGGTCAGAGCATCGCGCCTGAGGTTTATCTGGCACGCGAGATTGGTGCCTGTTATGCCGGACTTTATTTTGTGGTGAATTATGGTGAGGGACTGCAAAAAGAATGGTCACATGATACGATGAAGGATATTTTTTACAATGATGCACCAATGATTGGCGAAATTGTTCTCGAAACAATTCGCAGTATTGATGCACAGAATCGTGCCTGCGAATGCCTGAATCTGCGTAAGGAAACACTTTTGAAGGATGTGTACGACAGCAGTTCAGCTAAAGGGTAGTTTTTTGCCGATTTACAATAAATATAGTACAAAATAAAATAAAGAGAAAGCTTCCTTTTTGTGTTTTTTGTTATGCACGCTTACTACAAAAAACAGTATGGAAAGGAAGCTTTTTTATGTGAGGGATTACAACAAAAGACGTACTAAAGTACAAAGTTCATACTGAATTTATTGAAATTTTTACAGCTGCAAGGGAACCTGTATGTAATAAATCTATGTATTTGGTTAACGCTAATAAATAATATGGTTGACAATAGAGCAATATAGGATTATTCTAGAAAATAGTTCGTAGAAGTTGGCGGATATCTGCTTACAAAACTTATTATACGAGGAGAGGATGATATGAAGGGATTGCGGCTCAGGGAGATGATTCTTTGTGCTTTATTCGTGGCGCTTATTGCGGTGGGAGCTTTTATCAGAATTCCTGTTCCGGTGGTGCCATTTACGCTGCAGTTTTTGTTTACGATGCTGGCAGGCAGTATGCTTGGAGGACGGCTGGGCGCACTAAGTGTCAGCGTCTATGTGCTGCTGGGGCTTATTGGTTTGCCAATTTTTGCTGAGGGTGGCGGACTTTGGTATGTCTTAAAGCCAAGCTTTGGTTACCTGGTCGGTTTTATTGTGGGTACCTATGTGACGGGAACACTTGTCCATCAGGCAAAAAAGCAGACATTAAAAAAAATCTTAGCGGCAAATTTCATTGGACTTTTTATTGTGTACAGTTTTGGCATGATTTATTATTATGTGATTTGCAACTATGTTATCAATACACCGATTGCGCTTTGGCCACTAGTGCTTTATTGTTTTTTGCTGGCGGTACCGGGTGATGTTTTTCTCTGTATTTTGGCCGCTCTTGTTGCAAAGCGATGCTTGTGGCTGGAAATAAAAAAATGAAGACATTTTATATTTGAAAACGAAAAGGAAGCGCTGTTATGGGAAAATGTATTTTTGTTACGGGGACAGGAACGGATATTGGCAAGACCTATGTTACGGGGCTTATTGTTAAAAAACTGCATGATGACGGCCGTAAGGCAGGATATTATAAGGCAGCAGTGAGCGGAGCAGATATTGCGGCAGATGGAAGTCTTGTGCCGGGTGATGCTGCCTACGTAAATACGCTTGCTGAAATCGGTGAGACACAGGAAAATCTGGTATCCTACGTCTATAAAGAAGCCGTGTCGCCACATCTGGCGGCGCAGATTAATCATAAACCGATTGAGTTGGCAAAGATTCAACAGGATTTTAGCCGGGCAAAAGAAAAATATGAATATCTTACAATGGAAGGCAGCGGTGGTATTATTTGTCCGCTTCGCTATGATGATACGTGCCATTTGATTCTTGATGATATGATCAAAGCACTTGATCTTGGCGTGCTTGTTATAGCTGAGGCGGGGCTTGGGACGATCAACTCAGCGGTGCTTACGATCGAGCATCTGCAGCATTGTCAAATTCCGGTTAAAGGTATTATTTTTAATCATTTCCATCCGGGCGATATCATGGAAGAAGATAATCGCCGTATGGTTGAGGCACTCACAGGGGTGAAGGTTATTGCTGTTGTCGGCAAAGGTGATACAGAACTTGCGATGGATGTTAAAACGCTGCAGTCACTTTACGCGTAAAGGAGAAAGAAAATGAATAAAGAAGATTTAGTTGAAAAAGACTTAAAATACATATGGCATCCGTGCTCACAGATGAAGGACTATGAAGAGCTAAAGCCCATGGTCATTGATCATGGTAAGGGCGTCTATCTCTATGATATCAAGGGAAAAAAATATTTAGATATCGTAAGTTCATGGTGGTGCAATCTGTTGGGTCATTGCAATGAGGAAATTAATGCATCCATCAAGGCGCAGCTTGATAAGCTTGAACATGTCATCTTTGCAAATTTTTCTCATGAACCGGCAATTACGCTGGCCGAACAGCTTATGAAAATCGTGCCAAAGGGACTTGGCAAGTTCAACTTTTCAGATAATGGATCGGCATCGGTTGAATGTGCACTGAAAATGTGCTTTCAGTATCAGCTGCAGATGGGGAAGTCGGAAAAGAAACGGTTTATGTGTCTTACGGAAGGGTATCATGGTGAAACGATCGGGGCGTTGTCCGTCGGCAGTATGGATCTTTATGCAAAGATGTATAAGCCGATGATGATGGATAATATTCATATTGAGGCACCGGACTGCTATCGTTGTCCCTATGGTGAATGCCGTGATACATGTAAAGCTCCTTGCTTTGAGCATGCAGAGAAAGCTTTTAGCCGCTATGCTGATGAAACGTGTGCAATCATCGTTGAACCGTTACTGCAGGGCAGTGCTGGTATGCGGATTTATCCGCCAATTTATTTAAAGAAGCTGAGGGAACTCTGTGACAAGTCAGATGTATTGCTTATTGTCGATGAAATCGCGACGGGCTTTGGCCGTACAGGCAAAATGTTCGCTGTTGACTACGCTGATATTTGTCCGGATATCATGTGTATATCAAAAGGGCTTACAGGAGGCTATCTGCCAATGGCAATCACTGTGACAACAGATCGTATGTATGATGCTTTCTATGCAGATTACAGTGAAGGAAAGGCGTTTTTGCACAGTCATACCTATAGTGGCAATCCGATTGGCTGTGCTGCAGCGCTTGCTGTACAGAAAATATTCCGTGAACAGCCGATTCTGGAAAATGCGGCAAAGCACGCGAAGTATTTGACAAACCGATTGCAGAATGAATTTGGCGAACATCCAAACGTTGGTGAAATTCGCCACATTGGTCTTATTCATGCGATAGAACTTGTTGCGGATAAAGAAAAGAAAACCGGATTTGATCCGGCAAAGCGCATTGGTTATGAGATTTACAAAAAAGCCTTGCAGCGAGGCCTTGTATTGCGTCCGCTTGATAATGTACTTTATTTTAATCCGGCACTCAATATTACAGAAGCAGAGCTTGATGAAGCAATTATAAAGACAAAGGCTTCGATTGCAGATGTTTTATAAGACGGATTCGTTTTTTGTTTTTTTATTGCAATATGATTTTACATAGAGGAATTTTATGGGTGCCCGCGAATTCTATTTAGTAGAAACATATTGTGAGAGGGGAAATTTACATGTTTGTAGCCAACAGAATGACAAAGAATCCGATTACGGTTGAACCGGATACAAAGGTAGATGAAGCAGCGGCACTTATGAAGAAAAACAATTTTCATCGGCTGCCTGTAGTAGAGTCTGGCCGGCTTGTCGGGTTTTTCAGTGATAAGGAAATTATGAAGGTTGCACCATCACCGGCGACAACGCTTGCGAAATATGAGATTACCTCACTTTTGGCAAAGATGTGTGTTAGGGATATTATGCTGACAAAGATCATTTCTGTCAAAGAAGATGCAACAATTGAAGAAGCAGCACTTCTCATGAGCACACACAAAATTGGCGGTATGCCAGTTATCAGCAGTGTCGGTGCTGTTGTCGGTGTGATTACGGAAACCGATATTTTTAAGACGTTTGTTGATGTTATGGGCCTTGCTGATGGTAAGACACGTTTGACACTTGAGGTGCAGGATAAGGTCGGTACAGTCATGGCGATTGCAGAAGTATTCACCGGACTTGGACTCAATATTGATAGTCTTATTACCTGTAAGAAACCGGATGGTACGTATGAAATCGTTGTTCGCGGCGACTTTCAGAATGTGCCGGAAGTTACAGCCCGGCTTGCTGAAAAAGGCTATAAAGTTGTACATTCTGTACGAATTGGTTAAAAAAGAGCAGAACTTCAAATTTGAAGTTCTGCTCTTTTTTAACCTAAAATATTTTTGCGTTTTCACGGTTTTTATAGCAAAATAAAGGTAAACATGGTTTTGAATAAAAAAATACCAGACGAAAACGTCTGGCGAAAGTAAAACAAAATATAAAATAAGTGCTTTTGGGTTGGCTGCTATTGCAACCGATTTTCATTATATAGCTAAACAATAAAATAGTCTATACTTTAATCAAATTTTTATTAGGTGGAAGGAATTTTATTTGTTGCAAAGAATTAATGAAGATAGATATGTTTTATTTGCAGCAGTACAGCAGCTGCAAATACATGTCTGTTTGACCAATGAATTATTTATGGAGGAGCGTCTTTATGCAATGGTGTAAATATGAGAAAAGAATAGGGACATTTTTCCTTATAGTGTTTACGGCAGTGCTTTTTACACAGTCTTTTTTCTCTGCAGCACAGGCAGCACCACGTACTGTACGTGTTGGGTATCCGGACACTCCTCTTTATATGGGAACGGCACCAAGACTTCGCAGTGGCTATATGTATGACTATTTGCAGGAACTGGCGGATTATGCAGACTAGAAGATTACATATGTAGGGGGAACGTGGCCGGAACTTACAGAAAAGCTGCAGCAGGGAGAAATTGATGTACTGGCTGGAGTGCCTAAACTTCCGGATTATAAGGATACGTTTGCTTTTGCTGATTGGTCAATGGGTGTTGTAGAGATGGCAGTGGTCGTGCCGGCAAACGGAAACAATTATGTGCTGGCTGAAAATGGAGTTAATGGTCTGAACATTGGTTTTATTGAGACAAATCCATATGCACACGTTGTTTTAAATGATTTTGCGCAGAAAGGCTTCATGTACAAAGCAGTTCCATTTGATAGCAGAGAGCGTTTAAACAGAGCGATGGAACGGGGAGAAGTCGACGCAATTCTATCGATGAAGAACCGCTATAATAGCAGCCTTGGGATTGCGGCAATGATGCTCGATCCGCAGCCGATTTTTCTTGTGACAAATAATGGCCGGCCGGATCTTATGAATGCAATCAACTATGCGGCCGGTATGATGCAGGTAACCGATCCACAGATGCAGACACGTCTGTACAGAAAATATTTAATGGATAATGCAGCCCAGCCACTTTTTTTTACAGATGAGGAGAAAAACTATTTAAAAGAAAAAGGAGAGCTTGTCATAGTAGCGGCGGGTGATCAACGTCCATATTGCTACTTTGAGGATGGTGAACTAAAGGGAATTCTTGGTGATGTGATTAGCAGGATCAAATCAGATCTTGGAATACGAGTTCGTACGATTGAGGCAGTTGATTATGTCGGGGCTTTGAAACTTCTGCATGAAGGCAAGGCAGATGTTCTGGCAAATTTTTTTGGTGACTATGGCTGGGCCGATAAAAATAATGTGCGTATTACGCAATCGTTTATTTTTTCCCGTTATGCGACAGTTGTTCGCAAAAATGAGAAGGTGGAAGAACCACGTGCAGCATGTGTTAAAAATTATTTTTATGCAAACGGATATGTAGAAAAATTTTATCCGCGAAAACAAATCTTGTACTATGATACGGTAGGGGAGTGTCTGGATGCTGTGGCAGACGGACGCGCAGATGTCACGTTCATCAATACGTTTTTATCACAAACGATACTGCAGCAGGGACATTATCATAATTTACAGGCGAGCTATACGCAGAACTTTCCCTATCAGGGCAGTATGGCAGTAAACGGTGAAGCAGATCCGTTGCTTTTACGTATATTAAATAAAGAAATCAATCATATAAGTGATGAGGAAATCCTGCGTATTGTCAATAAGAACACGTTGTTCACAACAGCAGATATGGGGTTAACGGATATTATCTATCGCTATCCAATCGTTGTTCTGGCTATGGTAAGCATTGTAGGAGCTACTATTATTATATTTATGGGAAGTCTGCTGGCAGAGCGCAAGAAGCACCTTCGTCATATCAATGAAATTGCCTATGTTGATAAAAATACAGGCTGTCCGAATCAGCGCTGGCTGGAAGAATGTCTGCCTGAAAATTTCTTTGTACCGGATAAGCAGTATGCAGTATTTGTAGTATCAATTAAACATATGGATCTAATTATCGAACGGTATGGTTTTCGTTTTGGCAATAAAATTATGCAGCATATGGCAGATTTATTCAGAAACTGCGCATTTGTTAAAGAACTTGGTGTACAGACCGGCGAAGGCCGCTGTATCGCTATTGGCAGCTATAAAAAAAAGCGGGATTTTAAAGTGATGCTGGAACAACTGGCTTCCAGAAATGATACGATTTTAAATTTTGGCATAAACATGGATACGCTGCTCAAAATTGGTGTTTATTTTATGGGAAACCGTCCAATTGTGATGAATAAAGCCATTGGTTTTGCTCGCCAGGCAAGTTTTATCGCAATGAAGCGGCAGGAAAACGTTGTAGTGTTTGATGAGATTATGGAAAAGAAGCAGCAGCTGGAACAGAATATTGAGTCGCGCATGCATAACGCGCTGGCAGCTGGTGAGTTTAAGGCGTACTATCAACCGCAATACGATATGCAGACAAATCGTATTTTTGGAGCAGAGGCACTTGTCCGTTGGGAAATATCCGGTAATCCGGTAATGATGCCAGATGAATTCATTGATATTTTTGAGCAGAATGGATTTATTATCTATCTT
>Ga0172378_10001584_pt1 | contig 21053 bp, 8 predicted proteins | sample GrowelOW332metaG_FD_119755 | JGI IMG/M metagenome (GOLD analysis project Ga0172378, IMG submission 119755) | Groundwater microbial communities from an aquifer near a municipal landfill in Southern Ontario, Canada - Pumphouse #3_1 metaG | ecosystem: Environmental > Aquatic > Deep subsurface >... | reverse complement strand
CAAAAAAAAATCGGATACAGTTTCCGAATACCTGTACCAAACATTCAACGGCACAGATATCGGTTACGAATTTGAAAATAATTACATTGTCCTTTCCAGAAAGGCCCAAGAGACCGCAACTATTCTTACTGGTTTAGTACAAACTGCTCAACAACAGGGAAAAACAGTGAGGGGCACCGTTACCGATTCAAGCGGAGAGACCCTTATCGGAGCAACAATTGTTGTAAAAGATAACCCTACGCAAGGCACAGTTACCGATATTGATGGCAATTTTATTTTGTCAAACATACCTGAAAATGCTACTCTGGTTATCACGTTTGTAGGGATGAAATCACAAAATATTTCTGTTGAGGGAAGAACTACCATCAACATAACTTTAACAGAAGAAACAGAATTGTTGGAAGAATTGGTGGTAATTGCCTATGGCAAACAAAAAAAAGAAACTTTAACTGGCTCTATAGCATCAATACAAACCAAAGAAATCAAGCAAAGTCCATCTGCAAATTTGTCAGTAGCTTTAGCAGGACGTCTACCCGGATTAACGACAATTCAAAATAGTGGACAACCAGGACAAGATTATACTTCTCTTTATCTTCGTGGCCGTTCAACAACTAATGGACAGGATCCATTGATTTTAATTGACGGGGTACCCCGTGATTTGTCATACATTGACCCTAATGAAGTAGAAAATGTTAGCATTTTGAAAGATGCTTCTTCGACTGCCGTATTTGGAGTCAGAGGAGCCAATGGAGTAATTCTTGTTACCACAAGAAGGGGAGAAAATGAAAAACCTGGAATTTCATTTACTTCAGAAGTCGGGCGTCAATCATTTACAAGATTCCCGAATTCGCTTCATTCCTGGGAATATGCAGAATTAAGAAATCAGGCAAGCGAAAATGATGGATTAGCACCCGTTTATTCAGAGGATGCTATCAAACATTTCAGGAACCAGGATAATCCCCTGGTTTACCCTGATAATAACTGGAAGAACATAATGGCGAATGATTATAGTATTCAACAACGTTATAATCTGAGTATAAATGGGTTAATTGGAGAACGTGCAAATTATTTCGTAAATGTTGGATATTTAAACCAAGATGGTTTGTGGAAGATAGATCAGACAGATTATGACCCAAGTACATGGTTAAAACGGTACAATTTCAGATCAAACATTGATCTCAAACTCAATGAAACACTTTCTTGTTATATCAATGCTGCTGGGTATTTGGAGACAGCAAATCAGTCGGCCTATGGAACTGACTACATTATGAATTATACAATGATTGCTCCCCCAACACAACCAGGTCCAGTGACCCCTGATGGAGAGGTTTTAACCACCGTATCTCAATCAATTCCTGTTTATGGAATGCTAAATCGATCAGGATACCAGCAGCAAAAACGTAGTAACGTAACTGCATCCTTTGGAATGGAACAGGAACTGGGGTTTATTACTGAAGGTCTCTCTACGAAAGCACAGGTTTCATTTGATAGTAAGTCTATTTACACGTTAGCTGGATCCACTGATTTTGAACGGTACCTGCAATATATAACCAAAGATGAACTTGGACAAGATTCTGCGTATTATGTTAAGTACGGCACAAATGAAAATACACCGTTAGCTCTAGGTACAAGCACTTTGTTTAATTCATATTTTAATTTTCAGTATTTTTTGAATTATAACCATTCTTTTGGAAGGCATGATTTAACCGGTATGACTCTTTATCAGCAAGATGAAAAAATATTACAAGGAGATCGGCTTCCCTATCGCTATATCGGTTTTGTTGGACGCTTTACATACGGGTTTGATCACCGGTATTTTGCAGAAATAAACATGGGCTATAATGGTTCTGAGCAATTTGCAAAAGAACACCGATTTGGTTTATTCCCTGCCATTTCCGCCAGTTGGTTGGCGACTAATGAGAAATTTCTAAAGAATAATCCTGTATTAACGTTGCTTAAACTAAGGGTTTCTTATGGTAAAGTTGGAAATGACCAGCTAGGAGGAACCCGCTTTTTATACCTGGATGATGTTAGTGTTGTTGGTGGCGGATATAGTGGTTCTCTAGGTAATGGGACTGCAATTCTTGATCGATATGTCGGTAATAGACGAGTGCAGTGGGAGGTAGCAGAAAAGATTAACATGGGATTAGATATCGGGTTGTTTGATCAACTTGATTTAACTGTTGACCTATTTAAGGAAAATAGGGACAATGTTTTAATTAACAGACATACAATTTCTAATATATTAGGATATTCTTACGGCGGCAGTTTGCCTGCAGTAAATATGGCAGTAGTAGAAAACCATGGATATGAAGTAGCTTTAAATTACCAAAAGATTTTTTCAAAAGATTTTTTTCTTACATCGAAGTGGAATGTTAGTTATGCAAAAAATAAAATAATAGAATACGATGAAGTTGCCCTGTCGGATGAGTATGCCTATCGCTATAGAGCAGAAGGATTTTCTTATGGACAGAACTGGGGATACCTGATTGATAAAACGGAGAGATATTGGAGCAGTCAGGAAGAAATTGATGCTTCTGGTATTACTTACGTTGGTGTAGTTCCGAGACCTGGCGATTTCAAATATGTAGATCTGAATGATGACGGTACAATTGATGAAAAAGATCAAGCTCCAATAAAGTATACCCCTGTTCCAGAGTATACTTATGGAATTGCTCTTAGCCTTAACTACAAGCAATTTGATTTTTCTCTCTTGTTTCAGGGAGTAGAAAATGTATCTAGGCCTGCTGGTAGAAGAGAGTACAGTGGTAGTGATGGGGTATATAATGAACCCATGAAACATTCCTGGACAAAAGAAAGGGCAGAAAATGAAGATATAATTGAGTATCCAGCATTGAGTACTGCCCAATCTTCAAGTCATAGCAATAATGAGTTCTGGGTACAGAATTGTGCCTATTTGCGTCTTAAAAATCTTGAATTGGGCTATTCAATTCCATCTTATCTATCGAATAAAATTGGGGCAACAAAGGTCCGTTTTTATCTAAATGGATTGAACCTCTATACGTGGGATCACATGATAAGTAAAGATTTTGACCCAGAAGCAGCACATAATAATATGTATCCAATTCAGAAAGTTATTAACATGGGTATTAACTTTATTTTTTAAATTGAAAGAATTATGAGAAAAATATTTTATTCAATATTTGCAATTACTATAATTTGCTCATATAGTTGTATTGATAGTTTGGAGATTACACCTGACGGAAGAATAACTTTGAACGACGTATGGAATGATCCGGATCAAACGGAAGCTTATCTGAACACATGTTACAGTTATCAGTTTGCAGAAGGAATGTGTTATTGGTGGTGGTCTTTCCTCGATTCATATAGTGATTCTTATTATGACTCCTCTGTTGTCTTGGGAGTAGCTTCAACTAATTGGTATAATGGGGCAATGACAACAAGCTATGATCCCTTGGCGAGAGGAATTGATTCATGGCAACCCTGGAATGGGTATATGTTTCCACAATATTGGGAAGCGATAAGACATGTCAACACTTTTTTAGAGCACATCGATAAAGCAGCTGTAGATTCTGAAGCGAAGCGTGCTAGAATGAAAGCTGAAGCGATAGTGCTACGTAATTTTTACTATTTTGAACTTTGTCGAAAATATGGTCCGCTTCCCTTTTTTAGCAAACCCCTGCCTTTTGATATAGATCTTTCTACACTGGAACGTCCGACTACTTTTCAACAAGTAGCAGATTCTATTGCATATGATCTCGATAAGGTTATAAATGTACCAGAACTACCCTGGCGGATCACTGTATCTTCTGAACGTGGCCGATTCACAAAAGCAATGGCAGTTACACTGAAATCCCGTGCACAACTTTATGCCGCTAGCCCATTATATAATCCTTCAAACAATATAGATCATTGGAGAAAAGCTTTGGAATATTCAGAAGATGCTGTAAAGCTACTGACTACAAACGGATACGAACTCTATTATTCCCAAGCCCTAGGAGAAGCGTCATATGAAAAATACTTCTTGCTAATGATGGATGCATCCCTTGATCCCACAGATAAAGAGACCATTATGGAAAATAGTTCAAATCTTGCAATGTTTAATGGACACCCTTCTTTCCTGAACGGCTTTCCTTCCCGTGATGATAATGGTCAAGCTGGAGCTTGTCCTACCCAGGAATTGGTCGATGCTTTTGATATGCAGAGTACTGGTTTACCTGTGATTAATCCCGCAAATAGATATCAGGATGACGATCATCTTCAACCAAATTATGTGACAGGATCAGGATATGACCCTACAAATCCTTATGTAGGAAGGGATCCCCGATTCTATGCTTCTATTTTATATAACGGGGCTTATGTTCCTGGACCTGGACTCACTGTTAACAGTTATGAAGGAGGACCTGATGCTATCAGATATGATAATAGATATTCGCTTACTGGTTACTATCAAAGAAAATATATTGACGAATCAGTTCCAACAAACATAGCATCTGGTGGATATTGGAAAAAAATGAGATTGGCTGAGCTTTATCTGAACTGGGCTGAAGCAGAGAATGAAGTTAATGGGCCGACACAAAAGGTATATCAAATCCTTAAGGTCATCCGCGACCGGGCTCATATGCCCAATATAAAAAGCGGAATTAGTGATAAGGCAGAAATGCGAGCATATATTCAAAAGGAAAGGATGACTGAATTATGTTTGGAAGGATTCCGGTTTTGGGATGTACGTCGCTGGAAAATTCTAGATCAAACGGATAAAGTGAGCACCGGAATATTTTGTACGAGAAACCCTACTAACACTTTTAATTATGAAAGATTTGTCGTTGGTTATCGTTATTCCTGGCAAGACAAATTCCTAATATTTCCAATTCCTGAAAGTGAAATTTCCATGTTAGGTAAAGAATGGCAAAATCCAGGTTGGTAATGACAAAAGAGTTATATATGGTAGTCTGGATTGCCATATGTAACTCTTTTTCAATAGGTAAAACGAATATTATACCGTTGATAAACATCGCACCACATCGCGAGTAATATGCATATAGTAGGTAAATATTTAAACCAGTTAAGTATGAGAACAATACTAAATATTCTTTTCCTTTTCCTTTTCTTTCTCTTTGTCGAATGTTCAAAGAACGTTGATCCAATTGGAAACGGAAAAAAACCTCCAATGGTAGAAGAAGATCCTGTATTAATACTCTCGAATAGTGGATGGGATATTTTCAAGGCAACTATGGTAGGACATTATCGCTATGGTCCGTCAATTATCATCAATGATGACGAATCCATTGATGTCTGGTTCGCAGCATTGGGTCAAGAATTTGGAGAGAATATTTCGTTAACAACGGGAGAGGGGGAACAAACGTTCGTTCACATAGACAATACGGTTACTGTTGGTCAAAAATTTACAGCAGATGTTCCCTTTTGGAGCATCAATGTTTCTTGTACAAACCAAGGAGGGATGCCTAGTGGACTAACATTGTGCCTATACCGATGGGATACAGACTATTTGACGACAATCAAATCACCCCAAGTTGCACAATTTACATGGTTTGATTATGCAGACAATGATTTTCTAGACTTGACAAGAAGTTCCGGTAAATTTCCTGCTGGAACATATCTGTGGATCATTAAAGACGGAACTACTGAATATACGGGTGTGTGGGCTTATACTGGCAATACAGAGGGGGTAACGAATTATTATAATGGAACGATTTCTTCAAAAAGTTACAAAGCCAGATATACCCTGGAAAAAACGAATAGAACGATTTACTGGGATCAGATTTCCCACCAGCATTCCACAAACGGAGGAAAACAATGGAGCAAAGAAGAAATGGTTCTACAACCGACAGAATTTTCAAGAGACGCCATCTCAACCTGTGATCCGGGTGTCGGTAAATGGGGAGGATATTATTATCTCGGCTATACTTCCGTCGATGATGAGAGTGGTACGGAAAATGATGTCTATGTCTGCCGTTCAAAAAAAAGTAGTGGCCCATGGGAGAAATGGAACGGAAGTGGATGGGGAGGGGACCCACAGCCGGTCATTGAATACACTCCGGGGACTGGGACCTCTTCGGCCGTTTTCGGAGCAGGAGAACCATGTTTTGTGGTTGTGAATGATGTCATCTTTTTTTATTATACATGGAATGGAACGGGAACTGAAGCCACGACAACTAGGGTTTCCACAGGAGATGCAACTGATGTGAACTGGCCTGGGAATCTGACTCACCATGGTACCGCCATAAATAAAAGCAACATCCAACATTCAGATCACTGCGACGTGAAATATGACGAAATTTCAAAGAAATTTCTGGCGATACATATAGCATCACGCATGGAGGAAAATGGATACTTAGTTTTATGGGAATCAGACGATGGGATTACCTTTAGTAAAGTTGGTGAACTACGTAGTAAACTGATGCCTTATCTTCATAATTGCGGATGGAGCGGAGACGAGAAGGGACATATCAGAGAAGGTGTTCAGCAATATCTGTCATATGCCTACGGGTTAACATGGATATGGGGACAATGGAGCACCCGTTGGGTTCCTATAGAATTAAATAGATCACTACTTAGGACTAATAAATAAGGCAAAAAATATCGGTCAGCCACTGTTCAAACAAAATGTAAAAATGTTGTCGAAATAGCGCTGTTGCGTTTAGAATTTAGAAAAATATTATTCAAATAAATTTAGTTGCTCATTGACATTTTGATTGAATTGGCATTGTTCGAGAAGTAAATCACGAATTGGCGTTTTATCGAAAGCGGAAATACCCAGTACCTGCATTATCTCGTAAATGGAGAGTTTACTTTCAAGTGAAACCTTTACATACGCGATAATCAGGTAGGTGAAAATTGCAATCCAGATATGTATTCTTACAGCATTTGGAGAGTAGTCCCACAGCTTTTTTATCACGAGATTTTGCTTTATCCATTTGAAGAAAACTTCAATCTGCCAACGATTCTTATACAGGTTTACCACTTCGAGGGCTGAGACGTTGAAGTTGTTTGTCAGAAACACAATCAACTCATCATTCTGGCTATCGTAAAACTCGACCAGGCGTAATTCCTCCGGATATAACTTTTTTGACTTTGTTACTACTAGCATGATGGTCTTGTCCGCCCGTAGCCCCTTATCCTGGTCAATGTTGAAGTTTTGTTCAATGACTGCATATCTCTGAGAGGTTTTCGCTCTAGTGACAAAGAATGCTTCTGCCTGATTTATACGGAATAAAGCTTCAAAATCAACATAAGCCTTGTCCATCAGGTAGATCGCCTGGGGTTGTGGGATAATCATATCAAGGGCATTACTGTCGTGATATTTTCCGTCGGTAATCAGGACAAATTCGGGTATGCTCCCCCTTAAATTCAGTAACGTATGCATCTTTACCGCTCCTCTGGAATATTTCCCTTGAGCCCAAGTGCACAGGTTGATACTGACCGAAATAGTGGTTGAATCCAGAGCGAAAACTTCATTATCGATATCAACCTTGGGAATGTCACATTCGCAGTAAAGCGGGCGGACGAGCAAGATGAGATAATTGGCAAATTCTGCAAAAATTCGCCAATCACGCTTCTCGTTGGCTCGGGATAAAGTTGAAACTGCCACGTTTTGCTTTATGCCTAAATGAAGCAGTTTCTTCTTATGTGTTTTCAAACACAGGCAAATGCCTTGTAGTGAATTCAGGGAAGTCAGTTGTCCGAAAAACAGCTGTATGAACTGATTCCAACAGTTCAAGTGCCGCACGCGATAATTACCGGAGTAGAGTTTTACGCATCTGTCAAATTCATAGCGGTTGACAAACTCTAAAAGCTGGGAAAAAACATATTTACCAGAGTTCATAATTTTGCTTTTTACAGCAAAACTACGTCAATTCAAATCAAAAAATCAAAGAACGATTATATATAATTACATGTCAATATATTACAAGCATATTTAAAATATTAACGTAACAGTACTATTGTCGAAAGATGAATTTAATTTTTTGGTGTCGATGTACGAGAGCGATTGTTATTATAAAACATTTTTTTTGGGAACAGCTTATCGTGATGCTCTTAGCTATCTATTCTCGTTGCGATTCCATAGGGGAAGACTGTGTCGAGATGCGGGCATTGGATCAATTATCAATAAAATAAATATAAATTATCATGAGGCATTGTTTATTATTCACATTCATTGGATTATTTGTTTGTACCGTTATTTCAAACGCACAGGAAGTGCGATATTCGGTGCCGGAAGAATCGTGGGAAGAAAGTTTTGGGAACCACCGCGCTTTGATTCAGGTCGATCAGCCTGAGGATGCTGTGCATATCAAATTCTTATGGCGCCGGCATGATTTATCACCGGATAAACGACGGATGATGATCATCCATGCCGAAAGCGGAGATACGATTCAAAATATTTATCGGATAAAGGTGAACAACGAACTCTGTGAGCTTGTGTTCGGACCGGCACGTCAGGCTGGCACCTATTATTTTTACTACCTGCCATACACACCAGAGAAAAGAACCGCTTTTGCTGGTAATTATTTGTCAGCCGAACCCTATCCGGAACAGGCCTGGGTATCCCGGCATTATCTTACAGACAAAGAGGGGCGCTACAAAGAAGTGGGCAAAGGTATCGTAGAGGAGATTCAGGCACGCAGTGAGTTTGATAGTTTCTTCCCTATGGAAGTGATTGCCACCCAAAGCGAAACAGACGATTTTTTAAAGAGCCACAAGGATGAATACCTGATTTTTCCGGAGGATAGGAGGTATCCGATACGGATGAATGAAGCCCTCCCTCTCAGATGGGTGGAACAGGGACCGGGGAATAAACTTCAGGGCACGGCACAGCAGAATGAGTATTATACTTTTCAATTGGGATTATTCGCCCCACACAAAAACATCGAAAACATCCAGCTTGCTTTCTCCGACTTGCAGAGTTCCGGGGGAAATTCCATTCCCGGGAAAGCATTTACCTGTTTCAATACAGATGGAATAGACAGTTGGGGGAAAGCTTTTAGCAAGGTGGTCAATGTGGTTCAGGGGAAAGTGCAACCCTTATGGATAGGAATCGACATCTCCGGAGAGACCGTTCCCGGCAACTACGAAGGATATGTTGACGTAATACCGGCAAATCTCGAGAAGAAACGAATCAAAATAGAACTCACGGTAGAGGATCATTATCTCGCCGACAGGGGGGATAGTGAACCCTGGCGGCACTCCCGGCTGCGTTGGCTGAATTCCACTCTGGGCCTTGACGATATTCCGGTACGTCCCTATACTCCATTAAAAATCGACAACAGGGAGATATCTTGCCTGGGACGCTCCATCCGGCTCAATGACCGGGGGATGCCTGAACAGATCAAGGCCCGGGGAAATCAAATATTATCTCAACCTGTTAACTTTGTTATTGAATCGGATAATCAAATAGTGACTTTCCCCGCTGCTGATTTTCATTTTAAAGAGAAAAAGGAGGGCCGCGTAACCTGGGAGAGTGTGACCGAAAATAACCTTTTGAAAATTGTCTGTGAAGGGGAGATGGAGTATGACGGAAGGATGGGTTATCGTTATACGGTTACTGCAAAAAAGGAGATACACATCCACGATATTCGTCTGGAACTGCCGCTCAAGAAACAACATGCAACCTACATGGTGGGTATGGGCAGGATGGGTGGATTCACACCAAAAGAGCATATAGCACGATGGGTAGATACGGAGGACAGCTTCTGGATCGGATCTGCTTCGGGCGGAATCCACTGCGAGTTGAGAGGCGGGCCCTACCATGGACCGTTACTCTTTGTCTACAAGCCCTCACCGCCTCCCAGTTGGGAGAATGCCTGGAACGGGGGATTCCGGATCCGTTCGAATGATGAAACAGTGACCGCTTCTGCCTACAGCGGTTACCGTAGGATGAGGACAGGAGAATCGGTCAACTATGAATTTGCCCTGCTGATCACACCGGTAAAAGATTTCGATATCCAGGGGCAATTTAACAACCGATATTTTCATCACACAGAACCCACGAAAGAGGTTTTGGCGAACGGTGGCAATATCATGAATGTACATCATGCAACGGCTTACAATCCATACATCAACTATCCGTTTCTGGAGCCGGAAAAAATGCGTGATTTTGTCGATCAGTGGCATGATAATGGATGGAAAGTAAAGTTTTATTATACCGTGCGGGAGGTAACAAACCGCCTTCCGGAATTGTGGGCCCTGCGCAGCTTGGGGCTTGAGATACTGAACGATGGGCCTGGAGGCGGATATGCCTGGCTACAGGAGCATCTGGTGAATAATTACATGGTGCAGTGGTATAATTATCTGGGAGAAGGGAAGGCAGATGCGGCAATTCAAACCAGCAGCGAATCGAGGTGGTTTAATTACTATATTGAAGGGCTGGCATGGCTGATCCAGAATATGGATATCGATGGTTTGTATCTGGACGACGTGGCTTTCGATCGCCATATTCTGAAACGGATGCGCCGCGTCATGGATATGCACAAACCCGAATGCATGATTGATCTCCATTCCAACATCGGCCTATCCAAAGGGCCAATCAATCAATATGCCGAGTTCTTCCCCTATATTGATAAAACATGGTTTGGAGAAGGGTTTAACTATGAGATTATGCCGGTCGACTTCTGGTTCGTCGAATTGAGCGGCATGCCAATGGGTATCGGGAATGACATGCTTTTGCATATGGCTGACAGCAACCGCCGGGGCATGTTATTCGGCATGACACAACGTGGATTTTGGCCAATGTGGAAACTATGGGATCAATTCGGCATCGAAACAGCTGAAATGTCAGGTTTTTGGACCGAGCATCCGGCAGTAACTACAGACCGGAAAGACGTGTACGCGACAGCCTTTATCAAAAAGGACAAGACGCTTGTAGCCATAGGGAACTGGGCGGACGTGCCGGTTGAGGTCAGATTACAAATAGACTGGAAGAGATTAGGGATCGACCCCGCGGAATCCGTGATTGTGGCTCCAGCCATCGAAGACTACCAGCCGGAGACACGTTTCGATACGGGGGGGCCATTTCCCTTGTCATCAAAAGGTGACCTTTTGCTGGAAATCTCCAAAAAGGGACAAGAAGGAATCCGATCAATTAAAATACTAAATCTAAATGAATAATATATCAGACCATCGTCTGATATGAATAAAACAAAGGCGATGAACATAAGAGAAAAGATCAAATGCGACTGTTGTATTCTGATTATGGCGGTTATCCAAGTGATGGGGACGAACAGCATACTGGCACAAAGTGTCATAAGCACCGAACAGATAGAGATGCCAACCTATCCATACTCTGACCCAAATCCCATACCTGAACCGGGAAAGATCTATCCCTATTTCCGGATTGACGGATTTACTGATAAATCGGTTGTTCAGACCTGGAAGATGGTGGTAATGGAAAATGCATATGTCAAATTATGGATTACGCCGGAGATCGGAGGGAAAATATGGGGAGCTGTTGAAAAATCTACCGGTAATGAGTTTGTTTATTTCAATCATGTGGTAAAGTTTAGGGATGTCGCCATGAGAGGACCTTGGACCTCCGGAGGTATGGAGATGAACTTCGGGGCGATCGGACATGCGCCTACATGCTCTTCACCAGTGGATTATATATTACGAACCAATAAAGATGGCAGCACAAGTTGTTTTGTAGGAGCCTTTGACCTGGCCTCTCGTACACGATGGAGCGTTGAAATCAATCTGCCTGGAGACAAGGCCTATTTCACGACCCGTTCGGTATGGGACAACCCCACCATGCAGGAACAATCCTACTACCACTGGTCGAATCTTGGCATCAAAACAGCCGGTAACCTGGAGTATATCTTCCCGGGAAATTATACAATCGGCCATGAAGGGGATCATTCACCCTGGCCTGTAGACCTAGAGGGGCGAGACCTCTCTTTTTATGAACAAAACAATTTTGGCTCCTATAAAGCAAATCATATCTGGGGGGAACTGACTGATTCCTACGGGGCCTTTTGGCATAATGATCAGTTCGGCTTTGGGCACTATTCACCATATGATGAGAAACCGGGTAAAAAAATATGGATATGGGGGCTGTCGGATGAAGGGATGATCTGGGAAAGGTTACTGACAGACAAAGATGGGCAATACACGGAAATTCAGTCGGGACGTTTATTCAACCAGGCGACGGAAGAAAGCAGCAAGACACCATTTAAGCACCGTGGTTTTTCTCCCGGGACAACCGATGAATGGACTGAATACTGGTTCCCGGTAAAGGAAACAGCCGGCCTGAAAGCAACCCTGCCCGCCGGTTCTGTGCACCTTGATCAAGAAGACAACCACTACAAGTTATATTTTTGTCCCAATGAACGAACTGAGGGAAAACTGGAAGTAAGTGACGGAAACAAAATAATCTTTACTCAGTTAATCCATCTACTTCCTATGGAAACTGTAACCGGAACTTTCTCATACAGCGGTAATACAGAAAAATTATCTGTCTGGCTGAATAATAATCTACTATACGATGCCAACCAGGAGAAATTCCGAATCAAACGACCAGTAGAAACACCCTCCTCGTTTAACTGGGAAACAGCATACGGAAACTACCTGAAAGGGAAAGAATTAGAAAGACAGCGTTCCTATCAGGCATCTAAAGTAGCATACCAAAAATCACTGGAGATAGACCCGTACTTTATTCCCACACTGAACGGAATGGCTGCCCTTTGTTATCGGGAAACCAACTACAGCAGCTCATTAAAGTATGCTCTCAAATCTCTTTCCATAGACACCTATGATGCTGAGGGGAACATGTACTACGGTCTATCGAGTCTGGCTCTGGGAGATACCGTTTCAGCCATCGACGGTTTTTCAATTGCTTCTGCTTCTGTTTCCATGCGCAGTCCGGCATATAGTGCGCTCGCATCTATCTTCACCTGTAAAAGAGATTATCTAAAAGCACACGATTATGCCGAAAAAAGCCTTCTCTACAACCAGAAAGGATCAGAAGCTCTTCATCAGAAAATCTTATCTTTAAGGAAACTTGGCAAAGCAAAGGATGCTGAACGGGAACTGGACAAATTGGAAAAAGCAGATCCGCTGGATCATTTTATTCGGTTTGAACGTTACCTCAATTCTCCTTCATCAGAAAACCGAAAGGAAGTAGCCAAAAAGATCACCAACGAACTGGCGCATGAAACGTACCTGGAGTATGCCTTGTGGTATTACAAAAACGGACAAAATGAGGATGCACTGAAAATAGTAAAGATCTGCCCCACGTCTCATCCAATTGTAATATTGTGGCAAGCCTATCTCTCCCATCTCAATGGAGAAAAAGAGCAGGCAGACATCATGCTCCAAAAAGTGGTAGCACGATCTCCCTCTGAGGTATTTCCTTTTAGAAGCGAGACCCTCCAGGCGCTCGAATGGGCTAAAAAAATGAATGACGATTGGAAACTAAATTATTATGAAGGTTTGATATCCCTGCAACTTGGTGCACGTGATAAAGGGTTTGCATTGTGGACGAGCTGCGGGAATACTCCTGATTTTTATCCTTTCTATATTGCCCGGTCAAAAATATGGGAAAAGGGAGATCCTCGTGCAGAAGAAGATGTGAATCGCTCGTTGGAAGTTGGAGGAAAGGCCTGGCGAACGATGTTGTATGCTGCTGAATTTTATCTCGGCAAAGGAAACCTCCAGCGTGCTGAAGAACTGGCCAGGAAAGGGCACAGCGAATATCCAGATAACTACTACATCGGTTTATGCTATGCGAAAATATTGGGTCAAGCCAACAAATATGCACAATGCATCGACCTCCTTGAAAAAATAGTCATACTCCCGAATGAAGGAGCTACGCAGGGAAGGCAGATATGGCGCGATGCCAATATCGGTCAGTCAATGGAATTTTTCAAAAAGAAGAAATATAAGGCTGCGCTAAAAACAATCGACCAGGCACGAGCGTGGCCAGAAAACCTTGGTGTTGGAAGGCCTTATGTCGTGGATGAAAGACTGGAAGATTTTATCGCGTTGCAGTGCTATCAGAAAATGGGAAATACAGACTCCTCCAATCAAATACAGCAGCGCATCATGGGTTTCAATGAGAAAGAAAATTCCTCCCCTGGGTTAAATGATTTTTTGAGTGCCTTGGTGTATAAGCAAACAGGGAATGAAAATAAGGGCGATCTGCGAATCAAAGAACTGGAAAAAAGCAACCTTTCACCAGAGATAATTCGCTGGTGCCTAGCAGTTTATGCAGGTAACAAAAAGAAAGCAGATGAAATATTTTCAGAAATTATTTCAGGCAACAAAGAGTTTACATTCCTTCGCGAGCTCATATCGAAAATTTAAACAAATGAATATTACTATCTGGAGAAAACAATCATTCATGATTAATAAATAACTGGCGTTCAATATAGGGAATTGGAGACTTCCCATTTTACTGTGTTCAGATTGCTCCCTTTGATTACGAAGATACAAGTATCAATTCAGCTTTTTTTCGTGAGGCTCAGTTAAAAGCAGTAAACACCGTTCCGAACTCAAGGATGGCTTGTCTGATCGATGCAGGAGAGGAAAGAAATATTCATCCGGCCAATAAGAAAATTGCAGGCGAAAGGTTGGCTTATCTTTCGTTGGCAAAAACATATGGCAAAAAAGGATTTGCATCTTGAGGGCCGGAATTCAAAACAATGACTGTAAAAGAGAATTTGGTAACGCTGACTTTCTCTCATGCAGAAAACGGGTTGACCACTTTTGGGAAAGAACTTTATCAATTTAAAATTGCAGGTAAAGATAAACGTTTTTATTCGGCTCATGAAATCATAACTGAAATAAGAATCGAACTGTTTTCATTTCAGGTTGAAAATCCTATAGCAGTGAGATACGCATTTGACGATTTTGTGGTTGATGAGCTTTTTTAATTCCCAAGGTTTACCAGCTTCATCGTTCCGTACTGATGACTGGGATGGATAAGGTCGTAAACAGAGCTGCTGTAAAACCATTTTTGTGAAGTCGTCATAACGGGATAAACAGATCAATTTAATTATCTTAATCAATTATAAAATTATAAACAATGACCTACGTTAGAAAAAAACTGTTTTTTGGACTGTTCTTCTTGTGTGTTTCCTGTTTTTTTGTGTCTCTTCCGGTAAATGCACAACCTGCAAAAGGAGTAATCGCAGATGATCTGCAATGTTGTCAAATGATCAATCCGGAAGGCATTGATTCACCACTGCTAAGTTGGAAGATAAAATCATCCGCTGAAGGAGTTTCTCAACAGGCCTGGGAAGTGGAAATTGCCACCACGAAAGATTTGCTCATCAGGGGTAAGGCCGATGTCTGGAAATCAGGAAAGCGAGTCTCTGACGAGCAATTTGATATTGCGCCAGAGGTTGCTCAATTTGCGGATGCAGGTTGCTATTATTGGCATGTACGGATATGGGATAATCTCGGACGGGTAAGCCGGTGGAGCAATTCGGCTTATTTCTCGATTGGTTTGCGAACGGAGCAGTCGTGGAAAGCTCAATGGATTACCTACCCGTATTCAAAGGACAGTGCACTTCCCTATTTTCGGAAAGTATTCCATCTGGAAAAAGAACCGGTTAAGGCGCATGCCTATTTCTGTGGATTAGGAGCCGGAGAACTTTACCTGAATGGTCAGAAGATAGATCAGACCCGTTTTCTTGATCCGGCGCAAACCAATTACGAACGCTATGCCTTGTACAGCACATTTGATGTAACCGATCGTTTAAAGAAAGGCGATAATTGCCTTGGTGTGATGCTCGGCAATGGTCGATTTACCGAGGATAGGTCATGGAAAGGGGCCCCATTCAGCTATGGCAGCCCTATGCTGCGCCTTCAGTTGGTAGTCCGTTACAGTGATGGATCCACGACAATAATTGGCAGCGATGAAAGCTGGAGGTGGAAAAGAGGACCCGTTCTTCAGGCAGATGTCTATATGGGAGAGATCTATGATGCACGCTGTGAAACAAAAGGATGGTGTGAGGCCAATACGCCTAGCCTGGATTGGAAGAAAGCCATCCTTGCTCATGAAGGAGTGCCTCCTAGTTTGGTTCCGCAACTGGTGGAACCAATCCGGACAATGCAAAAATTAGAAGCGGTTGAAATGTGGCAGGATCCGTCGGGGAACTGGATCTTTGATTTTGGCGTGAACGTAGCCGGAATTCCCCGGTTGAAGGTCAATCAGACTTCAGGAACCGTTTTGACGATTCGTGTAGCTGAAGCGAAGAATGAGGACGGAAGCCTGGATTTCACCTCGACGGGGTGGAGCTTTCATGGAAAAATCTTTGAGGATAAATACATCTGCAAGGGAAAGGGAAAAGAACAATGGTCTCCCCGGTTTACCTATCACGGGTTTCGCTACGCCGAACTTTCAGGAATGAAAACCAAACCGGATTTGTTTGCCTTGAGCCTGGTGCCGGTGCGTAGCGATTTGCCTGTACGCGGAACTTTTGAGTGTTCCAATCCGCAGATTAACCGTCTCCACGAGTTGGCCATGCGTACGATAACGAGCAATTTTGTGGGAATCCCCACCGGTTGTACCAACAGGGAAAAAGACGGGTGGCTTGGGGATACTCACGCCTATGTGAAGATGGCAAACATCAACCTGCAGATGAATAATTTCTGGACAAAATACCTGAATGATATTCGTTCCAGTTCACTTACTGTTGAAGAAAATGCGCTTTTCCATGAACGGTTAAATACTTCTTTTTATCATGCTCCGAAGCCTTCAGGACTGCCTTACATGGTTTCACCCGGGAAAAGAACATGCGGTGTAGCCTCACCTGTTTGGGGATCGGCGTTGGTACAGCATCCCTGGTGGTTGTATGTTTATTATGGCAATAAGAAGGTTTTAAAAGACTTTTACCCAAACATGAAGCAGTGGGTTGACTACGTTTCTTCCCTGGCTGGGGATACGACGCGTACCAACAAATATAACAGAAATACAAAACATATTATTTACCAGGGACTCGGGGACTGGGCACCACCTGGCGGAAATGCAGCGAGAGATACCCCTATTGAATTTGTTTCAACGGCTTTTCATTATTTGGATGTGTGTATTCTGGTGGAAACGGCCTGTTTGCTGGAAAAAAATGACGATGCCCAAAGATATAAAAAGAAAGGGCAGGCGATTTTGGAGGAAATGACAGCGACGCTGTACAATGCCCGTGAAAAGACATTTGGAAGCCAGGGCGCAAACGTCTTAGCGCTTGATTTCGGGTTGGTTCCGAAGGGAGATGAGAAAGCAGTAGCCGACGCCATTGTCCGTAATATGATCGAGAAGAGTGACGGATTCATGCATTGTGGAATTTATTCACTCAGCCGGATAGGGAGCATATTGGCACGCAACGGAAAAGCTGAAGCAGCCTGGAACATGTTTACGAAGAAAGGAGAAAACAGTTTTTCCTATATGTGGGAAGTAGGAGATGCCACTTCTTTATGGGAAGTACTTCCTGTGAACAAAATTAGTCAGCAAAGCGGCAGATTAGACTCTCAGAATCAACCCATGCAGGCTGGTTACGACATCACTTTTTTTGAAGACATCGCGGGAATTGCCCCAGATTCTTCAGGTTTCGGATTCAAGGTAATCCGTTTTGATCCCTTGTTTACGGATTATTTGTCGTGGGCAAAAGCAAGCATTGAATCACCATACGGGAAAGCTATAAGTAGCTGGAAAAAAGAGGGTGACCAATATACCTGGCAGATCACGATTCCGGCAAACTCTTCAGGTCTTGTAGCTTTGCAAAAAGGAAAGAATATTACAGTCAATGGAGTGAAATTAGATGAATCAAAATATTTTCCTGTCAAAAGTAGTAAAGAAAAACAATTACACTATTTCCCATCCGGTAGTTTCTGTGTTCAGGTACGGTAATATTGACATTGATGGCAATAATTAGGTTTAAGTTTAATTTGCTAATTGAATAATATGATGTTAATAATTTGCAGAATTAACTGGAAATAGAATTCCACATTAGATGACTTATAAATATTTCTACTCCATATAATCTGGTATTTGTGATGTGAAACAAGCCTAACAAGGTACCCAAACGGGCATATGGCTTTAGGAGGAAGTCCTTATTAAGATCCCCACTTATGGGATTTGAGTAGTGCTCCCAAAGTATAGGAAATCAGGTTTATATCTCCCACACAGTGGATCAAATCAGAAACAACAGCATATTCATAATCTTGCCGGATATTGTATTTGGCTTTATACAAATAGAAACATGAAGAAAACAACAAACCATTTCTCCGCAATTATGATGAAAAGAATTCTTTTTTTCTCTTTTTCATTCATTATCATTCTCTCTGCATGTCACAACACGCATCGCAAGACGTCGGTCCAGGAGTTACAGTGCAGCAATATGGAGAATCCGGAAGGGATTGATGCTCCATTGCTTAGCTGGAAAATCAAATCGTCAGCGCCTGGAATGTTTCAAACAGCCTGGGAAATTGAGATCGCTTCAAGCAGGAGGTTGCTCGAAAGAGGAGCCGCGGACATCTGGAAATCAGGTAAACAACTCTCGAGCGACCAATTTGGTATTCAGCCGGCAACGAACTTCACCGAAGGATCTTCCTACTTCTGGAGAGTCCGGATATGGGATAACAAAGACCAAACGTCTCATTGGAGTGAAACAGCCAGTTTTTCTGTAGGTCTGCTGAAAGAAGAATCGTGGAAAGCCAAATGGATTACCTATCCAAACGCCGGAGAACGGGCACTTCCCTATTTTAGGAAAAATTTTCTCTCCGATCAGGGAAAACGTGTTGAAAAAGCACTGGTGTATTTCTGTGGATTGGGAGCGGGAGAACTGTACATCAACGGCCAGTCTGTGGATCCGACACGATTCCTGGACCCGGCGCAGACCAATTACGAACAGTATGCCCTTTACAGTACTTTTGATGTGACCAATCTCATTAAAAAAGGAGAGAATACTGTCGGGGTCATGCTGGGTGACGGCTGGTTTTCTCAGAACGATGCATGGGGCGGAGCAGACTTCTCTTACGGAGATCCCATGTTCCGGCTACAACTGAATATATCATACACCGATGGCACCTATAAGCAGGTAGATAGTGATGAAGAATGGGAATGGACAGAAGGCCCCATACGCAAAAGTAACATTTACCTGGGGGAAAGTTACGATGCCAATTATGAAATCAATAACTGGAACATGCCAGGGTCATCGTCCGACGGTTGGGAAAAAGCTAGGCTGGCTACCGCAAATACCCCACCCCGTCTCGTTCCCCAAATGATTCCTCCCATCAGGAAAAAAGAAACGCTCTCCGCAAAGAAAATCTGGCAGGATTCACTGGGGAACTGGATATATGATTTTGGGGTAAACGTAGCAGGCGTTCCTTTGCTGAACGTAAAACAACCTAAAGGTACGAAAGTGACCATTCGTTTTGCAGAAGGCATCGACCCTTCGAACGGACTGGATTTCCAATCCACGGGATGGATACATCACGGAGCTATCTTCCAGGACCAATATATCTGTAAAGGGGAAGGAGTGGAATCATGGTCTCCCCGCTTCACTTATCACGGCTATCGCTATGCAGAGCTGTCGGGCATTACTGAAAAACCTGACCTAGAGACATTGAAATTGATCGTGGTGCATTCAGATGTAAGCAACACAGGGAAATTTGCATGTGCTGATGAGCAGATCAACAAGCTCCATGAACTGGCCATTCGCACAGTGAAGGGTAACCTGCACGGTATACCCACTGATTGTCCCATCAGGGAAAAATGTGGTTGGCTGGGAGATGTGCATGCCTATGTAAAAATGGCAAATGTCAACTTTCAATTGGAGAACTTTTGGCACAAATACCTCGAAGATATCCGATCAGGTGCGTCGAGAGAAGAGAAGAACACCCTATTTCACGAGAGGTACAACAACACATTTTACTTCACCGACAAAGCTGCCGGCATACCTTACATGATTGCACCAGGTAAACGGTTATGCGGGGTAGCATCACCTGATTGGGGTACTGTACAGGTTCAACTTCCCTGGTGGATCTATGTCTACTATGGCAATGAGCAACTATTATCAGATTTTTATCCCCAGATGAAACAATGGACCCTATATGTCAACTCACTAGCCAAAGATGAGGAAAGGAAAAAGCAGTATGATATGGAAACCAATTCAATTGTCTATCAGGGTCTGGGAGACTGGGCTCCACCAAAATATGAGTCCAAAAAAAAGACTCCCGTAGAGTTTACCTCAACCGCTTTTCATTATTTAGATGCAAAAATCATGAAAGAGGTTGCTGCCATACTGGGTAAAGAGGATGATGAAGCGTTATTCTCACGGTTGAAAGAGGAGATCGCCACAGAACTGATATCAGTGATGTATGATCCGGTAAACAAAACATTTGGCTCCCAGACAGCCGATGCAATGGCACTTGATTTGGGTTTTGTCCCTGATGGGGATGAGCAGGCAGTAAGCAGCTCCATCGTGGAAAATATGCACACCTATAGTGAAGGTTTTATGAATTGCGGTATTTTCGGATTAAGCAGAATAGGCAGTATGCTGGCTCGTAATGGAAATGCGGAAGCAGCCTGGCAGATGTTTACAAAAAAGGGGGAACACAGCTTTGAATGGATGTGGAGCGCAGGGGATGCCACCACCCTATGGGAAATATTGCCCATTAACGAAATCACCCGGGAAGGTGCACTTAGCGCTTCATACAATCATCCCATGCAGGCAGGTTTCGATATCACATTCTTTGAAGATATTGCCGGGATAGCACCCGATCCTTCCGGTTTCGGATTCAAAGTGATCCGTTTTGAGCCCCTTTTCTGTGATTATTTACCTTGGGCAAAAGCCCAAATAGAAACCCCCTACGGGGTTGTTTTAAGCAACTGGGAGAAAGAGGATGGTGCATTAAACTGGGAGATTACCATTCCACCCAACTCCTCCGGATTGGTGATTCCTCCCTATGGCGGAAAATGCACCGTGAACGGTGAAGAAATTGAGCTTTGCACATTCCAGAAAACAAAAAAAACGGGTAATAAGAACCGTTATATGTTCCCATCGGGAAGCTATCAGCTGACTATCAAAGACAATTAAATCATCAACATAAAATAACAATAT
>Ga0172378_10001582_pt1 | contig 21061 bp, 15 predicted proteins | sample GrowelOW332metaG_FD_119755 | JGI IMG/M metagenome (GOLD analysis project Ga0172378, IMG submission 119755) | Groundwater microbial communities from an aquifer near a municipal landfill in Southern Ontario, Canada - Pumphouse #3_1 metaG | ecosystem: Environmental > Aquatic > Deep subsurface >... | reverse complement strand
TACCGTAAACGTGTCGGCATCGACAGGGAAGAAACCACCTACAAGAAGTATTGCAACGCTTACCGACACCTGTCGGAGTTTCTTTTGAAGAAGTACCGTGTTCGGGATATGTCTTTCAAGCAACTGAATTTTGCTTTTATTGAGGCTTACGATTTCCATTTACGGATAGAGTTGAAAATGAAACCCAATACCGTATTGCGCAATATCGTACCGCTTCGTAAAATCATCCGTATCGCTGTCAATAAGGGCTATATTCCCGCAGATCCGTTTGCGGAATACAAGCCTGTAAGGGGCAAAAGCGTACACCGCTACCTGACGAATGACGAATTAAAGAAAATCATGTCAACCAACTTTCACAGCTATTTCCGCAACCTTACCCGCGATATGTTTATTTTTTCAGCTTTCACAGGCATGGCGTATGCCGATATGAAGAAACTAACCGTAAAGGAACTTGTAACGACCGACGACGGTAACAGGTGGATTGTTTCCGCACGGAAAAAAACAGGGACGGTTTCCCGCATCCGCTTGTTGGATGTCGCTGTACGGATAATAGAGAAATACGAAAAAGAGCGTACAGGCGATAAGGTATTTCCAATGCCCAAGTACACGACCGCAGACGTAAACCTGAAACGGATAGCCGAAATATGCGGGATTGCAAGGAGCGTCTCGTTCCATCAGGCACGCCATTCGTTTGCCAGTTCCGTCTGCCTCTCACAAGGCGTTCCCATTGAAACCGTCAGCCGTATGTTGGGGCATAAGGATATTCACACCACACAGATATACGCTACCGTTTCCACACAGAAGATAGCAAGCGATATGAAAAGCCTTTCCCAACGGATAGCGGGTAAATTCAGCCTTGCCAAGAAACCCGCAGAAACAGCCGTAAACCAATAATCATCAGAATACAAATCAATAACATTAAAATCAGAACGATATGCGAAGTACATTCAAATACCTGTTTTATATCGACAGGAACAAGACAAAGAAAAACGGGTTATGCCCTGTAATGGGGCGCATCACATTGGATGGCGGTATAAGCCAATTCAGTACGGGACTGGAAACCGCTCCCGAACTGTGGGATGCCAAAGCAGGGCAATCCATAGGAAAGAACCTGCACGAACTAAAAGTAAACAGAGAATTAAAGGAGCTTTCCAAATCAATCGAAACCCATTATGCCCGAATGGTCGAGAATGACGGATATATAACGGCGGAGCGGGTAAAAAATGCCGTATTGGGTATTGCCAGAGAGCCTACCACGCTGTTAAAGGAGTTGGAAGAAGCAACAACCGAAATAGAGAAAAGCATTGGTATCAACCATCAGGTTGCCACACATAAATCATATGTAAATGCCTATATGAACCTGTCCCGCTTTATTAAAGAGAAATACGGCAAAGAAGACATGGCATTCAACCAACTGGAATACTCTTTTATAGAGGACTATGATTTGTACTTGAAAACGGAGCAACGGATGGCAACAGGGAGCGTACAGCAACATATGATTTTCCTGCGGAAAATGATTAAAAGAGCCATGAACAAAGGAATAATCTCACGGAATCCGTTCTTCGGTTATGTTCCCGACCAACCTGTAAGTAAACATAAATGGCTATCAAGCGAAGATATTGAAAAAGTAATGACTACCCCGATAGAAAAACCAAGTGTCGATTTTGTGCGGGATATGTTTGTCTTCGGGGTGTTCACAGGCTTGTCCTACTGTGATATAAAAAGCCTTCGTAAAGAACAGATACTTTCAGACAGCGGGGGCAACCAATGGATAAGCATCAAACGGAAAAAGACAAATACGGAATCCGTTGTTCCGCTGTTGGATATCCCGAAAGAAATCATACGCAAATATGAGGGGACTGGCGAAGACGGCAAAGTCTTCAAAATGCTTTGCATGAATGTGGTCTGCTCCTATACCAAACAAATCGGAAAGCTCTGTAAATTAAGTGATAAGCTGACATTCCATACTGCAAGACAGAATCGATTTTATTATTGGTTGAAACACAGCTAATTACGACGTTTTATCATCTCACAGGTAACGATTTAGAAACGAGCGAACTTCTTTGACTCGCGTAACCTTTGCATAAATTAAAGAGCGACTTAACTACTACAAAGTTACAAAATAAACCTTATATAACCAATATTTCATTAATTGTGATAGGGTGTCTAAGTTCAATCAAATTATACCGAAATCGGAGTTACTTTCACAACCCACTAAATTCCATTTTTTTTGTGAAAATGGAAATAAGACAAAGTTCTATTTTTTTAGATGTCTCCAAGTCGTTTTCCACTGAAAAACAGAACCACTAAAAAATTGTTTTTCTAGCAAGCTAAAATCTGAGTGTTTTTTATCATTAGGAATTTGAGTGAAATTATTTTCAGTGATTAATTCTAATAAATGCTCAAAGTCAACACCACAACTATCAGCAATGTTTTGTATTTGAATAATTTGCGTAAGAAGTCCACTTTTGGGAGATTCTAAATTTTGATGATTGAAATATTCATTTGCCAGTCTCCTGTGCCAATCAACATGTTGATTGTTTTTATCTATTACATATAAAACCTTTCCCTCTGTATCAACAAAAGCCCTCCCTGCTCTGCCAACAATATTCCAAAAATCCCTATTGAGAATACGTTGTGTTCCCGAAATAAAAACATTTGAAATAATTACCGTTGAAACACCCAAATTTACACCCTGTGCAAGTGTAGATGTAGATATAATATATTTTTACTTACCTTTTCTTAGTAAACGCTCCATACAAATTCTTATTTCCGTTGGAAGTTTATTACTATGGCACATTATACCTTTTTGAGCGTATCTCAAAATTTCATCATTTGGGTCATTCTCTATAGTATGCGAATAGAAATAGATCTTTTGTGAAAATGTGAGAAGAATATTTTTCTGATATTTTCAAGTCCTTCAATTTTTCAAAATTCTCTCGACTTAACGATTTTGAGTGGCTAATATTATTCATTTGTTTGTATATCAAAACAAACATAGCCACAATCAGAGTCATATACAACATGATTCCTGTTCCATTTTATTGAGTAAAACCAAGTGACCTCTTTCTGAGTATTATTCGATCTTTCAATGGAATGTTGTCTTCTGCCATATTGTTCTTTTAATAGCTTTACATTAGTGAACGCAATATAATTATTTATCCATCCATCTTTTTAGTAAGCTTGCTTTTTCCCGACTAACAATAATTTCTTTATCAGAATCATTTTTTAGAATGATTCTGAGTTTACCATTATCCATGTTTTTTATAGACAATATACTATTAATATTCACTATAAATTGTCTATTCATCCTGAAAAATAAACTGGGATCAAGTTCATCTTCTAGATCATCTAAAGTCTGTTGTAAAAGATGCTGGGAACCGTTCATGTTTACTAAATTGGTTGTTTTCAGCTCAGAGTAGAAATAATCAATATCATCGACTGTAACGATCTTATATCCGTCGGTTTTGGGCAATAGAAAACGCTTTCTATATATTGTTGTCTGTTTCTTAAATAAATTAACTAATTGCTCTATATCAGGATTTACTTCTCTTTTTTTTATTTTTACTTTTTCCAGAGCCTCTTCCATCTCTTCTTTTTCGATTGGTTTCAGCAAGTAATCCACACTATTGACTTTGAAAGCCCTTATGGCGTATTCGTCATAACTTGTTGTAAAAATAATGGGAGTACTAACATCCACTTGCTCAAAAATATCGAATGAAATTCCATCTGCTAAACGGATATCCATCAAAATTACATCCGGGTTTAACTCTCTCGTCTGGCTTAGCCATATAACACTGTCCTTTACTGTAGTCAGCACACCTATCACTAAAATAGATGGTGATATTTCTGCCAAAATTCTTTGTAGTCGTGAGACATTATGTTTTTCGTCTTCAATAATCAAAACGTTCATAATAACTATTTTAAATTAATAAGAGTGAGTATTACTTTAAATTCATTTTCATTTTCTTCGATTAAAGGCATACCATCATTTGAAAGTATTTTATATCTATCGGTAATATTTTGTAAGCCTATTCCCGTCGAGGGGAAAGGATTCGCAATGCGTTGTAAGTTATTTGTAACAATTAATGTATTGTTTTTTGTTTCAATAGAAATGACCAAAGGCCGTTCTTTGGTTGCTATATTGTGTTTTATAGCGTTTTCAATAAGCAGTTGTATAGCTATTGGCGGAATGAATAAATTTAATGCAGATTCAGCGACATTTATCTGTATTTTGACGTTTTCATCATGCCTTATTTCAATAAGAAAGACATAAGCTTGTACAAACTTCATTTCTTCTTCGAGCGATATCATATCTTTTTTTAGATTTTGAATCATATAGCGATAAACCCTTGACAGGTTTTCTAAAAACCTGCCTGCAACATTTGGGTTTTCGTTTATTAATTCAGATAATGTGCTGAAGTTATTAAACATGAAATGCGGGTCTAATTGTATTTTCAACGATTGCAACTCTGCCTGCAGAGCTATTTCTTTTAATTCCAATGTTTTTATTTTCAATTTATCAGCTTCCGAAATAGAATCTTCCCATTTTCGTAACAGGAAAAAAGCTGTATGTATAGTCGTAACAAATAATGAAATAATAACAGTTGTGACAAAGAACTGCTGCATATCGAGGTTTTCCTGTGGAGATAACACTTCATCCGAAAAAACTGTTTTATAGATTATATGCTGAATTAGGAAAAGGATAATAACAAATAGAATAATACAGATCACCTGTATTATAAATCGTAATATTGAAAACTTTGTCCAAGGAAGATGTTTCTCTAAACGGTTTGCAATGAATATACTGCCTTCCATAATTCCCAAAGAGAAAATGAAGGTCATTACAAATTCAAATAATATATAATCTATATCGTAACAATCTTTCATGCCTTCCCAATAATCACTATAAGGATTTAATAGGAATGACAGTGTATAGAGTGAAATAAAAATAAAGATACTCGTTCCGATTTTTATTAGCCAATTATTTTTATTTTGCATGTCCTTAATCGTTTTTATTTAGCTTTCTTGCAAGAAAGTACTCCATTTTAAGACTTTCTAAGAACAGCCGCTCTGGATAATATATTTATTACAACAACTCCTTCAATAATCAAAATTAATCTGATCATAATTGGGTAGGTCGGTGATTTGTTTAAAGACAGCATCACCGATTAGGGTAATTAAAATAATTCCGACTTCAGACCCAAAAAATGAGCCATTTTGATCGGTTTTAGTATAAAACTCAAAAAAAAGAAATCGCCAGTTCATAACAGATAATAATTGGAATCAATTGAGTTAATTTTTTGAAATTTCAAAAAAATAGAGGCTATCACCTATAGAACAATTACTGCTCCTAAAAAAATGAACTCTTTCACATTGCTGCTTCAAATTAATCCCGAGATTTCACAAAAGAATCCTTATTTTCGCGCATTTTCCTTGCAAAGTTAAGACTATCCTCTTAACACAAAAAGAGGTATTGATGAATGGTATAACATCTTGCGTGGTATACTCGGTTTGAACATACGCATAAAAATATTCCGTTTACTTGTGGTCAATGCCAACATATCAATTTTGTCAGCTTGCAAATATTCATCTACGCCAGTGAGCAGATCATTTGTTGACAGCATTTTATAATTTAGCTTCAAATCCGGATATTTGCTTGAAAAACAAAAGTGGATATTTTTTATTTTTTCCTCATCCCAATTCTCCTCCTCTTTAGTTACAACATGCATTACAATGTAATTTATATCAAATGGCTCCAATATCCTGATCATCATTTCAAAAGAGATTAAGTCTCTTGCACTGGAGTTTGAAAGAAAGCATATATTTTGATCCGCTTAAAGTCTGTAAATAACGTTCCTTCAGGTATAGCCATTAACGGAAAATGAGTCATTTCAATAACATTTGCTGTAACTCGTCCTATTAAATCCCCTTTTTTTTGATTTTTACCACGGGTTCCCATCACTATCAAGTCGGGTTTATAATCGTCGGCAAATAAGACTATTTCTTCTTCAGGTAGACCCTCTTTTATTAAGTAGGAATAATTAACGGAAGGCAGGTCCCCGGCTTGAATTTTTTTATCAATATCATTGCATAATCTTTGAATATTTTCCTTAACCTTCTCTTCTATATCTTTATATTGTTTGGTATCTTTTTCTTGTTCAATAAAAGATTTAGGGTAAAAAGGATTAAAATATATGTGGATAATTTTCACCTTTGCATCTATTGATTTTGCCAGATTGAAAGCAAAGGTACATGCCTGCATTGAATGAGGTGAAAAATCGACTGGTATCAATATCCGTTTTTTTAGATTATCGCGTTCGAGTGTTTCTTTATTGCTATAACTGAATATGTTACGACTTTCAATAATATGCAAAGCCTTAGATAAATCCGCAATATCCACTCTGACCCTGACGCCTATTCCCGGTTCTTTTAAGTCTTCATCTATTTGATGCAGGTGAATTTCTATACCTTCAGCGCTCAATATCTGTTTTAATTTTTCTGCTTTTTCAATTGTATGAATTGCAATTGTAACAAATTTTTTCATTTTTGATTAGTTTATTTGTTCTGCTGTTTCCAGCCGCCTCCCAGTGAATGGAAAAGACTTATATTGGCATTGATCTCATTAACATATAAACTGACAGCATCCAGTTGTGCTTGAAGATAATTCATCTGTACTGTAATCACCTCCAAATAAGTAACATTTCCAGTCTGGAAAAGTAAGTTTGTAGAACGAATGCCTCCAAACAGCGCTTGTTCTCTATTTTTTGCAAAGAGATATTGTTTCTCTATTTCCTCTCTGTTTTTTAAAGCATCCGATGTTTGAGAATAGGCTTGTAAAACAGCCTGCCTGAAATTTATAACTTCTTTCTCCCTTTCGATCTTAGCCTGCTCATATTGTTCTTTCAATCTCCGTTTATTGAAGATAGGCTGAGTCAAACCACCAGCAACCGTACCAAACAGGGATGCCGGAATATTAAACCAATTGGATGTGGCTAAACTGTTCAAGCCGCCCGAAGCATTAATGTTTAAAGAAGGATACATTGCCGCCTGACGGATTCCAACCCGCGCATTAGCGGCCATTAGCGCATATTCAGCGGCTTTAACATCAGGACGTTTGGTGAGTATTGCTACAGGTAAACCATCGGCAGAGCTTTCTTTAAACTCTGCATCCGGTTCAAATCTGCGTTCGATTGATTGCGCATAATTTCCACAAAGCAAACTCAGAGCATTCTCCTGAGAAGCAATGCTTTGTTCTATTTGCGATATCAACAGCTTATTCTGCTCCACCTGAGCTGTTATCTGCTGAATTCCTAATGAATTAGCATCACCAACCTTATATTGCAATTGCATTATTTGTAGTGTACTGTCACTTAATTCTTTGCTTCGGTTTGCAATTCCCAGTTGTTTATCGAGCATCAGCAGATTGTAATAGGCTCTTGCAACATCAGCAACCAATCTCATTTGTACTGTTTTACGAACTTCCTCTGTCTGTAGATAGCTGGCTAGAGCTTCTTGTTTTTCCCGACGTATTCTTCCCCAAATATCAATGTCCCAATTTAAACCTAATGAAAGATTATAGTTTTCGGAAACCCTTGACCCGGCTTGTCCGGCAGCACTGTTTTTGGAAGCATGGCTATAAGTTCCGTTAATTTGAGCCGTCAGATCGGGAAGATAGTTCAGTTTGACAGTCCGTAATACCGATTGTGCCAACTCAATATTCTTGATAGCAGTTAACAGGTCGTTGTTTTTCACAAAAGCGGTATCTATCAGAGCCAACAATAACTTATTGGTGAAAAATTCCTGCGGTTGATATGCCAATGTGTCTGTTTTTTCCTGTATAACAAGCTGTTTTCTATATGAGTCGGGCATATTCAATGACGGTCTCTGATAATTTTTACCTGCTCCGCAAGATATTAACATCACAAGCGAAAGCACTGTTAAATATATATATATTAATTTCATATTCATAACATTAAGCTTGGGTTTCTTTCTTTTTATTTCCTATCAGCGATTCCTGAAGTGTTTGAAAAACAATGTATAATACAGGAATGAATATCAGGCCTAATACTACACCGACAAGCATACCTGAAATGGCGGAAATACTAATAGAGTGGTTGCCGACAGCTGATGCTCCTGATGTCATCGAAAGGGGAATTAAACCGATAATAAATGCTAAAGAGGTCATTAAGATCGGTCTGAACCTTTGTCGTGTTCCCTCTAAAGCTGAAGCTACAATTGGGACACCTTTTTTTCTGGCTTGTACGGCGAATTCAATAATAAGAATAGCATTTTTGGCTAATAGACCTATCAGCATAATCAATCCGATCTGAACATAGATATTATTCGTTATCCCTGCCATTCCGATACCAAGATATACACCTAATAATCCTGTGGGCACGGAAAAAATAACAGCCAGAGGTAATAGGTAACTCTCATATTGAGAGGCTAATAGTAGATAAGTGAAAAAGATACAAAGTGCCAGAATAAAAGCCATCTGTCCTGAAGATTTTTTTTCTTCTTTACTTAATCCAGTCCATTCATAACTTAACCCGGCAGGTAATGATTTCGCTATTTCTTCCGCAGCATCCATTGACTGACCATTACTGTAACCGATTGCTGGAATTATATTTACCGAAATACTGTTGTACAGATTGTAACGTTTAACGGATTCGGGACCATATACTTTATTCAGTTTAACTAAGGTGTTGATTGGTATCATATCTCCATGCGAGTTTTTCACAAATACCTGATCCAATGATGACTCATCCATTCTGAATTGTCCTTCGGCTTTGATATTTACACGGTAAAACTTTCCGAATCGGGTGAAATCACTAGCCTGACTACCACCATAAAACAATTGCAGGGTATTGAGAACATCACGGGGCGTAGTACCCAATTGATAAGTTTTATCTTCATTTACTTCTACTTCAAATTGCGGATAATCGGTTCGGAACGAAGTGAATGCTGCCGATATAGCCGGACTTTGATTTAATTTTCCGACAAGTTCCTGTGTCATTTCATTGAATTTCGCCAAATCTCCGCCGGTTTTGTCCTGAACCACCATTTCCGATCCGGTTATATTACCAAAACCTTCGACAGGAGGTGCACGGAATATAAACAATTCTCCTTGTTTTACACTTTCAAGGCGGGTATACATAGCTTCAATAATTTTGTCCATGTTTTGTATCTTTCCACGCTCTTTGGTCGGTTTTAATTTGATAAATCCAGTAGCATAAGATGATCCTGAATTCCCGCTCAACATCCCAAATCCTACGATCGTAGTCGACATCTCGACTTCGGGCATTTCTGCAAGGACGCTATCGATACGGTCGGCCACAGCTATCGTGTACTGCAGGTTTGTTCCCGAAGAAAGCGATAAAGATAAAATAACCTGTTTGTCGTCTTCCATTGGAATAAAGTCTTTCGGTGCTCTGTTCATCATCCAAAAGGCCAATCCGGCAACAGCAATAAGAGCAACCATTGTTAAAGCCTTTTTTGTTGTTGTGAACTTAACAATTGATAAATATTTATCTGTGAGTGCTTTAAATCCGGTATTAAATGCATAAAAAACTCTATCTTTAACTTTATAATAACCGGATGTTCTATTATCAGTAGGCGGTTTTAAGAATAAAGCACATAAGACGGGGCTTAATGTCAACGCATTAATTGCCGAAATAAGGATGGCAAAGACCAGTGTGAATGCAAACTGTTTATAAAATATACCGGCAGGTCCTTCCATAAATCCCACCGGTAGGAATACGGCGCACATCACCAATGTAATAGAGATAATAACGCCGGTTATTTCACTCATAGCACTTCTTGTCGCTTCCTTTGGTTCAAGTCCTTCTTCTATTTTACTATGAACAGCCTCCACAACCACAATAGCATCATCGACGACAATCCCAATAGCAAGTACCAAGGCAAATAGAGTTAGGACATTGATAGAAAAACCTACTATATATAATAAGAAGAATGCACCTATGATAGAAACCGGGACGGCAATAGCCGGAATCAATGTGGAACGAAAATCCTGAAGGAAAATAAAGACAATCAGGACAACCAGTAAAAAAGCTTCTATCAAAGTTGTAGTTACCTGACTGATGGATTCATCCAGCCTTTCCTTGGTGCTTTGAATAATTGTGTAATCTATTCCTTCGGGAAAGCTTTCCTTTGCCGTTTTCAATATTTCACGGATCTCTGTTTCTATTTCGTTGGCATTTGATCCGGCAGCCTGCTGGATGGCAATTGTGACAGCCGGCATTCCTCCCTTTTTTGTTTCGCTGTCGTAAGCGGAGGAGCCAAATTCAACCCGTGCTAAATCCCGTATACGGAGCATTGAACCATCGGAATTGGATTTGACAACAATCTTCTCAAAATCCTCCTTTGTATTCGATTTACCTTTGTACTTTATGGTGTATTGCATGGGGGCAACACGCGATTCTGAACCTAATTTGCCGGGAGATGCTTCAAAACTGGCATTTTGTATAGCCGTTTCAACATCGCTGGGTGTAAGCCCGTTTACAGTCAATTTTTGAGGATCCAACCAGACACGGATTGCATAATCTTTCTCTCCGTAGGTCATTGCATTCCCTACACCTTTTACCCGTTTAATAGCAGGTATCAAATTTATTTTGGCATAATTTTGTACGAATAGTTCATCGTATTTGTTTCTATCAGAACTTCTGATAAGAAACAACATGATATTACTGTTTTGCCGTTTAACGGTAGTGATACCGGCTTGTAAAACTTCCGAAGGCATTTGGCTATTTGCTTGGGCTGTGCGGTTTTGAACATTTACCGCTGCCTGATCGGGGTCAGTACCCAATTTAAATACAATTTCAATAAAGAAACTACCATCGCTGGAAGCTGAAGAATTCATATACTCCATGTTTTCCACACCGTTTATCGCTTCTTCCAAGGGAATGATAACCGAGCGTGTTACGCTCTCGCTGTTCCCTCCCGGATAAGATCCAAATACATAAACTGTGGGGGGCGCTATATCAGGGAATAGTATCCTGGGAAGCCGGGTAATACCCAGTATTCCTAAAAACACAATAATAATCGAGATGACTGTCGCTAAGACCGGTCGGCTTAATATTTTTTTTATCATCGTTTAATCAGCTTTTGGTGTAATAACTTCTCCTTCAACAACTGTAGTCAGTTCTCGTGAAACGATTTTGTCACCGTCGTTCAATCCCGACCGTACTATATAATAATCCCCTTCCTTATCTGCAATGTTTAATGACACGCGTTCTGCTGTATTGTCTTTCTTTAAACGCACAACGAATATTTTACCTTGCATATCCATAGTTGAAAGAATCGGCACCGCAAATACATTCTGTTCAATACGAGGAATGGTAACGCGTCCTGTATTGCCTGTCCGCAACAATAATCCAGGGTTGTCGAACACCGCACGAATGCTTATAGCTCCCGTATTTGTGTCAAATTCTCCGTTTATCAGTTCTATCTTTCCTGCATGTGGATAAGTACTTCCATCTGCCAAAATCAGTGATACTCTGGCCATATTCTTAATTTTTTCATCCATGTTTTTTCCTTGATATTGCTGATTAAAAGCAAGAAAATCCTTCTCACTCATCGAAAAATAGGTATACACCTGACTGATGTCCGACAAAGTAGTCAAAGGCTGTGTATCTCCTCGTGAAATAAGGTTACCGATACGTTTGGGTATCCGCCCGATATACCCACTAACGGGAGATTTTACTAATGTAAATCCGATGTTGATTCTAGCAGTTTGCACCGCCGCCTTTTGTTGTGCAACATTAGCTGAAGCACTTTCATATTGAGCTTTGGCTGTACGTAGCTGAAAATCGGATGTCACATTTCCTTCGCTGAGTAAACTGTATTTATCGACTTCAAGTTTAGCATTGGATAAAGCCGCATTTGCTGCACGCAGATTTGCCTCTGCCGTATTTAATTGTTCTACATAGGTTCTGTCGTCTATCTTAAAAAGATTTTCACCGACCCTTACATAGGCACCTTCTTCTACATATATTTTACTGATGTATCCTTCAACCTGTGCCCGGATGTCTACATTCACTTTACCTTCGATACGAGCGGGATAATTTTTGTTAATCACAATGGAATCCTTGTGAAGGGTGATGACTGGTAGCTCTTTAGCCCGCGTATGTTCATGGTTTGCTTTCTGCCCACAACTGTAGAGCCCAATGAGAAGGAACAAGAATATGCCCTTGGTTATTTTTACACTATTCATTTTCATAATATTTAATTATTATCAATTTTCATTAAACTGGCTGTTATATAGATCAGCATAAAAGCCTTTCTTTGTGATAAGTTGTTCATGATTCCCCTGTTCGATGATACACCCATGGTTCATAACCATGATCAAATCAGCATTACGAATTGTGGATAAACGATGTGCAATGATAAAGCTGGTTCGCCCCTTCATCAGATTGTCCATAGCCATTTGAATTTCCAGTTCAGTTCGTGTATCCACGCTTGAAGTTGCTTCATCCAATATCAAGATAGCCGGATCGGCGAGGATAACACGGGCAATGGTCAGTAATTGCTTTTGTCCTTGCGAAAAATTGGTTCCATCTTCATTTACAACAGTTTGGTAACCATTCGGCAGGGTGCGTATGAAATAATCGGCTCTTGCTGCATGGGCTGCTGCAATTACCTTGTCGTCTGAAATATTAGGATTGCTATATGCAATATTATCCCTGACTGATCCGTTGAATAGCCATGCATCCTGCAATACCATTCCGAAATTAGCCCTTAGATTATGCCGGGATAGTTTGCGTATATCGATACCATCGATTTGGATTACTCCTGCTTGTATATCATAAAAGCGCATCAATAGATTTACCAGAGTTGTTTTACCTGCACCCGTAGGTCCCACTATAGCGACCTTATCTCCGGCCTTAAGGCAAATATTCACATCTTTCATTAATTCTACACCTGGTTGATAACCGAATCTGACATGACTAAATTCAACCTGTCCTTTCGGATGGGTTAACAATGCGGAAATAGTATCTTGTTTTTCATCCAGCTCATCCATTATCTCGAATAGGCGTTTTGAAGCAGCTATTGCTGATTGCATTGTATTGCCTATATATGCTACTTCAATTATAGGTTCGGAGGATTTATACAGATATTGGATAAAAGCCTGTACCGTACCAATAGATAAACGTCCCTGTATAACCGAATAACCGCTTATCACAGCTACTGCCACATAGCCCATACTACTTATTAAACGGGCGACTGGAGGAACCAGAAACGTTGTTATTTGCGATTTATAGGCGGCTTGATACAGCTCTTGGTTGATTTCTTCGAAATCATCAATAGCCTGCTGTTCGTGGTTGAATGCTTTGATAACCAGTTGACCGGTAAAGGCCTCTTCAATATTTCCGTTTATTCGGCCAATTGCTTTTTGATAATTACTATATTGTATTCTCGATTTTTTACTTATCAACCACGTTATACCTGATGTACTCAGTATGACTGCTATAGAGACCAATGCAAGTAGCGGATAGATATAGAACATGAGAGCAACTGCTCCGATAAGTGTTATAGTCGCTGTTATAAACTGGCCTAAACCTTCCCTAAGGCTTTCTGCAACTTTCTCAATATCATTAGTGGCCCGACTTAATATTTCTCCTTTTTGCATGGAATCGTAAAAACTGAGAGGCAATCTTTTTAACTTTCTACTTAAATCTTTCCGCATAGTCAGTGCAACATTTTCAGCTATCGCAGACATGATATATTTTTCTATATAGTTTAAGATAAATATAGACAGATACAATAGTGTCAGAAGTCCGATCCATTTACCGAAAGCCTCAAGACCTGGAGTAAATATAGCTTCCGTAGTTAAAATATTCTTTATATCATATGCTATTATATCAATAATTTTGCCCAATAAGATAGGAGCCCAGAGTCCCATTAAAGTTGCTGCAACGACTAATATAAGCACCACTAAAAGCTTTTTCTTCTGCTTTCCTAAATAGCGAAGAAATCTACTGATTGTCCCCCTTTTTTTTGTAGACTTATTCATCTGTCTTTTCTTATTTGTTAAGTTGGGAGGCTACTATCTGTGAATAAACAGAACAGTCTTTTAGTAGTGTTTCATGAGTTCCTTTGCCAACCATTCGTCCCTCATCCAGCACAATGATCTGGTCTGCATTTATTATAGTGCTTATGCGTTGGGCAACAATAATAATTATCGCATTTTTAATCTCTTTTCTTAGGGCTTTGCGTAGCGAAGAATCTGTTTTATAATCTAATGCCGAGAAACTGTCATCAAAGACATATATTTCAGGTTGTTTAATGATGGCGCGAGCAATAGCAATGCGTTGTTTCTGACCTCCTGAAAGGTTAGTCCCTTCTTGGGCTATATAAGATTGGTAGCCTTTATCCAAATCTAAGATAAAATCGTGTGCCTGAGCGATAGCTGCTGCTTTTTGTATCTCTTCATCTATCGCATTAGGTTTCCCATATTTAATATTACTTTCTATCGTACCTCTAAAAAGGAATGTTTTTTGTGGAACAAAACCAATCTTCTCTCTTAGTTGTTGCTGAGAATACGATGCTATATTTATACCATCGATTAAGATTTCTCCTCCCTGTATATTATAGAAGCGTGGGATAAGGTTGGCAATGGTGGATTTGCCTGAACCTGTTCCGCCTATTATTGCAGTAGTTTGTCCAAGTTTAGATTTGAATGAAATATTACTTAATACAGGTTTCTCAGCACCTGGATATTGAAATGTTACATCTTTAAACTCCAGGACACCTTCTTTTGAAGGTTCCGAAATATCGCTTTTACAGATGTCCTTGATGCTTGGATTTATATCAAGCACTTCCCGAAGTCGCATGGCACAACTCTGAGCTCTGGGAATCTCCATGAAAACAAAAAGAGCCATTATCGCTCCCCAAAGGACAATTGTCAGGTATTCGATTGAAGCAAATATATCACCTATCTGCATACCTTTATTAATAGACTGCTCTCTACCAAACCAGAGGATAAGAACAACCCCTATATTAATAATAAATAGTAAGATAGGCACGAGGATGGCAAAGATTTTATTTGTTCTGATAGCGATATCACAGAAGTCTTCCGCCGCTGTATCAAATCGTTGTTTTTCATATTCCTCTTTATTAAAAGTGCGGATAATCCTGACACCGGTAATTATTTCCCGTAAAATGTGAGTAATTCGATCCATTTTCTTCTGTATGATGACGAAAAGAGGCATCGCTTTTTTCCCTATACAATAGGCTATCCCGGAGAAGATAAAAACAATCAGAACAATAATATATCCCGAATTAATATTGGTTCGAAAAGCCAGGCTCAGCCCTATAACAGCCATTATGGGTGCCGGTAAAAACAGTTGGATCAACGTCATAGTTGTACGTTGCACAATGCTAATATCACTGGTAGACCGGGTGATAAGGGTTGGTACGCCTATTTGTTGAATATCACTTAGAGAATATTCCTGCACCTTCCTGAAAACAAGACTTCTTAAATTGCGTCCTATACTTGCCGAAAACTTTGAAGCGAATATGGTGGAAACAATGGCTCCGATTCCAGCAAAGATGGTTAAGAAGAGCATATACCCTGCATACTTGTAGATATATGCCATATCAGAAGAGGCAATTCCATAATTGATAATCTTAGCCATCAAGGCGGGCAGATACATCGTGCTGAAAATCTGAATAAACAAAAATAAAACGGACACTGATAACAGGCTGTTTCTTAATTTAATAGCAGAAAGTAATTTCCTCATAAATATATAATTTCACGCGATAAAGATACTTCCCAGATTGGATTCGTTTGAAATTATAGTTTATACAATTTTCCGAAACGGATAAATTGGTAGATGAAGCGTCAAATAAGTAGACCCAAACGTAATTGAGAGCGTAGAATTAAATTCAATACTATATGCGGAAAAAGTTTTTTCTCTCTAAAAAACACACGTGATATGTGTTGGGACAGTTGATAATTTAATCGAATAAATGAAAAGGTAGCTTTATCTTTAGTAATAGAACTGGAGTTAAACTCATTTACTGATAATTGTGTGATAGTATCTCCTTTTTTGGACAATACAAAAAACAATTGCTTTTATTTAGAGCCTGTTTAATTTTATTCAACAATAATTTAAACAGGCTTGAAACAGACTCTAAGTAGCTGCAATATTATAAATAATTTAACACTCTAAAGTGATGATTTTTAGTTTGCCAAATAGACTCTAATTTATCTTTAATATAAGCTACTCCTATTTCCTTCAATTATGGATCTTTATTAAGATGGAAGACTATTTCCATTTACTATACAGGAGTTATTACATCCACATTCCTTTTCATATTTACATATACTACATTGTAAAATCTGCGGGGAGCAACCGTAAAATTTTTTGAATGCTATTGAAAACTGAACTAAACCATTATAACCACAGGCATTTGCAATATTGGTAATAGAACAATTTTTATGTTTCAATAACTCTATAGCATACCCCATCTTTAATCGGATTATATAGTTCTTTACAGTAATCCCAAAATGCGTTTTAAATCCTCTTTTTAATTTGTATTCATTTAAATAAATCATTTTGGAGAGTTCTGGTAAACTCGGGGCACATATAAAGTCTTTTTCTAAGATCTGCCTTGCTTGTTCTAATTTTAATATATCATCTTCATTGAGGGCCCAATTATCATCCCGCAATAAATATCTTTGCTTACTTACTTCGTGTTGTAATAAGAGTAATTCTTGTATACTATTTTCTAAGTAAAGATTTTTTAAAGAGCCTTTGCGTTTGCATTTTTTGATTTTATTTAAAATCAATTGTATGTCGGTCGTAAGAGGCAGACCTGTATCTGAAAGACAACAAGCATTTTGATTTAGAATGTTTTTTGAGAAATTTTCATGTATATCTGCATTATGTGGAATCATCTTGAAATAGCAGTCTTTGGATAAGATAATAATAAGCATTTTTACTGGGACCTGTGCAGGTATTCTGAAATTTCCCTTATAGTTAGGGGTATATATTAAGTTATGTGTATTATCATGATAATGGTTGAAATAATCAAAGGCATCTATATTTCCTTCTATATCAGCTGTGTTAGTGACAAATTCCATCATAATATTATCTCCTTCTATTTCAAATCTATCTGTCAGAGGTTCATTAAGTTTCATTTCAATATCTAATAAGATAAATCCATCTCCAGACAAAAAAGAACAATTAAAATATTTTATTATATTGTTGATGCAATTAAATTTGTTCTCTTCCAAAATTTGCTCTCTTATATAGATATCTTTTACATTCTTGTATATATACTGTTTATCTATTTCTTGTAGTTTACATGAAAGCCTCATTATTAATCCGTTTTTATTAAATAAAAATCCTTTTATATAAAACTAATCCTTTTTATAGCCTATACATTTGCAAATGTAAGAATGAAAGGAATAATATAACATACCTACAAATGATGGTTTGTAGATTATCCATACCAATTAATGATTAGGAGTAATAATCATAGAAGAGCTAGTGTATATCAAAAAGTGTATCATTATTTATTAATGTATTAGCGAAATATTGGGAGGTTATAGTAACTAATTATTTCAAGCTCTTGCATAATACGCATCCATTTTTTTAAAATGAAAAAAAAATTGTTTTTGTTATTGTTTGGTTTCTTGTTGGTTTCGGGACTTTTCTCACAGAACATCAAAATTTATGGTAGAATATATGCTAAAGATGGAGAACCGATTCACTCCGGAACATTGAATATTAAAGGAGAAAAACAATCGTTAATCAATTCAAATGGTGGATATGAGGTCTTTCTTGCCCCTGGAGTATACACAATTATAATCAATTCTTTGGGATACGAACCTTTAGAAGAAAAGATAACTGTTGAAAGAAAACATATAAAGAAAGATTTCTTCCTTTCAGAAAAGGCACATGAACTTAACGAGATTGTCGTCAACGCCAAATCTCCTATTCAAAATGTCAGAGAGTCCGCATATAATGTAGTCGCTATAGATGCTAAATCGTTACATAACACCACTTTGAATGTTGCCTCTGCCTTAAATCGGGTTTCGGGTGTAAAAGTTCGAACTGATGGAGGTGTTGGGGCAGATGTATCTTTTTCTATAAATGGGTTTAGCGGACAACATATTAAATTCTTTATGGATGGCGTTCCTATGGACGGTTTTGGATCCCTATTTCAGTTGAATAATATTCCTATTGGTATGCTTGAACGTATTGAAGTATATAAAGGAGTGGTGCCGATTGAGTTTGGTGCAGATGCATTGGGAGGAGTAATAAATCTTGTTACGAATAAAAACCGAAAGCCTACTTATTTAGACGCTTCTTTTGCTGTAGGGTCATTCGGCACATATAGGAGTGAAATTAATTTTTCAAAAGTATTCCGCAAAGGTTTTGTTATACAAATGAATGCATTTCATAACTATTCAGATAATAGTTATAAAGTATATTTAGATCCTGATAATTCGGGAACAGAAAGGTGGGTCAGACGCTTCAATGACCGCTTTAATAGCGGAACTGCTGCTTTGAAAGTAGGATTTATTGATAAATCTTTTGCTGATCAATTATTTATTGGCTTTACTTATGGGAAAGGACGGAAAGGGATCCAACATGGAACAACAATGGATAAAGTCTTCGGAGAAAGACACCAACGCTCTGAGACGATTATGCCAAGTCTCGAATATGTTAAAAGAAACTTATTTGTAGATGGACTAAATGTAAAACTTACAGGAAACTATAATCTTGGATATACCCAGTATATCGATACCACATCTTACGTATATAATTGGTTGGGAGAAGGACGCAAAACTGGGAAAAAAGGAGAAAGTGGCGGTAATCCTACAATGAATAAATATTACAATAATAATGGCTCCTCAACCTTAAATATAAGTTACAGGATTAATGAGCATCACCAATTTAATATAAATGACGTTTTCACAACTTTCAACCGCAAAGTAAAAGATCCTTTGGCAGTAAAAGAAACGGTAAATGAGAAAGTAGCTGAAGAAAAAAAACATAGCTTAAAGAATGTTCTCGGTCTATCCTATAAATATACATTGAACAACCATTTCAACACATCTTTGTTTGGTAAGCATTATTGGACAAAACATTCTCTGAAGAAGGATTCCCGCAAAACAAACATAACGGGATATGGCTTAGCCTCTACTTATTCTTTTTCCGATTTTCAATTAAAAGGTTCGTTCGAACGAACCTACCGGTTGCCCACTGCCAATGAATTATTTGGAGATGGAGCTTTGGAATGGGCAAATTTTGAGCTAAAACCTGAAAAAGGGAATAATTTTAATATCGGATTGAGTGGAACAAAAACTTTCGAAAACAAACATACCCTCTACTTTGATGTGGGTTATAACTTTCGGTATATATCAGATTATATTATCCGCAATATCTATGGGGAAGGTGCAAGGGCATCTATGAGTAATCACGGCAAAGTACAAAGCTCTGGCATTAATGCTGAGGTTCGCTATAGTTATCGAAATTTGATAACTCTGGGGGGAAACATTACCTCCCAAAGTATCAAAAATAATGAACGGTATAAAGCTGGAACCAATGATGTACCAAGTACATTGTACAAACAGAGAATGCCTAATGTACCTTACTTGTTTGCAAATGCAGATGTGGGAATTACTATTGAGAATGTAGGAGTGCAAAGTAATAATCTGTTTGTAGGATATAACTTGTATTATATCCACAAATTTTATTACGATTGGTCTATTTATGGCAGTAGAGAATCCAAATCGATGGTGCCCAGTCAACTGTCTCACGATATAAATGTTTCATACTCGTTTTTAAGGAAACATCTTAATCTTTCTGCTGAGATTAACAATATTACAAATGAAAAATTATATGACAATTACTATATTCAAAAACCTGGACGTAGTTTCATGTTTAAAATTAGGTATGTCTATTAATTAATTAGTAAATCAATTTATATATTATTCAAATGAAAATGAATTTTTTATTCAAGGCGATGTTCGCTTTTAGTTTTGCTGCAATAATTATATCCTGTAGCGATGATGATGATCCAACTCCGGTTGAACCGACAAGCCAAGGCAATTATGTAATAGGGGTAAGTTCTGGAGCTAAATCGTACCTCTTGACAACAGACAATCTCAAGTCAGGAGTTATTACTCTTAAAGGGAATGGCGAAGAATCAAACGAAAGTACTGTTTATCCGTTTGATAACGGAAAAAAAGGATTTATGTTCTTATATAGGCAAGGGGATCCTGCAATGATGCAAAGTTGTAGTTTCCTTCCTAGTGGAAAGTTGAATGTAACTAAAGGAAAACCTCTGGATACAAGAACTGAATTTGTAAGCAATATTAAAAATTATATGTTGGCAATGACCAGTGTCACATTGGAAAATGGTAAATACGGAGAAGCGTTTAGCTTTATTGATGGAAATACCGAAGCTTTCGAAACGGCTTACTTATCAACTGAAAATATCATTCATGACGGAGAATATGCCAATATGGGTGGTCTTGTTTCAATTGGAGATAACATTATCTCCGCACTTGAACCTTACAAGATTCCTGCTCCCGGGAGCGATGGACGTAGCAGTGAAAGCTCGGCTTATCCCGATGAAGTAAATATTGTAGTCATGAAGAAGGACGGTAAGAATATGAAAATTGAAAAAATACTTAAAGATGACCGAGCTAGTCTTGCCGTAGGACGTTTGCGTTCCGGTCGGTTATCATGTATAGGAACCAATGGAGATGGAGATATTTATGTGTTCGGTACGTCCTATCAGGATCCGGGATCAGACTGGCAGAATCCGACACCTAAGCCAAGTACCAAGCACTCGTCTGTTGTGTTGAGAATCAAGAAAAATGATCTTACTACTTTTGATAAAAGTTATTTCTACGATATAGAAAAAAAATCTGATGGTTTGAAACTGCAAAATGTACATCCTTTATTTGATGATTATTTTTTGTTGAATATGTTTGCTACAGAAAAAGCATGGAATATGTCGGTAGCCAATAAATTTGCAATTTTCAATGTTAAAACAGGTGATTTTAAGTGGATTG
>Ga0172378_10001581_pt1 | contig 21062 bp, 19 predicted proteins | sample GrowelOW332metaG_FD_119755 | JGI IMG/M metagenome (GOLD analysis project Ga0172378, IMG submission 119755) | Groundwater microbial communities from an aquifer near a municipal landfill in Southern Ontario, Canada - Pumphouse #3_1 metaG | ecosystem: Environmental > Aquatic > Deep subsurface >... | reverse complement strand
ATTCGGTATGCATCCGCAGATGCCTGTTCTGGAAAATGCGGATTTTATGGAGTTGCTGCTGAAGGAAAAACGTATTCAGGCAATAGGAGAAGCAGGTTTTGATTTTTTTACAAAGGAATTGAGGTCTGACAGTTTCCGGCAGGAAGAAGCCTGGAATATAGAACTTGAGCTTGCCGCTTTTTATAAAATACCGGTTATTGTTCACTGCCGGAAGGCTCTTGACCGTATGTTCCGTGATTCGGGAAAGCTTGCGAAAATAACCGCCGTTGTGTTTCATTCATTTTCAGGAAATCCTTCCGACGCACGTTCTTTATTACGTCACCGGGTAAACTCTTATTTCAGTTTCGGGAAACCGCTCATCGGCGGTGATAAAAGTGCAATTGCCTGTGTGAAGGAACTTTCTGAAGACAGACTGCTTATGGAAACTGACGCGCCGTATCAGACTCTGAAAAACGAAGATACGACGAATCCTGCGGAAATAGCTCGTGTATATGAAACTGCATTCCATTTGCGGACAGAAAGCAGCCAGAATCTGCATTCAGAAGATTTTTCTGCGCAGATACTTTCCAATTTCAGAGCTGCGTACGGTATTGACTGAGTTCTCTTACCGTTGCTTCGTAAACAGCAAGAAATCTGGTGCGAAGTGACGGAATATCGCCGGATTTTCGTCCTTTCAGTACATCCTCAAACGCCTGTCCTGCATCGTACAATTGTTCTGCACCTATCTGTCCTGCGGCGCCTTTGCAGCGGTGTATGTATGAACCGGCTTCCTCATTCTTTCCTGATATGATAAGTGAATCAAGATACCTGTCGTCAAAGGGGTTTTCGGTAAGAAAAGAGGTGATAAGTGTCTGATACAGTGATTTGTCACCTCCCAGCATATCAATACCTGATGCTGTATTAAGCAGTTTTTTCTCTTCCATAATGAGTAACATTGTAGTCTATCGTTTGTTTTTCTGCTATAGTATGATTATGGTCAGTTCAAGTTTAAAAAAATTTTTCATCTGGTTATACACCGTTCTCTGCGCAGCGATTGTTTTTTCATTGTTGTGTATGAGTTTTTCCTTTGATGTTTCACTGTTTGCACTTCCTGTGTCCCTGCTTTTTTCGGCAGTGATGGTATATTATTCGTTTATTCTCAGACGTAATAATGATATACGTGCAATTCCCGTAATACGAAAGATGCTGCAGTATCTGCCTTATGTGATGCTTGCGTCCTTTGTGCTGCGCAGGGCGGGAAAGTACGGTACTCACTACTGGTACGATGTTGTGACAGTAATTTTATGGTGTATCGTGTTTATTGGCTCTTTTCCAGTTTCTTATTATATGAATGAAAAACGCATCATTCTGCTTAAAAAAGAATGGGTTTCACAGGAAAAGAAAAATCCTCATAAAAAACTTCACGGTGGTGCATGGATACTGTTCGAAGCGGTCGACTGGATTGATGCTCTGGTTCAGGCGGTTTTCATGGTGCTGCTTATTCAGATATTTATTGTACAGCTTTACGTTATTCCGTCGGAATCGATGGTACCGCAGTTTCTTATAAAAGACCGCGTTATTGTATTTAAGACTGCAAGTGGTCCAAAATTCCCGTTGTCGAATGTCGGCATTCCCTGTTTACGAAATTACAAACGGGGTGATATTGTCGTGTTCCGCAATCCTCATTACAGTATGGACCGTAAATCCGAAGTAAAAACGGTTACAAGTCAGCTTGTGTATATGCTTACGTTTATGGCGGTAAATTTGAATAAAGATGCTGATGGTCAACCTAAAGCTGATCCTCTGGTAAAGCGGGTTGCAGGTGTTCCCGGCGAGCAGCTTGTAATGCAGGACGGTATACTGTATGCGCGTACAAAGAATTCGTCCGGATTTGAACCTGTTGAAAAGGATGCTTCCTTTGCTGCATGGAATTTAAATAGTGTAGAGGCCTCGTCAAAGCGGAACATAAAAACATTCCCGCTTACGCAGACTCAGTATGATATGATGCTCACCTGTGAAAAGGACCGCCGTGATCTTGATATGAACGCTGCCGCCGCGGAGTGCAGCGGCCTTTCCCGGCAGTTTTATAAATTAGTTCCGGATAAAACAGGCAGAATGTCGTCTGACGGGATTTCTATGTTTGAATACGACTTATTTGTAAATTATGATGCATTCACGCAGAAGCTGATGTCGGCAGACGGAGGTTCGTGGTGGTTCGAACAATTCATGACTGACTGGATAAAAAACAAACCTGCCGAAGGAATCTATGCCGGAGGTGATATATACAGTGATGCAAATTATCGACTTAATGTAATGATAAAATTGTGTCTCGGACATATAATTCTGCGCAATGCAGAGCTTATACACGAAGGTATAACTGCCGAAAACAGGCGTAACGATGTTCAGCTGTATGGATATATGGAACAGGCAGAGAAACTTAATTTTTATGTGATGATTCTTGACCAGCGTAATATGCCGGTGTTTCCGGAAAATACTTCTGGCGGTGTCGCACAGTATATTCCTGACAACTGCTATTTCATGATGGGGGATAACCGTTTTAATTCTCTGGATATGCGGCATTCTTATATACAGACTATGACACAGTTGACAAGGTATGACAAATATTCTGTAACATATGAATCGATTATGGCACCGCAGTTTGTGAACAGGAAATACATACTGGGGACGACCGTATTCCGTTTCTGGCCGGTAAACAGGATCGGTGCTCTAAAATCAGAATAATAGTTTCCTTAATTAATTGATTTTATAAAAGAAATGGAGTCCTGCTTGCGCAGGACAATTTACGAAAATTGTTGTGAAATAAATGCTACGCATTTCTTCCACAGAAATGGAGTCCTGCTAGTGCAGGACAATTTACGAAAATTGTTGTGGAATAAATGCTACGCATTTCTTCCACAGAAATGGAGTCCTGCTAGTGCAGGACAATTTACGAAAATTGTTGTGAAATAAATGCTACGCATTTCTTCCACAACAATTTTTATATTTCTTGCCGCTGCCGCAGGGGCAGGGATCGTTACGGCCTACTTTTGGTGTTGTTCTGCGGACGGTTACTGACTGTCCCTGGGTATGATGCTGCATGACACCGTTTGCTGCAGTACGTCTGGCCTGGTCACCGTTTATTTGTTGTGACGAAGCGGAATGCTGCAATTCCGGGGACGATCCGCCGACAAGGGATGCTGCTTCATTATGCTGGGCGTTTATCTGTCGTACCTGCGTTTCCTGCATTCTTCTCCGCTGTTCTGCCGCTTCCGGTGACAGCTGTATACGCACTTTGAATACCCGGGACATGACCGTTGTACGGATTGAATCCATCATATCGTCAAAAAGATTGAAACCGTCTATTTTATATTCAGTGAGCGGATTTTTACTTCCGTATGAACGGAGATATACCGCATCGCGCAGACTTTCAAGTTCTTCAAGCTGATCAAGCCATTTATGGTCAATGATCTGTACATACTGATAACGGATAAACATATTCAGGTTTTCTTTACCTGCAAGTGTTTCTTTTTCGGTAAGGTCGTTCTGGAGAACCGCTTCAAGGGCTTCCTGTGTAAGTTGTTCCGGAGGCAGCTGTATGCCGAATGTATTGTGGATCTTCTCGTTAAGTCCGCTTAGAGCAGTTTCTTTATGGTGTCGTGAATTTAATTCGTATTCTTCAAGCCATCCGCTTAAGACGTCTCTGGCATTATTCAGAACACGTTTTGAAAGATCATTGTCAGCAAGAATAGTGTCACGTTGTTCATAAATAACACTGCGCTGTTCGTTAAGGACATCATCGTAGTCAAGGAGGTTTTTACGGATCTCAAAGTTGCGGTCTTCAACTTTCTGCTGTGCACGTTTGATACCCTTATTGAGCCACGGGTGATCGATTGGTTCGCCGGGCTGCATACCGATGCGGCTCATCATGTTTTTCATTTTTTCGCCGCCGAAGAGCCTCATGAGATCATCGTCCATTGAGATAAAGAATTTACTGCGTCCCGGATCTCCCTGTCGTCCTGAACGGCCCCTCAGCTGATTGTCGATTCGGCGGCTTTCATGACGTTCTGAACCTATTACATACAAACCGCCGGCTTTTTTCACTTCTTCGTAATCTTTAAACCACTGTTCTTTTTCAAGTTTATACGCTGCTTCATACTGTTCATTTGTAGCGTTAGTACCAACCTGTTTCCGTGCACGGTATTCCGGATTGCCTCCGAGCTTGATATCGGTACCACGTCCTGCCATATTTGTTGCGATGGTTACGGCACCTTTCGCACCGGCTTCAGCAATAATAAGAGCTTCACGTGCGTGATTCTTTGCATTAAGAACTTCGTGGCGTATTCCTTTTCGTGTAAGCATCTCGGAAAGAAGTTCCGATTTTTCTACAGAAACAGTTCCGACGAGTACAGGCTGTCCCTTCGTATGTGCAGCAGCAATTTCATTGCAGATAGCTTCCCATTTATCATTTTCGTTAAGGTATACTTCGTCGTTTTCGTCTTTTCTGACGACCGGTTTGTTCGTCGGAATTGCGACGACATCCAGTTTGTAAATTTTATTGAACTCGACGGCTTCCGTAGCTGCCGTACCGGTCATACCGGAGAGCTTTGTATACATGCGGAAGTAGTTCTGGAACGTAATCGTTGCAAGCGTCCTGTTCCGCTGGGCAATTTTAAGATGTTCCTTTGCTTCGATGGCCTGATGCAGCCCGTCTCCGTATCGTCTTCCTTCCAGAACACGACCGGTAAACTCGTCGACAATCTGTACCTGTCCGTCTTTTACAAGATAATCTACATTATCTTTATACAGACGGTGAGCACGGACAGCCTGTGTAAAATAGTGAACATATTCGAAGTTTCCCTCGTCGACGACACTGCCGGTAATAAGATTGTGCTGGTGGAGAATCTCGTCAATGTGATTCATACCTGCGTCGGTAAAAGATACACGTTTGGATTTTTCATCAAGTGTGTAATCACCTTTGATGTTCCTGCGCTGTTCCGGATCCATGTTCACTTCATCCGGATAGAGGCCGGTAACGGGATCTTTTTCTACTTCTGTAAGTTCATCAACGTATTTATCGACTTCGTGATATTTATATGTGTCGTCTTCACCCTGTCCGCTGATAATAAGAGGTGTACGCGCTTCGTCGATTAAAATGGAGTCTATTTCATCTACAATACAGAAATTAAATCCGCGCTGGACCTTGCGGGAAAGTTCAATCTGCATGTTGTCGCGCAGATAGTCAAATCCGAATTCATTGTTCGTACCGTATGTGATATCACATGCATATGCCTGTTTTCTGGCATCATTATCCATGTTTGAAAGAATTGTACCAACTGTCAGCCCCATATATGCATAAACAGGGCGCATCCATTCGGCGTCGCGGCCTGCAAGATAGTCGTTGACGGTGACAATGTGGACACCTTTTCCAGACAGACTGTTGAGGTATGCAGCAGGAACACACATCAATGTTTTTCCTTCTCCGGTTTTCATTTCCGAAATACGGCCGGAATGGAGGACAAGGGCACCCATAATCTGTACATCGTACGGATGTTCGCCGAGAATACGGAACGCGGCCTCACGGGCAACCGCGAATGCTTCAGGAAGTATGTCGTCGAGTGTTTCACCCTTTGTAAGACGCTCTTTAAATATTGCTGTCTGTTTAGGAAAATCTTCTGCTGAAAGCGATTTTGCCCAGCTTTCCTTAGCATTTACTTTCTCAAGAAGCGGCCGCAGAGCCTTTACGTCGCGGTCATTCTGCGAACCGAAGAAAAATGTTAAAATTTTATCTAGCATAATAATTAAAATATACGATATTTCTAACTTATAGTAAAGAAGAAAACTGTCCGCATTGACAAGCGGAAAATGAAACTTTATGCTGTTGATATGATTAGAAACTGTTTGCTGTACTTTTTATATGTTCTTACTTCAATTTCATTTGCAGCTCTTTTAGTATCATGCAGGCGATCGAATATAGTCGAATCGGTCGATAAGGACGAATTATTTTCCATTTCGTACGGGAATTTTGAGGATCAGCTTAATATGTTTGATTTAACCGACGTGGGAAATATTCATACGACAATGACGATGCGGGACGGATTCTTTTACATTGCAAACGGCGAAGCCGGTAAAATTATGGAACTGAATTCGTACGGCGATCTGCTTACGCTTTATTACAACGAGGATTCCGGTTCCGCTGCGTTTACCAAGGATAAAACACTCAGAAATAAGCATATGCCGATAGCCTATCCGTTCAAATCTCCCGGTGCCATAACCGTAGATTCGCGTAAATATATGTATGTTGTGAGTACAATGCCGAAGGAACGTCAGGAAGAGGATGAAACGGGTACGTTATTATACAGCCAGATTGTACTGCGTTTTTCAAGCGACGGTACTTCAAGCGATTATATAGGGCAGCAGGGGGTAGGCGGGACTCCGTTTCCTTTTATAAGGAATATTTATACAACAGCGGATGATGAACTTGTTGTCGTATGTACAACCATGGAAGGATCAATGGTTTACTGGTTTTCCGCGACGGGGTTCTTAATGTATAAAATTCCGATTATTACAAGAGACGTTCCGAAAATGCCTGGTATTTCGGCAGCTAATGCAGGAATTATTGCCGCAGTGCAGGATGTTATTCCGGATTATGTATCCCGCCGGCTTTTTGTAAAGATTGACTATTACCAACCGCGTGTCGACAAGGACTCAAAAGTGGAGTCCGGAATTGATTTTGTAAAAACTTTCTTGTTTTCTCTGTCTGTTGAAAGCGGTAAGTATGAAAGTCCTGTTACAATACCCCCTTATGAAGAAACTGTAACAGAGGATTACAGTAAACTTGTTTTCAAACTTCCGTATGATTTCTTCGGTGTTTCAAAAAGCGGCTGGCTTTTCTTTATTATTTCAACTACTGATGGATTCAATGTCGAGATGGTTCAACCGTTCAGTCAGAAGATTATACGCCGGCATCTCGATATAAATCATAAAGATGTGCTGTATTATTCGATGTCTCTGTCGGATTCGGGAATTATTTCGGCACTTTTGGTTGAACAGGACAAGGCAAAAGTTGTATGGTGGCGGACCGATTCGCTTACGGCGGCGATTCTGAAGCCGTAATTTGAAGAACAGAAAATGGATTTCAATAAAATAGACGAAGGACATGAGGATGGTAGTGAAAGTGTTCACTATTATTTCGATAATGAGGAACGCATAAAGCATGCTCCGAAAATTGTTCAGGATTATTATGCGGGAAAAGGGCCCCGGCCAGTGAAGGGGTTGTTCAAGAATCTTATTTCAACTCCTGCTAATAGACTGGGGCTTTTAAGCATTGCTGTTTTCGCTGTATTCGTTTTCATTTATTCTTTTACATCAGAGAAGCCGTACCGGAAAGTTGTTGGAGGAACGGAGATGACGCTTTCCGCGTTTTCATACGAAGACGAAATATATGTAAGCCTGAAAGCTGCTGCATGGAAGGAGACGAAAGGTCTGAAAAAGGAGCTGCCGCAGGGGCCTGCAGCAGTAAAATTCAGTGCAATTGACAACCAGCAGGCTGCTGCGGCTGTGTCTGAAAATAATGGAATGTATACAGGTCAGGAGCTTATTATGCGGACAAAGTTTTCTGATTATGATATAATCAGAATTAAAGCTGAAGTCAGATTTAACGGAGAGGAAAAAGAACTTTCCGCTGCTGTTGAAAAACGCTGATGAAAAGTAAAAGAGGTTTTGCTATATGCTCCAGTTTTATTTTCTTTCAATCTTGCTGAATCTTATTACCGGTATGATTCTCGTATATGGAACTGATTTTAGTAAGATAAAAAAACAGGAAGAAAAGGATACGACTGTTGTTGATTTTTCATTGGATACTGATAAAAACGAAAACGATATTTCAAAAGCCGGTAAGAAAAAAGAGAGTTCGTTGAAGAATATGTTTGGAAACAGTGCTCTTTTCAGCGACAGAATATTCCGTCTTGTTCTTGGCATCCTGACATTATTCGTTGGTCTGATGAAGCTGCTTTCTGTCGTGCACGATGATATTCCTGTTGTGGGGGATCTTATTCCTGCTCTTGCAGGGTTGTCGGGCGGATTCTGTCTGCTGGTTGAGTATTATCTTGAAAATGCTTCAACTGAACTGAGACTTCCGGGTATTATTGAGAGGCTGTTTGTTGACGACCGTAAGTATATAGGCTGGTTCTGTATAGTGGCTGCGGTTCTTCATTTTGCTTTTCCCTATGTTCTTTTACTTTAGTTGGTATTTGTATGGAGTGTGTTTCAATAGCGTGTATCGCGTATGAAAATGGCCGCTTTTTTGTTGCTCATCGTAACCCTTCCGGTGATATGGGGGGAAGATGGGAATTCCCCGGTGGAAAAGTAGAGGAAGGTGAGTCTGATGAACAGGCAATTGTGCGCGAAATGGCAGAGGAATTTGGTGTAACAGTTACAGTGTGTGAGCTGATAGGTGAAAGTGAATTTACGCATAACGGGAAAGTTTCCAAGCTTCATGCATATCGTATTCTCCTGCCGTATAACGGTATGAAAAAAAAATTTATTCTTACGGAGCACAGCGGATACGACTGGGTGGAACCGCAGGAGATACAAAAACTTTTCTTTGTTGATTCCGATATGCAGATATATCCTCAGGTATTGGCATATATTGAATCGTTGAAGAATGGCAAATGAATATGAAAAAAAAGTGTATATGTGCCGCCGTTTTCTTTATTGCAGCATCCTGCGTGATGACGGGTTGTGCAAAGAAAGCAGGTGATGAAATTCGATTTGATGATTCAGAACCGCTGGCGCTTGCTCCTGATGTATCGTGGGCTGTCGTTCTTGATCCGTATGCCGGATACAGAAAATTACCATCATGGAATTCTGAAGTAACGAGTTATTGCCGGAAGAGTGATATTCTGCAGGTGCTCGGAGAAACCGCTGTAAAGAACAGCGGAAACTGGTTTGAATTCAAACACGGCTGGCTGCCTGAAACTGCTGTAACAGTGTATAATAACAGATTAAAAGCAGAAACAGCCGCTTCCAAACTGAAAAAGTGAATTACTTCTTTGCTGACAGAATGATTTTTGCAGCTTTATCGGTCGTAAGGCCGTCCGTTACTTCACGGGTTGCAAGCCGCTTGAGAGACATTGTTCCATTTTGTACATCTTTGTCAGTAATAAAAATGCCCCACGGTATGCATTTTGCATCGGTCACGGCATACTGCAGGCTTATCTTTTTTGCATCAGGGAAAACTTCGACAGCGACACCTGCTTTACGGAGTGATGCCGCTGCTTTCTGATATACAATGGCATGTTTTTCGTCCAGACAGTAGATTTCTGCGTCAAGATAACTTCCTTTTTTTTCAGTAAGACCAAGCTGTTCAAGCCCGGCAATAAGCCGGTCAAGCCCGATAGAAGCACCAACACCTGGTACTTTATCCTTCATATACAGCCCTGCAAGGTTGTCGTACCGGCCGCCGGAACAGACCGAACCAATTGCCGGCAGATCGTTAAGAAATGTTTCATAAACGACCCCTGTATAGTAGTCAAGTCCGCGTGTGATACTGGGATCGAGCACGTATGTTGTCTCGATACCAGCTGCTTTCATCATTGCGTATATATCGCGCATGCGCTGAGTGTCTTCTGAAGATCCTCCTGCCATCCGTTCGAGCTTAGAAAGCGTACTGTCAAAATCGGCTTCACATGCAATATACTCAAGAATACCTGCGGCGGTTTGTGCATTGCCGGTAGTATCCGTTAATTCTTTCGTTACTGCGTCTTTTCCGATTTTTGCAAGTTTATCTACAGAACGGAGTATATCCTCACTTTTATCGGAAACACCGAGCTTTGCAAGAAAACGGTTAAATATACCGCGGTGATTCATACGTATTGTAATATTTGTTACACCGATTGCTGCAAGCGCAGTACGCATAAGGTTAAGTATTTCAAAGTCCGCAGCTGCACTGTCAGAACCGACCGTGTCTACATCGCACTGGATGAATTCACGGTAGCGTCCTGCCTGCGGTTTTTCACCCCGCCATACTTTTGCAAGATGATATCTTTTAAAAGGGAAATAGAGTTCAGCCTGATGTTCTGCAGTAAAACGCGCAAACGGGACTGTCAGGTCGAAACGCATTGCAACATCCCGTCCTCCGTTATCCTGAAAGCGGAAAACCTGCTTTTCTGTCTCTCCGTTGCTTTTGCGGAGCAGAATTTCAGTATATTCGAGAACAGGAGTATCAATAGGTACAAAGCCGAACGAGCGGTAAACCGATGTTATTTTTTCCATTAAATCGTCGCGCTGGATTTCAGCAGCGGGAAGAAAATCTCTGAAGCCCTTAAGAACTCTTGGTTGAATGAGTGTGTCCATGTCGGTATACTAGCCCAAACAGGAGAAAAATACAATTGCTGTTATGTTTTGATATTGGAAATACGAATATTAAAACCGCCTTGTTCGACGGTGACAGGATAGTGTACGAATGGCGCATAAGCACGGATGTGAAGCGAACCGGCGACGAGTATTTTTCCATTATTCGTACGCTTACACGCGATGCCTCAATCACGTTGTCCGATATAGATTCTGCAGTCGTAAGTTCAGTTGTTCCTGCACTCATCGGACCGTTTGTTATTGTGTCCCAGCACCTTATCGGCAGAAAGCCGCTTATAATCGGACCGGATATGTATGCAAGACTTCCTGTGAAGGTACCGGAATCTGCTGTACACGAAATCGGAACAGATCTGCTGTGCGATGCGCTGGAAGCGTGGTACCGGTATAACAGTGCATGCATTATTGCTGATTTTGGAACTGCACTTTCATTTATGGCTGTCGATCCGGAAGGAAATATTGCAGGCATAGCAATTGCTCCGGGAATCGGAACTGCTTTAAAATCGCTCTTTACAAATACGGCTCAGCTGCCGTCCGTCCCACTTGAAATTCCACCGTCAAGTCTTGGAACGAATACGACAGAAGCTGTCCAGTCTGGAATTCTTTTCGGTTACAAAGGACTTGTCGAAGGTCTTATATCGCAGATGAAAAAGGATCTCTGCGCACAGAGCGGCGCCGATGAGAAATCGGTGAGAACGATTGCCACCGGCGGACTGAACAGTATACTCCAGCCGGTAACGGATGCGTTCGACGATATTGACAAGGAACTGACGCTGCACGGTCTTAGAAGAGCTGCACTGTATGCAGAAGACAGAATCAGGAATTGAAACGGTTTTTCTTTATTCGTGCGGAGGGTTTAATACCCCGGTTGCGGCCGGGTTGTTGATTCGTTTTTTTCTTATACTGTTTTTTTAATTACATCTTCCCATTTTACCCCGGCGCCGCCGGTTACGTTATGAGCGGTATATGCACCAGTGACTGTCTGCAGATATTCGGGAGAAATGCCGGGGGTAAGTATTTTTTCCGTTCTCAGTACACCGATGTCTGCTGTTCTGATTATTTCCCCGGCAGACATATTGTGCATAAAGTGCAGAGAACGGTTTGTACGTCCGTAATTTGCAGTTTCTGCAGGTGCGAGCACCTTTATACCTGTTCCGAGTACAGTCTGCACTTTTTTTGAACCGTATTCGTCTTGCATCTGTTTAATGATTTCCAGCCGGCCTCGTTCCGCTCCGTAATGGTTGAGAGCAGCCGCACATTGATTGACTGCATGAACCATTTGTGCAAACTGCTCCGGTTCGAGCGCGACGGGATCATCGAGACCGTCCGTACTTTTGCTCAGCGTAATGTGTTTTTCCGTCATGATGCTGCCTTCTGCAGCTGCAAGAGCCGGAACAAGTACCGGATCAAGGCTGTGATCGCTTATGCCGCAGGAAACGCCGAATATGCTGTTAAGTGTGTGAACGAGTCGCACGTTGTATTCTGTTTCCGGGGCCGGATAACTTGTGATGCAGTGAAGAAGTGTCACTCTTTCCGTTCCAAGTATTGACAGTGCCTTTTCTATATCCGAAAGTCTGGATACACCGCTTGAAACAACGACGGAAACGGGATTCTGTCCGTTTCTTTTTTGTTGTGAGCGGTAGTCCGCAAGTGCTGTAAGCAGGGGAAAGTGGTTGAGTTCGGGAGATGCGATTTTTACTGCGTCCGGATGGATGTCCAGCAGCTCACGCAGACTGCGCAGTCCGAACGGTGAACATATGAATTGCACACCGTTCGCGTGGGCATATTCTGACGCACCGGCATAAAAATCAGGTGAAACTTCCAGTTGTTTGAACCGGTCGTACAGCCTGATACTGCCTCCCGGTAATTTTACGAAACCTGTATCCGGATGAAGTATTTCGTCTGCATATACCCATTGAAATTTTACTGCGTCAGTTCCGGCCTCTACTGCCGCATCAATGAGTTCCTCAGCTTTTTCAATAGAACCGCCGTGAGATGTTCCTATTTCTGCAACAATCATAAAGAAACTATACTGCAAACAGAAGAAAAAAATCTATACTTGTAAAATTCAGGATTGTTACATATAATATAAACCATAAAAATGTTTTATAGAAAAGAGATTTTAAAAATATACAAGTCGTAAAAGTATGTAATTTAAAAAATGTATGTAAATAATCAGATCATTTTGATGCAAATCAGGTTTTCTTATAATCGAGATAAGGAATAAAAATGAAAACTGAGAAAAAATCCAGTATGGCAAAAAAATTTATTATTGTACTTGGTACGGGAATTGTATTTCTTTTTATATGTATGACGCTGCTTGTTACCGGTAATGTCCGGTCTTCGGTGTTTCAGACATATCTGGAATCGGCGGACAAGATTGCTGCAGCAAATGCTGCGGAGATTTCGAACTGGGTGAACGTATATACAAATGATCTGCGTGTTTATACAGATTCGACCGATGCGATGTACGGAACTGTTGCGTCAATGACGAAATTGATCCGGGATCCTGTTAATAAAAGAATGCAGAATGTTGTCTTTAACGATGTGTCCGTCTGTGGTGGAGGCGGCACAGGGTACTCCAATACTGGTGATGAACTTGATATGCAGAACAGTCCGGGCTATAAGGCCATGATGCACGATTATCTGAATGTGTTTATCAGCGAACCGCGGGTTTCCAGAACAGACGGAAGCTCTATAATTGAAATATGCCGTCCTCTGGAAAGAAAGGATAATATACGTTATGGATATGTGTCTGCTTCATTGGGTCTGAAGTATATTCAGGACATAATCGATGAATTGACGATAGGAAATAACGGTTTTGCGTATATCATTTCCGGTGACGGGGTGGTTCTTGCCCATAAAAATAAAAGCTTAGTCCTTACTGCAAATTTTTCAGATGGTGATAATCTTGGGTATGCAGGTCTGAGTGCTGTAACGGCCGATATGAAATTAGGAAACGAGGGGTATGGGTTCATTTCGTATCCGGATAAGTCAAGACATCTGATAAGCTATGCTCCTGTTGACAATACATCATGGTCACTGGCGATTGATATTCCGTCCGTTCAGGTGAATGAGACTGCAGATTTTCTTCGCTTTTATATAGTCACTATCATGTGTATTATTGTTGCTGTTCTTCTTGTCTTTAGTGGAGTATTTATTACCGCTTCAATACGGCCTCTTCGTAATGTAGAATCGTCAATAAATCGTATTTCACAGGGTGAAGCAGACTTAACACAGATACTGAAAGTTAAGAGCCATGATGAAGTCGGCTCTCTTGTAAAAGGTTTCAATAAATTTGTTGCAAGACTTCAATCTCTTGTAAAGGATATAAAAGATTCAAAAATACAGCTTTCATCTGTAGATTTGCAGCTGCAGGAAAGTACGAAGGAAACAGCAGGTTCCATTACTGGAATACTTTCAAATATTGAAAGTATCGGCAGTCAGATAACAAATCAGAACAAGAGCGTTGATGAGGCTGCCGGAGCAGTAAATGAAATTGCCCGGAATATAGAGTCTCTGGGGAAGATGATACAAAATCAGTCTTCTGGTGTCATGGAGGCATCTTCTGCTGTAGAGGAGATGATAGGTAATATTCTTTCTGTAAACAGTTCTGTAAAAAAAATGGCATCGGCATTTTCTGTTCTTGAAAGTGATACGAAAAATGGTGTTGCACAGCAGACTGATGTAAATGACCGTATAACACTGATAGAAAGCCAGTCAAGAATGCTTCAGGATGCTAACACAGCTATCGCGAAAATAGCGGAACAGACTAATCTTCTTGCAATGAATGCTGCTATTGAGGCTGCTCACGCAGGAGATTCCGGTAAAGGATTCAGTGTAGTTTCCGATGAAATCAGGAAGTTGTCTGAAACAGCATCGGAACAATCCCGTTCTATAAAAGATGAGCTGCAGAAAACTGAGGAATCCATTACCGGCGTTGTGGAAGCTTCTATGAAATCATCAGGTACATTCAGTATGATCTTAAAGCATATCAGTGAGACTGATGAACTTGTAAAACAGATAGAACTGGCTATGTCAGAACAACAGACCGGTTCAAAGCAGATAAGCGATGTATTGAAGATTATGAACGATACTACGCTGGAAGTTCAGTCAGCATCTTCTGAAATGGCTGAGGGTAATAAAGCTGTTCTGTCAGAGATGAAACATCTACAGGATGCGGCTTTTGTTATGAAAAGCAGTATGGAACAGATGTCTGCCGGAGCAGACTCCATAAACAGGACAGGAGAGAAACTTGCTCAAATATCCGCACTCATGAACGATGCAATAAACCGGATCGGCAGTGAAATAGATTTGTTTAAAGTATAATGTTTTTGTTCCGGCTGCTGTTTTGTATATGATGCTTGACGTATTCTTCTATACTATGATATTATAAATAACTAGTCACATTTTATTAGTATTTGTTTTTTTGTAAGGAGTGCCTCATGTCAGGACATAGTAAATGGTCAACTATTAAACATGCAAAAGGAATAGCTGATGCTAAACGCGGACAGATGTTCACAAAGTTCATTAAGGAAATTTCTATTGCTGCTCGTATGGGTGGCGGCGATCCGGACTCAAATCCGCGTCTGCGTACCGCAATTCTCAAAGCCCGCGCATCAAGTATGCCGAAAGATAATATTGAACGCGCTATAAAAAAAGGTACCGGTGAGCTCGGTGGAAAAACTTACGAAGAGCTGGTTTATGAAGGATACGGGCCGGGTGGAGTTGCGGTGCTTGTTGAAGTGCTTACTGATAATAAAAACCGTGCAGCAGCAGATGTACGAAACATCTTTGACAAAAACGGGGGAAAGCTTGGCGTTACAGGTTCTGTTGCCCGTATGTTCTCCCGCAAGGGAACTATCGCTTACGATTCTGAACAGGTTTCAGAAGATACTGTTATGGAAGTAGGTCTTGATGCCGGAGCAGACGATATTATTAATGAAGACGGTGTCATAACGGTGACAACAGATCCCGGTGTATTCGATAAGGTTCTTGAAGCGCTTCAGGCAAAGGGGCTGGAATCACTTTCTGCAGAAGTAGGGATGGTTCCGGAGTCGACATCAGCCGTCGATATTGCGATTGCACCTAAAGTTCAGAAGCTTATAGATAAACTGGAAGAAAACGACGATGTACAGAATGTATACAGTAACGTCGAATATCCGGAAGATTTTGATCCTTCTGCGGAAGCGTAAGCGTTTGTAGAAGAAGCTGTAAAACCGCAGTCGTTATGGCTGTGGTTTTTTTTTGTCTGAAACTGTACAATACTGAGCTATGCAGGCTCCTAAGAAATTTGAATCACTCCCAGGTACGGAAAATGTTCTCTCTCAGACACACGCCGGAACATGCAGAATACGGCGCGTGCTCGGTATTGACCCGGGGCTTGCTTCAACAGGATTCGGTATTGTCGATTACAGAAACGGACGTTACCGCATGGTCAGTTACGGTGTCATTGAAACCGCAGCTCATACACCCCGCAGTGAACGGCTGCTCGCGGTTTATAACAGACTGTGTTCTGTTATTGAGGAATTCAGGCCTGAAGAAGCGGGGATGGAAACTCTGTACTTTGCACGGAATACATCGTCGGCAATGGGCGTTGCGGAAGCACGGGGAGTTGTCACCTTGTGTCTCGCACAGCACTGTATCAAGCTGGGTGAATATACTCCGAACCAGATAAAGCAGGCGGTGACCGGTACAGCTGCTGCCGGAAAGGAACTTGTTGAAAAATATGTAAAGATACTTCTTGCGCTTGAGACGGAACCAAAGCCTGATCATGCAGCAGATGCACTTGCAGGGGCTATTACACATCTTCATTATTCATCTGTTTTTTGATATACTCAGCATATGTTTAACAGTCTTACTGGTACAATTACCGGAAAGTTTCCGAATACAGTGTATATAGATACTCACGGTATAGAGTGGAGCGTTTCTGTTCCGGGTTCTGCAGTCGATGCATTGCCGCCTGTGGGCCAGACTGGAAAAGTATATACATATCTGGTACATACAGAAGATCTCATGTCTTTGTACGGTTTTGCATCAAACGAGGAACGTCAGCTGTTTCTTGATCTGCTCAAAGTCGACGGTATAGGGCCGAAGGCTGCCGTCAAGATTCTGTCCAATATTGCGGGGCAGCAGCTTGTAGATGCGCTTGACAAAGGTGACATAGCGGTACTCGAAAAAGTGCCCGGTGTCGGGAAGAAGACTGCCGCGAAGATGATGCTTGCGCTTAAAGGAAAACTTACGTTGAACGGGAACGACACCGTTGTTGTACACCGTTCTGCCGCCGGTGCATATGATGCCGTTATTACATCATTAGTCTCTATGGGATACGACAGACGTGACTGTGAACAGACTGTCGTCGATATTTCGGTGCTGCTGGCAAAGGAAAACGGCTGGGATAAAAAGAAGCCGACAGAAAAAGAAGATGCTGTGTTCCGTCGTGCACTTGTGGAGCTTGCACAATGAGCAGTATTGAAGATTTAAACGCATTAAACGGGGTAAGCTGCGACGGTGGATTTTCGCATATTGTGCGTGCCGATGTGCGTAACGGAGATGATGAACAGGAAAACAGTCTTCGTCCTCAGCTTCTGAACGAATTTCTGGGGCAGGAAACAATAAAAAAGAATCTTTCCGTATTCATTGAGGCTGCACGGAACAGAGAAGAACCACTTGATCATCTGTTTCTTATCGGACCTCCGGGGTTGGGAAAAACAACGCTTGCGCAGATTACTGCTCATGAGCTCGGTGCTGACTTTAAGGTAACGTCCGCACCTGCACTTGACAAACCTAAAGATCTAGCGGGAATTCTTTCAACAATTACTCCCCGTACGGTTTTTTTTATAGATGAGATTCACCGGCTCAAACCTGCAATTGAAGAAATGCTCTATATTGCGATGGAGGATTTTGAACTTGACTGGGTTATCGGACAGGGGGCGGCTGCGCGTACGGTACGGATTCCCATTCCGCCGTTTACACTTGTGGGAGCGACAACAAAAGCAGGAATGGTCTCAACTCCTCTTATAAGCCGGTTCGGTATAATACAGCGGTTTAATTATTACACACATGAAGAACTGGCAGAGATTATTAACCGTTCAGCAGGCATTCTTAATGTAGAAGTTGATGAAGATGCAGCACGCAGTATGGCCTCCTGTTCCCGCGGAACGCCGCGCGTTGCAAACCGTGTACTGCGCCGTATGAGGGATTTTGCACAGGTTGAAGGTAACGGCAGAATTACAGACCGGATTGTCTGTGAAGGCCTGAAACGGCTTGAAATCGACAGTCTCGGTCTTGAAAAATATGACAGGGAAATACTGCTTTCAATTATTCAGAATTTCGGCGGCGGCCCTGTCGGAGCAGAGACGCTGGCCATATCTATCGGAGAGTCTATCGATACATTGGAAGATTACTACGAACCGTATCTTATTCAGTGCGGGCTTATCCAGCGTACACCGCGGGGAAGAGTAGTAACCGACAAAGCATACACTCACTTAGGAATTTCAGGAAGTACACGAAATGTTGACGAAAGACTTTTATTTTGATTTACCGCAGGAGCTCATTGCACAGCACCCGTCCGGAATACGCGGTGAAGATAAACTGATGGAACTGGGACGTTTCAACGGAAACGTGATTCATCATGCCATGTCAGAGCTGCCTGATTTAATCGACAGCAGTACACTCATGATATTCAATAATTCACGGGTACGCCGTGCCCGTGTATACGGTGTTAAACAGACGACCGGACGTGAACAGGAATTTATGTTTCTTAATCAGGTCGACTCCGCCGGCTGTGTGTGGAACACGATGGTAAAAGGTGCAAAAAAACAGAAACCCGGAATGCATTTCACATTTCCAGACGGTTCTGTCGGTACTATTATAGATGACGAAGCGAAAAACGGTACAGAATTCCGCGATATGAAATTTGATTTTCGTATTACCGAAGACTGGTTTGAAAAAAACGGGCATATTCCCCTTCCACCATATATAAAGCGGGAAGATACAGACGAGGACAGCGAACGGTACCAGAACGTGTATGCAAAGGAGACGGGCAGTGCAGCCTGTCCTACAGCCGGACTTCATTTTACGGAAGACATGCTGAAACGCCTTGCAGACAGGGGAATTGATATTGAATGGGTAACACTTCATGTGGGGCTGGGCACATTTCTTCCTGTGCGCGAAGATAAGATAGAAAACCACAAAATGCATGAAGAGGTCTACACCGTGCCGGAGATAACAGCACAAAAAATAAACGAAGCTCACCGGCAGGGAAGAAAAGTATTAGCGGTCGGAACAACGTCTGTCCGTACACTTGAATCTGCATGCGATGAAAACGGCGTTGTGAAAGCGGGAACGGGCAGTACTCACATTTTTATGTATCCGGGATTTGAATTCAAAGTTGTCGACGAGATGTTTACAAACTTTCATACCCCCGAATCGACACTCATCATGCTTGTGAGCGCATTTGCCGGTCGCGAAAACATTTTGAATGCATATAACACAGCGGTAAAAAACAAATACCGTTTTTTCTCCTACGGTGATGCAATGTTAATAAAATAAAATCGGGAGCCGCTACTTACGGCGGCCCTGAAAAAAAATAATCATTTCGGAAGTAGTTCGTCCCGTTTTATGGCAGCTCTACGGGAAGCCATTTGCCTGTATCCTGCATATTCTGCGCAATTAATCCCATATTGACATGTGCCGTCGTTTCTCCGAGCAGAAAATCTGTGCCTCCAGCCGTCATGCGTGCATTTTCACCGGCAGAGAATGATTTTACGTCTGCGCCGAATACGGCGTGGCTGTATTCCCGTGATACGAAAAGCGCTGTTTTTGTTCCCATGTTTTCAAGCAGTACACACACAAGCAGACTCCGGCTGTCGCAGTCGCTTCCTTTGCCCGAGAGAACAGCCGGAAGCGGTGTGAAGTCAGCTTTATCTTTTTCTCTTTCATACGTAAATCCCTGTGTCCATGTAAGTAGAAGCTGCGCCATTCCTTCGTCCGGATTTTCCGGATTAAGTTTCTGCGCGTCTCCGGAGAGCGCAGCGCTTATGTCAAAAGAAGCCTTTTTAAGTCGTCCGCAGCTGTCTCTGAATATAAGGCGGTAGTACCGCTGCCATGCCTGCTGCCATCTTTCATTATCCGCATAAAGAGAAAGAACTGCATATTCACAGTTGACAACAAAATCTGCAGCTGCAATATCATCTTTGTCGAGCCAGGTTTTTATTTCATGTCTGTTTATCATGAGCGTTACGTTCTGTTTTTCAGTCTGAGGAAATGCATATGATACAATTATTCCCGGTTCAAAATTACTGCCCCGGTCTATTGCAAGTGAATTAAGGACGGACATGATGAACTGTTCACAGTCTTTTTCTATCTGCGTGCCGGCATAACAGAGAAGAACGATCTGTGTCTGTTCTGCAGGAAGAGTAACGGCTTCTGCCCAGCCTGCATACTTTTTCTGTCCGAGTGTCATGGAAAAAGTACCCAGTGAGCAGTCGGTATTGCGCCACGTGAACAGAGATTTTCTGCATGTTCCCGACGGTAGCTTTGCAACGGCGCCGGAAAGTGCATCATCTGCAGAAGCGTATGTTCCTTTTTCGTACAGTTTAACGGCGAGCGAGACGGGCATTCTGTCGTGCGAAAAAAGATACGACATACCGTCATCCGTGTGATCGTCAACCTTGAATCCTTCCGGAAGATCGAGACTCCATCCGAATTTATTATCTGTTACCATCTCTGCCGTAAGCGGAACGGCAGACAGCAGCAGGTATACGATTGTAATCAGAAAAAAACGCTTTCCGGTTATTGTCATTTTAAAGTACCTCGTTTATAGTATTTCGGATGAAAAGCATTCCCATACTATATGAAAACGATGAAATTTTTATAATAAACAAACCGTCGGGGATTCCTGTTCAGGGAGGAGCGGGAATTACACATTCGCTTGACAGAGAACTGCCGGAACAGACCGGCAGCAGCGTATATCTTGTACACCGGCTTGATCAGGATACGGCAGGACTTATGGTTGTAGCAAAGAATCCGGCGGCGGCTGCCATCTGGACAAAACTTATTGCGGGGCATGATGTCCGGAAAGAATATGATGCCGTATGTATAGGAAAATTTACGGAACTGTCTGGAACGATTGTCGAAAATATTGTACAGCATGGTGAAGCACGGAATGCAGTGACCCATTACCGGGTAACAGGAGAGGGAACTGTTCTGTGTAGCGGTGGTCCGGTGCTTCCTGTATCGTTTGTGCACCTTTTCCTTGAGACAGGAAGAATGCACCAGATTCGCATACATCTTGCGAAGCAGGGGTGCCCTGTTGCAGGAGACGACCAGCATGGAAATTTCAAGCAGAATAAACTGCTGCGGAAAGCTGCCGGAGTAAAAAGGTTGATGCTTGCGGCGGTAACGCTTACCATTCCGCTAGGTGGCAGTCTGCAGACGTTTTCTGTACCTCTTCCGGAACATATGCAGTCATTTTATGATCTGTATTTTATGTCTGCATGTTGACAATCGTAAAATATTCCTTTATTATACTAATTGTACATTTTAATTATTTTTAGAATGGGCTCGTGACACACGGGTCCTTTTTTGTTATTCAGGTGGCATGTGGATTATATTTCGTTTGACAGTATTCCCCATTACCCGGAGTGCGCTCCGCTTGTTGAGGGATTGGGGTATCATCTTGTAGAGTTAAAAATAGTTCCGGCTAAAACCGT
>Ga0172378_10001580_pt1 | contig 21068 bp, 16 predicted proteins | sample GrowelOW332metaG_FD_119755 | JGI IMG/M metagenome (GOLD analysis project Ga0172378, IMG submission 119755) | Groundwater microbial communities from an aquifer near a municipal landfill in Southern Ontario, Canada - Pumphouse #3_1 metaG | ecosystem: Environmental > Aquatic > Deep subsurface >... | reverse complement strand
TGGACGATTAGTCGGACAGATAACGGTAGACGATGTAATGAGAGAAGCACGCGAACAATCAGAAAGAGATTATCAATTAGCCTCCGGCTTATCACAAGACATTGAAACCAACGATAATATTTTGAACCAAACTACAGCTCGACTTCCTTGGTTACTCATCGGCATGCTATGTGGCATTGGGAATCCTCTTATTCTTAGCAACTTCGGTACAACCTTTGCTGCTCATCCCGAAATGGCCCTTTATATACCTCTTATAGGAGGAACCGGTGGAAATGTAGGTACACAATCATCTGCCATCATTGTACAAGGTCTAGCCAACAACACGTTAAATACAAAAAATGTTTTCAAACAGATCGTCAAAGAATCAATGGTGGCTATCATTAATGCAACAATCATTTCTATATTAGTGTATACTTACAATTTCATCCGTTTTGGGCCAACATCTACAGTCACATACTCTGTGTCATTAAGCCTATTTGCTGTAGTTTTGTTTGCTTCTATTTTTGGAACACTTGTACCCATGACACTCGAAAAAATAAAAGTTGACCCAGCTATTGCTACAGGACCATTCATTTCTATCACAAACGACTTAATTGGCATGATGTTATATATGTGTATTACTGTTTTATTCTCTTAATCAAGATAAATATAAAAAAAACGGGCGAAAATGTATGAAGTAATTGTTTTATTTCCTTATTTTGTAGCCAAAACTTATTTAATATGACAAATTCTCTTGAAAACAATGAAAAAATGGCCGAGCCAAAGCTTGTTCTTACCACAAAGGAAGAAGTTATAAATCGGTTAAAGCAGCTTACCTGCGCTGACGAAAATATCAATAAGCAAGAGCTAGATAACTTGAAACAACTCTTCTTCAAAATACATAATTCCGAACAAGAAGCAGCAAAAGTCGCTTTCATTGAAAACGGAGGTAAAGAAGAAGATTTTGTACCAAGTGTTGATCCTCTCGAAAAGGACTTCAAAGATTTCATGGCAGTACTGAAAGAAAAGAAAAACGAAGAAGCTGCCAAACTGCAAAAGCTTATGGAGGACAACAAGCAGGTCAAGATTGCCATTATCGAGGAGATAAAAGAATTGCTTGAAAAGCCCGATGATGCGATGAAGTCATATACAGAGTTTAAAAAATTACAACAACAATGGAACGAAACCAATCCCGTTCCAGAAATTAGCTCTAAACAACTTTGGAGAGATTATCAAAATCAAATCGAAAAATTTTATGATATCATCAAGCTGAACAACGAATTCCGCGACTATGATTTCAAGAAAAATCTCGAAATAAAGACAAAAATTTGCGAAGCAGCAGAAAAGCTGGTAAACGAAGAAGATGTAATATCCGCATTTCATCAATTACAAAAATTGCATCAGGATTTCCGTGATACCGGACCTGTTGCTAAAGAATTACGAGACAACATTTGGGCAAGATTCAAAGAAGCCTCAACGCTCATTAACCGTAAACATCAACAACACTTCGAACAATTAAAAGGTGAAGAACTTCACAATCTAGATGCAAAAACAGTAATCTGCGAGATCGTGGAAAGCATTAAATATGAAGAACTTAAGACCTTTTCCAATTGGAAAGAAAAGACAGACGAAGTTATTGCCCTGCAAAACAAATGGAAAACCATTGGCTTTGCTCCAAAGAAACTTAACAAAAAAATCTACGAACGATTCCGCACTAGTTGTGACGAATTCTTCAAAAAGAAAGGTGAATTTTTCAAAGGTGTGAAAGACGAAATGAGCCAAAACCTTGAGAAAAAAAGAATACTATGCGAAAAGGCAGAAGCGATGAAAGATAGCACAGACTGGAAAGCAGGAACCGATGATTTTGTCAGGCTACAACAGGAATGGAAAACTATCGGACCTGTTGCCCGCAAAAATTCAGATACAATATGGAAACGTTTTATCACAGCTTGCGATTTTTTCTTCGAACAGAAAAATAAGACTCTTCATTCCGAAAGGTTTGTCGAAACCGAAAATCTAGAAAAGAAAAAAGGTCTTTTAACTCAATTATCTAAAATAGACTTATCAACGGAAAGAGAAGCAATCATCAAAACCATTCAAAACATAATGAACGAATGGAATACAATTGGACACGTACCTTTCAAAGAAAAAGATAAAATCTATGACCAATATCATCAGACAATCGATAACCTATATAAAGAACTAAATATAGGATCTTCAGAAAAAAGCTTGAATAATTTAAAAGCCGACGTCAACAATATTGCAGTGAGGCATTCTTCATCCTTATATAAAGAACACGAGAGACTAACAAGAGCTCATGATGCCATGAAAGCTGAATTAAACACCTACGAAAATAATTTGGGCTTTTTGACTTCTTCTTCAAAAAAAGGAAGTACTTTATTGACTGAAATCAACAACAAAGCCAATAAGCTAAGAGCTGATTTAGAGGTAATCAGACAGAAGATAGATACTGTCAACAAATCTATTAATGATAAAAAAGAAGGAATTTAATTTTCTGCAATTAGACTCTATTTTTTTAGCTTACTAATTGAAATGAGGAACACGGATGCTTTAATACATTCGTGTTCCTCATTTCAATTAGTAAGCTAAAAAAAAAATCTCCCAAAGCCCAAAAGCTTTAAAAGAAAAATTTCTATAAGAGAAACAATTAACATGTTGGGCTACCAAGATTCGAACTTGGAACGACAGGACCAGAATCTGCTGTGTTACCGTTACACCATAGCCCAATTTTCACTTGTGCGGATGCAAAGATACTAATTATATAAGATTCTAAAAGATTTTCTTGACTTTTTTTTCTGCGTAAAGGCAAAATTAATATATATGTAACTCAACATTAATAAAAAAGCAGAAAAAATCATGCGCTTATTTCTTTAATAACGAAAAATCAGCGTATATTTGTAAAAATTATACGCTGATGAATTATTGTAAGCAAGGAACAAAATACTGTATTTCTTGTTATAATATAAATATCAACAAGAAAAAAACATTAATCTTTCAAATAAATGAATGATACGAAAATATTAATAGAAAAGATAAAAGAAGGCATTCAAGAAAAAAAGGGTAAGGGCATCATCATCGCCGATTTAAGCGACATAGAAGATACTATCTGCAACTATTTCATTATATGTCAGGGTAATTCACCCTCACAAGTAAGTGCGATAGCTGATTCTATCGAAGAAACCACAAAAGAAGCTGTTGATATAAAGCCCTATTCAATCGATGGAATCAAAAATTCAGAATGGGTAGCTATGGATTATGCAGATGTGTTAGTACACATTTTCTTACCGGAAAAAAGGACTTTCTACGATTTAGAGCATCTTTGGGAAGATGCAAAATTAACAACAATATCTGACATAGATTAATAAACCACTATGGATAATAAAACGGACAATAATAATAAACACAAGAAAGTGAATGTACCAAAATTTAATTTAAGTTGGATGTACATTCTTATTTTCATGATTCTCGCGGGACTTTATTGGACTGGTGAAAATGGAGACACAACACGTGAAGTTCCATACAGCGATTTTCAGAATTATGCCTCAAAGGGCTTAATAAGCAAAGTTATTGGATATGATGATGGCTCAGTTGAGGCCTACGTTAAACAAAATTGTGTTGGACAAGTTTTTGGTAACGATTCTAATCATGTAGGGCGGAATCCGATGATTACAACTAGAGCTGCATCCCCGGAAAGTTTGGATAATTTCTTGACTGATCAAACCAAAGCCGGACTTTATAATGGTCAAAAAGTTTTTAAGAAAAAATCTAACTTCGTTTCAGCGATATTGGTACAATTTCTACTACCAACAATCCTATTAATTGGACTTTGGATTTTCTTCATGCGTAAAATGGGCAGCGGCTCTGGCAAAGGAGGAAATAGCGTCTTTTCTGTAGGGAAGTCGAAAGCCAAACTCTTTGAAAAAGATGAAAGCAACAAGGTTACATTTAAAGATGTAGCAGGGTTGGCCGAAGCAAAACAAGAAGTTGAAGAAATTGTTGAATTTTTAAAAGAACCTGAGAAATATACAAACTTGGGAGGTAAAATTCCTAAAGGCGCACTACTTGTTGGCCCTCCGGGTACAGGTAAAACATTATTGGCCAAAGCCGTAGCTGGTGAAGCCAATGTACCTTTTTTCTCTCTTTCCGGATCTGATTTTGTTGAGATGTTTGTAGGTGTAGGAGCTTCTCGAGTTCGTGATTTGTTTAAGCAAGCCAAAGAAAAAGCACCCTGTATTGTATTTATTGATGAAATAGATGCAGTAGGACGAGCACGCGGAAAAAATGCTGCTATGGGAAGTAACGATGAACGCGAAAACACATTGAATCAATTACTCACCGAAATGGATGGTTTTGGCACAAACTCCGGCGTTATTATTTTAGCAGCTACCAATAGAGTAGATGTTCTTGATAAAGCTTTGCTACGAGCCGGAAGATTTGATAGACAAATTCACGTTGATTTACCGGATTTGAATGAACGAAAAGAAATATTCGATGTACATTTACGCCCTATAAAGATAGACAATTCTGTAGATGTAGATTTATTGGCACGCCAAACGCCAGGCTTTTCAGGTGCTGACATTGCAAATGTATGTAATGAAGCAGCCTTAATTGCTGCACGACATAAGAAAAAATTCGTAATGAAGCAAGACTTTATGGACGCTGTTGATCGAATCGTCGGCGGATTAGAGAAAAAGACAAAGATTATGACAGAATCAGAACGTCATTCTATAGCTTTACACGAAGCTGGTCATGCCTCTATATCTTGGTTACTTGAATATGCCAATCCTTTAGTAAAAATCACAATCGTCCCACGGGGGAGAGCTCTAGGTGCCGCTTGGTATTTGCCCGAAGAACGTCAAATTACGACCAAGGAAGAAATGCTTGACGAAATGTGTGCAACTCTTGGAGGTCGCGCAGCTGAAGATTTATTTATTGGAAGAATATCAACCGGAGCTATGAATGATTTGGAAAGAGTTACCAAACAAGCTTACGGGATGATAGCATATCTGGGTATGAGTAAAGAATTACCAAATCTATGCTATTATAATAATGAATCAGAATATTCATTCAACCGACCATATAGCGAAAAGACAGCAGAACTGATAGACAATGAAGTTAAAAAAATGATTAATGAGCAATACATTCGTGCAAAAAACATTTTGTTGAAGAATAAAGAAGGACATAACGAACTGGCTCAATTATTAATAGAAAAAGAAGTTATTTTTGCTGAAGACGTAGAACGGATATTCGGTAAACGCCCATGGATATCACGATCGGATGAGATACTTGCAGTAAAACAGAACAAAGAGGCTGCAGAGACTGAAAATAAAATAAAGAAAAATGAAGATGCAAAAGCTGAAAACAAGGATGAAAAAGCTGAAACAGAAGATCATGTGATCACAAAAGATAGCAATATAAAGGATATTAAGAATTTGAACAAGAACGAAATTTCTAAAGAGGATAAAACCCCTCAAACGGACAAGGATTCTAAAAAAAATAGACCAAATAAAAACATCTCTTAATATATTTCTTGGAGGAAATAGAATTTTGAAAAATATATTATTAAAAAGAACAATAACCGGTGCATTATTTGTTGCCATAATTGTGAGTTGCACACTTTACTCACCTCTTTCTTTCGGTACTCTTTTTCTAATTATCAGTGCAATGACAGTATATGAATTTACAAATCTGATAAATAATGCAGAAGGAGTAAACATTAATAAAATCATCACTATGCTTGGGGCCGGATATTTATTTCTGGCCGTCATGGAATATAGCATCAATAGTGCTAGTTTAATAGTTTTCGTACCTTATGTCTTATTGCTTCTATATCTACTGATTAGCGAATTATATTTAAAAAGAACAAGCCCGTTGCTTAATTGGGCATACGCTATGTTAAGTCAATTATATATTGCCCTACCCTTTTCAATGCTCAATATCTTGACATTTCATTATAATAAGATGGATAATTCAGTAGAATTTAATTCTATACTTCCATTATCCATTTTCCTTTTTATCTGGGCAAATGATACTGGAGCATACTGTATCGGATCATTATTTGGAAAGCACAAGCTATTTGAACGGATCTCGCCTCATAAAACTTGGGAAGGATTTGCTGGTGGAGCTATTTTTACTATAATTACAGCATTAATACTTTCTTATACTTCTCCATTCATGACTATTTTTGAATGGATAGGTATGGCTATAACAATTGTAATATTTGGCACTTGGGGAGATTTAACAGAATCACTGTTAAAACGTCAGATAGGTGTAAAAGATTCAGGAACATTTCTTCCCGGACATGGCGGATTGCTTGACAGATTCGATAGTGCACTTATGGCTATACCTGCAGCTGTCATCTACCTATGCATTATACAATGGGCTCAAAGCTTATAATCTGTTTTTTTTAATAAAGTAACCATTAGATGAGCTGCGCGTTGAGGAGCTCCTGAATCACCTAAACAATTCACTATATTTTTATATTCAGATAACATCTTAACCTGATAGCCTTTGTTAGTAAGAAGTTGTGTAAGTTCGGTTCGCATATTAGCAACTGTCATACTATCCGCAACCAACTCTCTAACCACCTCCTTATTAGCAATAAGATTGACAAGTGATATATATTTCACACTCAACAGATGACGGCGCAAAAATGAAATGAATTTTCCTATAGGCGTATGATAACAGACAACTTGAGGAACCTGAAACAATGCTGTTTCAAGCGTAGCTGTACCCGATGTTACTAATGCCGCATCAGCATGTTGCAAGATTTGGTATGTTTGGTTAAACAGAATTTTCACCTTATTCTTACCAATATATCGTGAATAATAATCGGTCATAATACCTGGGGCACCGCCCAACACAAGTTGATATCCGGTGAATGAAGCAGCAGCTTTCAGCATATCCGGAAGATTATCCTTAATCTCCTGCTTACGACTACCTGCCAACAAGGCAATAATAGGTTTGTTTTCCAACTGATTGATCTTCACAAATTCATCGAATGATATCGAATGCTGTTTTTCAAAAGAAGCCACCTCATCCACCGTTGGATTTCCTATATAATGAATTGGATAATTATGTTTCTTTTCAAAAAAATCCACTTCAAAAGGAAGGATAGAAAAAAGTTCGTCCACATCTCGTTTGATATTTTTTATACGGTATTCTTTCCACGCCCAAATTTTAGGTGAAATATAATAATAAACAGGAATACGAGTCTTTGCATGCACAAATTTAGCGATATTGAGATTAAAACCCGGATAATCAACAAGAATTACTACATCAGGATTCCAAGCCACAATATCTTCCTTACATCTTTTCATATTAGCCAGAATAACAGGCAAGTGAATCATCACCGGAATAAAACCCATATAGGCCAAATCTTTATAATGCTTCACCATTTTTCCGCCCATTGATACCATATAATCTCCTCCAAAGAAACGGAAATCGGCCTCTGGATCTTCTGTTTCTAAAGCCGCCATCAAACGAGAGGCATGCAAATCGCCGGAGGCTTCACCTACTACCAAATAATACTTCATAACAACTAGTTCTTCAAGAATTAAAAATCAATTTGCTTACATTTCTGTGACAATTCATCTATAAAACCATAAGCTGTCACATCTACAGTTGTCGGCGTGATAGCAACATATCCATGCTCCAAAGCCCAATGATCACTCTTTTCATTATCAGGCTCTTTATCGGTAAAACTCCCAGAAAGCCAAAAATAATTGGCATCTACTCCTCTTTGGCAAGATTCCCACTCTTTCGTCCAGATACCTTTTGCTTGTTCGCAAACACGTACACCATTAAATTCTTTTATATCAGGAAAATTCACATTTAAACAAACCAAAGGTGGAAGACCACTTTTTAATATCATAGAAGTAATTTTACGAATATAAGAGCATAGAACCTCAAAGTTAGCATCAGGATCATGACTACAAAGAGAGTAAGCAATAGATGGTATACCATTAATACACCCCTCAATCACTACGCCCATCGTTCCTGAATAATGAACATTAGTAGCTGAATTATCGCCATGATTGATACCACCAACGACAAGATCAGGCAAACGATCAGTAACCGTATAACGAGCCAATTTGATACATTCGGTCGGTGTGCCACTACATTCATAGATAGTCAGCCCCTCTTCACGATGAACTAACCGATAATGTATCGGCACGGTAACCGTAAGAGAACAAGAGCTACCGGATCGCTGTGAATCAGGAGCCATCACTACCAGATCACCTAGCGGGCGTAATATATCTATAAGCACACGGAGCCCCTTAGCTGCGATGCCATCGTCATTGGATATAAGTATTAAAGGACATTTTTTTTTCATATAATTATTTCTTCTTTTTCTAAAGACAAAAGTAACAAAAAGAAAGTAAATTCCGATCAAAAATTAAAGCTTTTGGCGTTTATAAACCTTAATCTTATGCAAGTGAACAAAAATACTTGAAGAAATTAAATTAAAATGTGTATATTTGCAAGATAAAGATATTAGTGCAATGTATGTTTTCTTTTTTTAAACAGCTATAAGTTATTAACAGAAGAGGCAACTTATGAACAGAAATTGTAAAGTTTATCTTTTTTTGTAGGTACATCAAGTAATTCTTACTTATTTCGCCCACAATAACAAATTGAATACATGGGAAAAATAATTGCTTTAGCCAATCAGAAGGGTGGCGTAGGTAAAACCACAACTACAATTAACCTTGCTGCGTCTCTTGCCACATTCGAAAAGAAAGTACTCGTAGTAGATGCCGACCCACAAGCAAATGCATCGTCAGGCTTGGGTATTGACATTAAAAACCTGAATTGTACCATTTATGAATGTCTTATAGATGAAGCCGATGTAAGAGAAGGTATTCATGACACAGAAATAGATTCATTGAAAATATTACCCTCACATATCAATCTTGTCGGAGCCGAGATTGAAATGCTAAACTTGCCTAATCGTGAAAAAATCTTAAAAAACGTACTACAATCCATCAAGGAAGAATACGACTACATACTTATAGATTGCTCACCTTCATTAGGACTTATCACAGTAAACTCGCTCACGGCAGCTGATTCTGTGATTATTCCCGTACAAGCGGAATATTTCGCTCTTGAGGGTATCAGTAAATTACTAAATACAATAAAGATCATAAAATCAAAGCTAAATCCAGAGCTTGAGATCGAAGGCTTCTTGCTTACCATGTTTGATTCGCGCCTTCGTCAGGCTAATCAAATTTATGATGAAGTTAAACGACATTTTCAAGAATTAGTGTTTAATACGGTTATTCAGCGAAACATTAAGCTAAGCGAAGCACCAAGTTATGGACTACCGGCCATTCTTTACGACGCCGACTCAAACGGAGCAAAGAATTATATGACACTAGCCAAAGAATTAATTAACAAGAACCAATAAAAGCGGGAAAAAATATGGCAACACATAAAAGAAATGCATTAGGTCGGGGACTCGACGCGCTTCTATCTACGGATGATGTGAAGACCGAAGGTTCATCTTCCATAAATGAAATAGAATTATCAAAAATATCTATCAATTCCAAACAGCCCCGACGTGAATTTGAAGAAACAGGCCTTCAAGAATTAGCCGATTCGATAGTAGAAATAGGCATCATACAACCAATCACTTTGCGAAAGATTTCTGATGATGAGTATCAGATTATAGCAGGTGAAAGAAGATTTAGAGCCTCACAAAAGGCTGGTTTAAAGACTATACCGGCCTATATCCGAACTGCTGACGATGAAAATATGATGGAAATGGCTTTAATAGAGAATATTCAACGTGAAGATTTAAATGCCGTAGAAATCGCTTTAGCATATCAACATTTATTAGATCAATATGAACTGACTCAGGAACGATTGAGCGAACGAATAGGGAAAAACCGTGCTACTATTGCAAACTATTTAAGACTGCTAAAACTTCCTGCCCCCATCCAATTAGCACTTCAAAACAAACAGATTGACATGGGACATGCCAGGGCACTGATTTCAATAGAAGATCCTAAATTACAGGTAAAATTACTAAAAGAAATTTTAGATCACAGCTACTCTGTTCGTAAAGTTGAGGAAATAGTAAAAGTGCTTAACGAAGGAGGCACTGTAACAAGTGGAACAAAGAAAATCGCTTCGAAAAAAAACAATCTACCTGAAGAATATACTCTCCTCAAAAATCACCTTTCAGGCTTTTTGAACACAAAAGTTCAACTCTCTTGTTCAAAAAAAGGAAGGGGAAAAATCAGTATTGCTTTCAATAATGAAGAAGAGCTTGAACGTATCATGGGAATCTTCGATAGCTTGAAAAATAAATGATTAAAAAAAACAAGATATATCGAATATTCATCGCTGCTATAATCATGATTCTAAGCCAAGCAGAAATGAATTTATACGCACAGTATCCTTCTACAACTGACACTATAACGGTCAGGAACAGTGCAAAAATAACACAAAATATATTTGTCGATAGTATTGGAAAAGCCAACGAGAAGAATTTAAAAACCATACAGGAAAATAAAATAATTAAAATTAATAAAGATAGTATTCTGTCTCAAACTCCGATAATCAAAAAATCTTTTCTTCCCAATTCAAGCAAGGCAACTTGGCTGGCTGTTATCTTCCCCGGAGGAGGACAAATTTATAATAGAAAATATTGGAAATTACCCATTTTCTACGGGGGATTTGTTGGTTGTGCTTATGCCTTGAGTTGGAATAATAAGATGTATAAGGATTATGGGCAAGCTTATCTGGATATAATGGATAGTAATCCTTCCACCGATAGTTACCTTGACTTAATTCCTTCTACTTCCAATTATACAGAAACACAACTAAAAACAATATTAAAAAAGCGCAAAGATATGTACCGACGTTATCGGGACATGAGTATTTTCGCTTTTATCGGTGTCTATTTTTTGTCTATCATTGATGCTTATGTTGATGCTGAGCTATCTAACTTCGACATCTCACCAGATCTAAGCATGGGAACCAATACCGGCAATTGTACAAACGCCATTCAACAAAATAACAATAAAGTAATCGGCGTACATTGCGTCTTACGATTTTAATAAAAATAATTATCGGATATGAAACTCATACATTATTTACCCCTTACTCTAATCTTCTTGTACACTACACAAGATATTAAGTCACAAAACGTTAAAGTAACTGTTCCTGACGAAAATGAGGTAATACAAACCGACAGTATAGAACTTCCGCCAAGTATGACATATCCATTAGATAGTTTGCTAAGCGATTGGAAATCAAAAAATTATATCATTACCAATAAAGAATGTAGTACATCACCATTAAATCCATCTTTCAGTGACTCGACATATATTGACCGCCTTTCAAGAATACCAGCTATCATTGAAATGCCTTATAATGAAGTTGTACGCAGATTCATCGATTTATTTTGCACACGACTCCGCAATAATTTCGCTTACGAATTGAGTGCTTCTAATTTCTATATTCCTATCTTTGAAGAAGCACTCGATGCTTATGGATTACCCTTGGAATTAAAATATATTCCTATAATCGAGTCAGGATTAAGACCATCGGCTAAATCAAGAGTAGGAGCAACTGGATTATGGCAATTTATGCTGAGAACAGGAAAGGTCTATGGACTTGAATGTAACAGTTTGGTCGACGAACGACGAGATCCCATAAAATCGAGTTGGGCCGTAGCTCATTACCTCAAGGATTTATACGCTATTTATAATGATTGGTCCTTGGTTATAGCTGCTTATAATTGTGGACCGGGTACACTAAACAAAGCTATAAGACGTGCAGGAGGAGAAAAGAATTATTGGAAAATATACAGATTTTTACCTCGCGAGACACAAGGTTATCTACCTGCATTCATCGCCGCAAATTATGTGATGAACTATTATTGCGACCACAATATCTGCCCGATGGAAACTAACATACCTCTTAATACGGATACAGTACAAATTACAAAAGACTTATATTTTGAACAAATATCTGCTGTCTGCGATATCCCAATAAAAGAAATACAGAGCTTAAATCCTGAATATCTAAGACAATTTATTCCAGGACATATCAAGCCTTACACTCTTGTTCTACCACAAAATATAATCAGTAAATTTATTGATAAACAAGATAGTATTTACAAATACGATGCTGATGAATTATTTTTAAGACATGAAATTATTCCAGTTAATTATGACAAAGCCTCCAAAAGATCTAATTCTTCAAGAAGCAGAGGCAGATACACTTACTATAGAATAAAAAATGGAGATTCTTTATATACCATTGCCAAGAAATATCATGTCACAGTATCTCAACTAAAAAAATGGAATAGGATGAGAAGCTCTAGCATTCATCCGGGTAAAAGGCTGAGAATAGAGAAATAACTAATTATTTTATTGCACAAGCAAGTAAAAAGCTTAATTTTGCAAAGAGAATCAACTAGAAGAAACAAATATGATAGATAACGCCAACTCTAAGGGGGTGGCTGAAGATAAAATGATAAATAAAGCATTTGATGACATGCTGAATATTTATCTAGCTTCAAAGCACCGTAAAAAAGTTGAAATCATAACTAAGGCTTTCTATTTTGCTAAACAAGCACATAAAGGCATTAAACGACGTTCCGGTGAACCCTACATCATGCACCCAATTGCCGTTGCAAGAATTGTGTGCGAAGAAATTGGTCTTGGATCTACTTCTATTTGTGCCGCATTATTACATGATGTAGTAGAAGATACGGATTATACTATCGAAGATATAGAAAATCTTTTTGGTGTAAAAATCGCACAAATTGTAGAAGGACTAACTAAAATTTCAGGTGGCATTTTTGGTGACAGAGCCTCAGCACAAGCAGAAAATTTCAAAAAGCTACTACTTACAATGTCCAACGATATTCGTGTCATCTTGATTAAAATAGCCGATCGATTACACAATATGCGCACACTGGGATCCATGCTAGCAAGTAAACAATACAAGATAGCTGGAGAAACGCTTTATATCTATGCCCCGTTAGCACATCGCCTCGGTCTCAATAAAATCAAGACAGAATTAGAAAATTTAAGTTTTAAATATGAACATCCTGAAGATTATGCCGAGATAGAAAATAAATTAAAAGCTACATCTCAAGAACGCAACAAGGTCTTTGACGAATTTACAGCTCCTATACGAATTGAGCTCGACAAAATGGGGCTAAAATACAAAATTCTCGCCCGCATTAAATCCATTTATTCTATTTGGAATAAGATGCAGACGAAGCATGTACCTTTCGAAGAAATATATGACCTTTTGGCTGTACGCGTAATTTTTGAGCCCCACAGTTTAGATGAAGAACTAAACGATTGTTTTGATATTTATGTATCCATCTCTAAAATATACAAACCTCATCCCGACCGCCTGCGCGATTGGGTAAGTCACCCCAAAGCTAATGGGTACCAAGCCCTCCACGTCACACTAATGGGCAATAATGGGCAATGGATAGAAGTTCAAATACGTAGCGTACGTATGGATGATGTAGCCGAACAGGGATTTGCCGCACATTGGAAATACAAAGAAGGTGGAGGCAGCGAAGACGAAGGCGAACTTGAGAAATGGTTAAAAACTATCAAAGAAATCCTTGACGACCCACAACCGGACGCTATTGATTTCTTAGATACTATAAAACTTAATTTGTTTGCATCAGAAATTTTTGTATTCACTCCTAAAGGTGAAATCAAGACATTACCTCAAAATGCTACAGCACTTGATTTTGCTTTTTCTCTTCACACCGACATAGGCAGCCATTGTATCGGCGCAAAAGTGAATCACAAATTAGTTCCAATCAGCCATAAATTAATGAGTGGTGATCAGGTTGAAATACTAACATCAAAATCACAACGAGTACAACCACAATGGGAATTATTTGCAACAACAGCCCGCGCTCGTTCAAAAATAACATCAATCCTCCGCAAAGAAAAAAAAACGAATAAAGAAACAGGAGAAATATTGCTGACCGATTTTCTCACAAAAGAAAATATAGCTACAGACCCTAATATCTACACAAAATTATGTCAATTACACAATGCAAAGGATAAAGATGAACTACTAGAATCCATCGGCGACAAGACTATCATATTAGGAGAGACTGACAAAAGCCTAATAAAGGACAAACTGACGACTAATTGGAAAAAATATCTTTCATTTTCTTTCGGCAAAGACAAATCAAAGACTGAATATAAAGAACCCGAACAAAAGAAGGAAGAAAACAGATTAAACATCAAAGAGGTATTGAAACTTACAGACGAAACCATACAACGAAATTATATTCTTGCCGATTGTTGCCATCCTATACCTGGAGATGAAACGTTAGGCTATATGGGTGAAAACGACCAAATCATCATACACAAACGTCAATGTCCCGTAGCCATGAAACTAAAAACAAGCTATGGCAATAGAATTTATGCTACAGTATGGGATACTCATCGGAATTTAACTTTTCTCGTTTATATCTACTTAAAAGGTATTGATGGTGTGGGCGTACTTAACAAAGTTACCGAAATCATTTCACAGCAGTTGAATGTCAATATCAAGAATTTGAATATAGGTACTAAAGATGGCATTTTTGAAGGAGAAATTTCCTTACTAGTACACGACGTGAATGATGTGAAAGTTCTATGCTTAAATTTAAAAAAAATACCCAATATAAAAGAAGTAACAAGAATAGAAAAATAGCATTCAAATCATTAATCCAATTCTTGTTTTATAGCAAGTAACTCTTCCTTTATCTCTTTCAAACGACTGATTATATCAAACCGCTGCTCCGTATATTCTTTTTGAGATTTTAATCTTTGACGAGCACCAGCAAGCGTCAAGCCACAATCTTTAACTAAATGGTGTATCAGACGAATCGTATCCAAATCTTCTTTTCGATACTGTCTTACTCCACGCTTGTTTGTACGTGGCGAGATTTGAGGAAATTCTTTTTCCCAATATCTGAGCAAAGACTGACTAACATGCAACATTCCAGATACCTCGCCAATTGAATAATACAACTTATAATTTTTTTCTTTATCCATTATTTTATATAAATTATTACAATCTTACTATCGAACATATAAAAGACCATACGAAGATTATTCTTAGCATTAAGGCAAACGATATAGCATAATCAGTTCTCAACTAATTATTGTCGATTATAAAAATAGTAAACTTTACACATCTTTTCAAATATTTCATCAGTAGATAAGGCAAAAATAACAAAAACGCCTTATATTTGCATTGATTTTGAGAATATTAACCTCAACGAAAGAAAAATAAAAGTATGTTGACTGCAAATGAGATTAGAAATTCGTACAAGAATTTTTTTGAGTCGAAAGGACACCACATCGTAGCATCGGCTCCAATGGTAATTAAAGATGACCCAACACTAATGTTCACCAATGCCGGAATGAATCAGTTTAAAGATATCATATTAGGTAATCATCCCGCCAAATATAAAAGGGTGACTGATTCTCAGAAATGCCTTCGCGTAAGTGGCAAACATAATGATTTGGAAGAAGTGGGACAAGATACCTATCACCATACTATGTTCGAAATGCTTGGCAACTGGTCTTTTGGTGATTATTTTAAAAAAGAAATTATCAATTGGGCTTGGGAGTATCTGGTTGATATATTGAAAATAGATCCGTCCCTCCTCTACGCCACTGTCTTTATGGGAAGTAAAGAAGAAGGATTGGAACGCGATAACGAAGCAGCATCTTATTGGGAGCAACATCTTCCGAAAGATCATATCATTGACGGCAACAAACACGATAATTTCTGGGAAATGGGTGATACAGGTCCTTGCGGCCCATGCTCAGAAATACATATTGACCTCCGTCCGACAGAAGAACGGAAAAAAATACCTGGAGGCGAATTGGTAAATCATGATCATCCACAAGTAATTGAAATATGGAATCTTGTATTTATGCAATATAACAGAAAAGCCGATGGAAGTCTTGATGCCCTTCCGGCCAAGGTTATTGATACAGGAATGGGATTTGAAAGACTTTGTATGGCCATTCAAGGTAAGACATCCAATTATGACACAGATGTTTTCCAACCCATCATTCAAGCCATTGCTACCATGACAGGCATTGAATATGGTAAAGACAAAAAAGCAGATGTATCAATGCGTGTCATTGCCGACCATTTACGAGCCATTGCATTTTCAATTACTGACGGGCAATTACCATCAAATGCAAAGGCCGGATATGTTATCAGAAGAATTCTCCGTCGTGCCGTACGTTACGGATACACCTTTCTTGGACAGAAAAAAGCTTTTATGTATAAACTAATTCCTGTCTTAATTAAGAATATGGGAACCGCTTATCCGGAACTTATTTCTCAGAAAGAACTGATTCAAAAAGTAATTAAAGAAGAAGAAGAATCATTTTTGCGCACATTAGCAACCGGTATCCATCTGCTTGACAAAACCATGAATGAGGCTGAAGCCGGAGGAAAGAAAGAAATTAGCGGAAAAGATGCTTTTACTTTATATGACACCTTTGGATTTCCACTAGACCTGACTGAACTAATTCTTAGAGAGAAGGGAATGTCACTCAATATTAATGAATTCAACAACGAAATGCAACAACAAAAGTTACGTGCACGTAATGCCGCTGCTGTTGAAACAGGTGATTGGATAACACTTCGAGAAGGGACTACAGAATTCGTAGGATATGACTATACCGAATATGAAGTTAATATCTTGCGTTATCGGCAGATTAAACTAAAGAAAAACACTCTTTATCAAATCGTTCTTGATTATACTCCATTTTATGCAGAAAGCGGCGGACAAATCGGTGATACAGGCGTTTTGGAAAATGAATATGAGACCATAGAAATTATTGATACAAAGAAAGAAAACAATCTTTCTATTCATATCTGTTCCAAACTTCCAGAGCATCCAGAGGCTAAAATGAGAGCTCTTGTGAATAAAGAAAAACGTGCTGACAGCGCAGCCAACCACTCGGCTACTCACCTCCTCGATGAAGCTCTACGAAAAGTATTAGGCAATCATGTCCAACAAAAAGGTTCTCTTGTCACACCTGATTATTTACGTTTTGACTTTTCTCATTTTCAGAAAGTAACAGATGAACAACTTCGTGAAATAGAACATTTGGTAAACATCAAGATTCGCGGCAATATTCCTTTAACAGAACATCGGGATATGCCTATAGAAGAAGCAAAGAAACTTGGTGCCATTGCTCTTTTTGGTGAAAAATACGGAGATAAAGTTCGCGTAGTTCAATTCGGTTCATCTATCGAATTCTGTGGCGGTATTCACGTATCGGCTACCGGATGCATAGGAATGGTGAAAATCGTTTCCGAAAGTTCCGTAGCTGCAGGCATACGCCGAATTGAAGCTGTAACTGGAACCAAAGTTGAAGAACTAATGAATTCAGTGCAAGACACATTAAATGGAATAAAAAATTTATTTAATAATGCACCTGACCTAACAACCACCATCCAAAAATATATTGAAGAGAATTCCGGATTAAAGAAACAAGTAGAAGACTTTATGAAAGAAAAGGAAGCACAATTGAAAAAGAAACTACTTGAAAATATAAAAGAAATTAACGGCATCAAAGTTGTTAAATTTTGTATTGAGCTTTCGCCCGACATCATCAAAGATATAGCTTTTCAACTTCGCGGAGAAATTACAGAAAATCTACTCTTCGTAGCTGGAACAACCTTTAATAATAAACCAATGTTGACAATCATGATTAGTGATAATCTTGTGGCAGAAGGCTTTAATGCGGGGACGTTGGTCAAAGAAGCAGCCAAACTGATACAAGGTGGCGGTGGTGGGCAACCTCATTTTGCGACTGCCGGCGGTCGCAATGCAGAAGGATTAATATCGGCAGTTGATAAAGTATTTGAATTGATCCATCTGAAATAAACCAACTATTTTTCCTACTATTATTTATAAAAAGAGATTTGTATCATTGCGAAAAACAAGCAATACAAATCTCTTTTTCAATATATAAATAAAGAAAAAACTATTTCAATTGTTTCGGAGGATAATTCACTAAATACAACATCTTTGTTGCACGTGTGAAAGCAGTATAAAGCCATCGAAAATAATCGGAACTAACAAAATCATCCGTCATATAACCTTGATCAAGAAACACATTTTTCCACTGCCCACCTTGCGCTTTATGGCAAGTAATAGCATAAGCATATTTCACTTGCAAAGCATTATAATAAGGATCGGACTTCATCTTTTTCATTCTTTCTTGTTTTAAGGGAATATCCGCATAATCTTCAAGTACATTTTCGAACAAACGCTTGCCATCATCTTTCAACATAGCAGGAGCGTCGGAGTGCAAACTATCTAATAATAATTTAGCCTCAATCTCAAAGTTATCCAAATCAGGAAAAGCAATAGTAACATCTGCAAAATGAAAATCATACATTTTATAAACTTTATGAATACGCTTCAGCAAAACAATTTCACCGTTCGCTATAAAATCCATCTCTTTATACGATTTTGTCCAATAATAATTATTCTTCGCCACCATTAACATATCTCCCGTATTTAGTTCATCTTCACGCCAAAGAACTTGTGAACGAATGCCATTATTATAAATATTTGCCTGCTTATTAGAACGACAAATCACAATCGTCTCATCTATACCTTCGTGATCATAACTATCATTAAGTTTATCAATCATCTCATTACCTGGCAAAGACCGTATATCGGTAAAGTCACCGATACTAATCAGAGGAAGAGCATTACATTGATCCGTTGCAATCAATTGCCGTAACTGCGTGGCATTCCATAAAATACCGGAATTTTCTTTCTGCCGTGCTACTGTCGTCAACTCTACTTCGCTGACATTCAAATTATAGCCTTTCAAAACATCAGCATAAAGTGCTGGACTTTGCTCCTCACCAACCGGGGCAAGTTGGGCCGTATCACCCATCAATAACAACCTACACCCCACACCAGAATAGACAAAGCGGATCAAATCATCTAATAATCGGCCAGAGCCAAAAGCACGCCCAGACAACCCCTCATTAGAAATCATAGAAGCTTCATCCACAAGAAACAACGTATCCCTTTGCAAATTATCATTCAAAAGGAAACCCTCGGCTTCTCCTGAAAATTTCTTTTGACGATATATCCTTTTATGAATCGTGAAAGCCGGATGCGCAGCATAAACAGAAAACACCTTTGCTGCACGACCGGTAGGAGCAAGAAGAACCGACTTTATTTTCAGATTCTCAAGAGTCTTAACCAAGGCACCAACAAGAGAAGTTTTACCAGTTCCGGCATAACCCCGAAGTACAAAGACTTCGTTTTTGCCCGTCTTGAGAAAAAACTTTGATAAAAGTCTTACTGCAATTTCCTGCTCGAGAGTTGGCTCATAAAGAAAATTTTCTTTAATTTGCTCTTTTAAATAATCATTAATCATTTTTATACGATAAAAAAAAGGCCTTTAGACTTACTATTTCAATATATTTGTTTATTTTTGCCATGCGAATATAACAACTAAAAAACATATTCTATCATGAAAGCAGTAATTAATAGTGTATTAACAATTTGTGCAGTAGCCCTGATCTACATTTGCTATGCAAGTATTATGGGCCCGATTAATTTCAAGAAAGAAAAGGCTATACGTGATAAAGCTGTAATTGCCAGATTAATGGATATCAGAAAGGCACAACAAGAGTACCATATGCGTAACCACGGCGTCTATACTGCAAGTTTCGACACCTTAATTGACTTCGTACAAAGTCAAAAAATTCCTTTAGTCAAAAAGATTGGTATCTTATCGGATTCACAATTAGAAAACGGGTTGACAGAACAAAAAGCCGTCAAAATCGTGAATGCGGCTAAAAAGACTCATCAATATAATGATGTAAAGAAATGGGGCTTGGAAAACTTTAGTCGTGATACAATGTGGATCTCGATCCTTGATACAGTATTCCCCAAGGGATTTGTAGCCGACTCCATGAGATATATTCCTTACGGAAACGGAGCTAAGTTTGAAATGAATATTAAGAATGATAAAACAAAATCAGGTGCTCCTGTTCACTTGTATGAAGTAAAAGCTCCATATGACACCTATTTAAACGGATTGGACAAACAAGAAATCGCTAATATTAAAGATATGCAGACCAAATTAGGTAAATATTCAGGTTTAATGATCGGTTCAATTGACTCACCAAACAACGGTGCCGGCAATTGGGAATAATGATTGATTTAAATCAAACTCAACAATATACCTTATCCATCCGCCTTTGCGCGGATGGATTCTCTTTTCGCATTTTCAATCCCACCGATGAAGATAATAGTTCATTGACAGAATTCAAAACAGATGATTCCATTTCAATGACAGCCAATTTGAAAAAGGCTTTTGACGGATCTGAGTCTCTGAATAAAAAATATAAACGAGTCAATGTTATCATGGCAAGCAGACGCTATACCACAATTCCTCTTGATTTTTTTGATGACGAACAAGCTGAAATCATATTTCACTTCAACCATCCGAAGATTGAGAACGAAACTATCTGCTATAACATCCTAAAAAATAAAGATATCGTTATTCTATTCGGAATAGACAAAAGCGCAAAAAAGTTTATTTTCGAACAGTATCCCGAAGCACAATTTTATTCACAAGCAAGCCCACTTCTTGAATACTTTTCCGCTAAAAGTAAAATAGGGAACACTAATAAAATGTTCGTATCAATACGTAAAGAGACTATTGACATTTTTTGTTTCAAAAAAGGCAAGATACAATTGGTCAATTCGTTTGAATGCAACGAAACAACCGATCGTATGTACTATATTCTTTACACATGGAAACAACAACAATTCGATCAACAATATGACGAGATACAACTTACCGGAATAATGAATGATAAAGAACAATTTATTAAGGAACTCCGCAAATATATTTATCATGTATTTATTATGAATCCTTCAACAGATATAGATCTACAAGTCATAAACACATGCGGATAATAAGTGGAATTTATAGAAGCAGACGGTTTAATATACCACACACCTTTAAAGCACGACCAACCACTGATTTTGCTAAGGAAAATTTATT
>Ga0172378_10001579_pt1 | contig 21075 bp, 24 predicted proteins | sample GrowelOW332metaG_FD_119755 | JGI IMG/M metagenome (GOLD analysis project Ga0172378, IMG submission 119755) | Groundwater microbial communities from an aquifer near a municipal landfill in Southern Ontario, Canada - Pumphouse #3_1 metaG | ecosystem: Environmental > Aquatic > Deep subsurface >... | reverse complement strand
CTTTATAATTTTAACATAATATGCCATTTCCCAGCATATCCACAATAAAACATCGACGTAAAATATTAAACTTAAGTCAGAAAGAACTAGCTAAAAATCTAGAACTGTCTCAATCTTTAATTGCGAAATTAGAATCCGGTAAAATTAATACTTCATATGATGTCGCTGCAAAAATCTTTAATTTTTTAGATGAGTCAGAAAAGAAACACGAAAAATCCTGCGAACAAATAATGAAAAAAAACGTTATTTCTTTAAGTCCTTCTGATAAAATTGAACATGCGATTAGCATCTTGAAAAAATATTCCATATCTCAAATTCCAATATTAAAAAATGAATTTATAGTTGGAAGTTTAAGCGAAAACAAAATATACGATTTGCTTATGAAAGAGGGAAAAGAAATCGCGTTAAAAAAACAAATTGAAGAAATTATGGAAGAGCCATTTCCGACACTATCTAAAAATTCGCCATTCTCAAGTGCGGCTGGTTTGTTAAAATATTCTAATGCTGTTATTTTATTAAATAAAAATAAAATATGTGGTATTATTACTAAAAGTGATTTACTCTAAATATTTAAAAACACGATAGTTATATGTTTCATATGGATAAAAAAGTCTGGATATTTTTATTATTAGGATTGTTTGTTGTTCCAAGTGTTATTTCTACGGGTATAAAAATAATACCTCCGGTTTGTGGTAATGATGCTGTTGAGGGATGGTGTAGTGACGGAATAACTAATAATTATTTTGATTGTCTCTCTTCTGGATTTGAATGGACAGGAGAAGAGTGTGAAACGGGTGATACAAAATCTTGTTACTTGCTTTGGGGAGATGCATATTCTGGAGATGTTGTTTGTAATAGTTGTTCTTGGGATTATAGTGGGTGTGAGGAAGAGGATGAAGATGAAGATGAAGAAGGTTATGTGACATTGTGTGAAGATTGGGCAAATATGGGCAAGGGATATTGTAGTCGAATGGAATGCGAAGTTATGGAAGATGGAGATGACACTACTTGGTGGTTGAGGGGCGTTGGGGGGGTTAAGAGGCCTAAGATTATTTGGGATAAGATACATCAATGTGGGGATAATTATATTTCTAGTTTGGGTTGTGAGTATTTTGTTCAGTTTGATGAAAATGAGATTAATGATGACAAAGAATTAAGAACTTCGAGCAATTTATACGGTGGTGTAGAGTATTTGACTTATGATGGTTTTGTAGAGGTGGTAAGAATGATAGAATCGGAATATCATACCAGAGAGCAAAAACCTATCTTTGCAGCCGAGCTAGCTATGGCAATTGCATGGACTTATTATAGGGGAAGTGATGATGATATTTATGGGTTGATGGGTATGCAGATGGTTTATCCGTTTCTGTATATTGGTAATACTTTGGACTATGTTGCCGATAATTATGTTTTAAGACATCCAGAATTTTATTCTCAAGATTCAACTAGTAATGTTCTTTATAATAAAGACGGAACAAGGAATCGTGATTGTTCTCTGGAAGCATATGGCTCTCCATTGGGGCGAGTTGGAGATTGTCTTATAAAAAAGGTTTATCTTAATGGACATCTAATTTCCATGTCCCATTTTATGCTTGGGTCGGTGTCTAGGGCATTATGGATGCATAAATTTGGGCATTGGGCAGTTAAGAGTCTCGGTGGGCATGGGGACAATCCTCAAAACAACAATGGAGATGCGTTAGGTAACGTACTTAAGAATGCCATAAATAATAATGGGGGATTTTATAATAGGCAACTTTCTCAAATATTAGAAGATCAAAAATTTATTTCCGAGATTGAAAATAAACTTAGTGAGTCTCCAGATTGTATAGTTGTTGAGGATTTGCAAGAATATTGTAAATTATATAATCAAATTGGTGGAATTTGCGAGGGGGCTTCTTTATGATAATAAAATTTTTTAATCCAATATTTGTATTTATCCTAGTTGCAATACTATTACCTTTCTCCATGGCCGAATGTTCAGATTCACAATTTATGAGTGGAGTGGATTTAGATTCTGGGAAAATACATTATCCAATTGCAGATGGGGCTTATTATTCTGAATCTTCGTGTTTTAATTCAAGTTTAACTAGTAATATTGTAGTAACTAATCTTTCATTTCCATATGAAAATCAGATTGTTTATTATCCTGACTCTTCCAGGATTGGGCTAATTGATTTTTTTGATAATACTAGTTTATTTTATACTTATTTATCAGATAATATTTCTTTATCTAAAGTTTATTTAATGGGTTCCAATGGAAACTATTTATATAAAACAAATTTCTCTTATTCCTCTGGTAAGTTGTCCAGAGTAGAAAGTTATTTCTCTGGAGAGGAATTAATTTCTGGTTCTGATTTTGTTATTGAACCCGATAAGTTTATTGTTTCTAGTAGGGGGGCAAATGAAACATTTGTAGTTTCTGATGATAAAATACAAAATAGAACACAAGTGGTAACTTATGAAAACGAAACGTATACTTTAGTTGATAGTTTTAATTATTATGATGATAAAACTATTGTTGTTGAAAAATATAATAATTCTATTGTTGGTGGAATTGTTTATGATAAGAATAAAAATAATATCTCCTTAGATTGTTATGATTTTGATGAAGGAGATAATGCTATATTTACTAGTGCGTTAGTTTCCTATGATGGTAATTTTTCCTATGATTATTGTAAAGATAATTCAACTCTAGTTGAAAATTATTGTGGGATAAGTTTACTAAGATGGGATTTTTGGAATTTTGCGGATGAGGTTACGAAGCAAAAAGAAGTAATTTGTGAGAATGGATGTTTTGATGGGGCGTGTATAGAAGTGATTGATTCTTGCTTGAATATTAATTGTTCAGTTGGGCAAACTTGTTCTGATGGGATTTGTGTAGAAAAAATTAATGTAACAGAATTGGATTTACCGGCGGAACCAGAAAATCCAGAGAGATTATAACTCGATAGATTATGAAATCCATATTGAGTGGCAGAATATTTAAATACACGAGATTAATCTAGTTTTGATGGAAACCATAATAATATTCGGTCCCCAGGGTTGTGGAAAAGGAACGCAAGCACAGCTTTTAGTAAAAAATTTAGGCGTTATACATATTTCTACAGGGCAATTATTACGTGAAGAAATAGCGAAAGGATCTGATTTAGGTAAAATAGCTAGTGATCTCATAAATGTTGGCAAGCTTGTTCCGGACGAAATTATGCTCGGAATAATTAAAGATTTTCTGGAAAAAAATAAAGACAATACTGTTTTATTTGATGGATTCCCAAGAAATACAAATCAGGCGATTGAACTTTTAAATATGCTTGATGAAGTTGGCGTTAAGAAAATTAAAGTAATAAATATAGACATCCCTAAAGAAGAATCTGTTTCTAGGTTGCTAAAAAGAGCGGAAATTGAAAAAAGGGAAGATGATAATGAACAAGCAATTAATAAGAGACTTGATATTTACTATGAACAAACAAAGCCAGTTCTTAATCTTTTTAGAGAAGAAGGAATAAAAATGTTAGATATCGATGGCATTGGATTAATTGAAGATATACAGGCAAAAATTTTAGATGGACTTAAAGAATAGATAAAGTTTAAAATAAATAGTTTAATAGCTAATGTATAATGGATTCCCTGCCAAATGCCCAGATAGTATATTGCCCGGTTTGGGCGTCTCGATTTGTCGACGGTGTTTTGTGATTTCTCGACGGTGAATTTAACGTTTTTAACATGGCCCTGTCGATAGGACGAGACCAAACTACGATGAAAAGAGATGAGATTATGAAACAACCTATTTATTAAAAGATTCTTTACCGAAGGCTCTTAGGAAATCTTTAATTTTGTCGATTGTTTCTTGTTGGTTTTTTTTATCAGACATTGCTACAAATTTTATAAGCAAATCTATTAATTCATTGTCGTCTAAAATCTTTATTTTATAACCATCTACAAGAAAATAAAATCTAAAAGATTCATATTTCAATTCTTTTATTAAGATCCCCCCAATTTGAGTAACGGGTTTGCCTTTTTTGGGATTATTTTCCAGAGAATTCATTAGATTAAATATTTTAATGGATTCTTTTTTAAATTTCTTGTTAATTTTTTCTTCTAATTCTTTCGTAATAACTATTCTTGCCATCTTTTTTTTGCATTCGCAAGAGCCTCACCTATAGAAATCGTACCTTCTTCATTCATTAATAAATCATTAAGCTGTCTTTCTCTGGCGCTTTTGATTAACTTTAGGATTATCTCGGAATAAGATTCTCCCTTTGTTCCAAATTGTTGCATTTCTTCCTTTATTTGAGGACTTATTGCGATAGTTGTGTTTTGCATTTTGTATATTTCCTATAATAATTATAAATGTTATAGTTTTTAAATCTTTGTATTTACGCTAGAAGTACGTGGTCCTGACGAGACGAAGCGACTCAACTATGATGGTTGGGTGACCACAAAAAAGAAAAAATAAGGTTTTGTGGGCACCTATATAGATTTGAAGATTTTTATAAAATTTATAACACAATTAGACCACCCCTCAAACCGGACATAAGTGTCGTCAACCCGGAAAACTGCTATGCTCTTTATTTTATCTTTTTATTGGTGTAATTTTAAGAACTATTTTGTCTACATTTTATATTTGTCTACAATATTGTCTACATGCAATTTTGTGGATTTTATAGATATTGCCCCTTACTTTTAGAAATACGATTGCAAGGGGCAAATGTTAATTTTATGCTAGATTCGTCCACTCCTCCAACCGGACATAAGTGCTGTCAACCTGGCTTTGGAGTATGGGGCTTTTATTTAATTAGGATTAGTTTTTCAAATTTAAAATATGTAATTAAATATAATATTTTCATCAAATAGTATATAACTGGGAAGATAAAGACATCTAAGATATCCCAAAAGATATGATTCAAGAGAAACGATTATAAACCCCTATTTTTTATCACTTAAGTAGTATAAATAAGGGCTCATAGGCTAATGGTAGACCCTCTCGTTTACACCGAGATGGCGGAGGTTCGATCCCTCCTGGGCCCATATAACACAAAATGAACTTTTTAAAAAAAATATTTACAGGAAATCCTACTAGAAAGCCAAAAATTGGACTAGTATTGGGTTCCGGTGGGGCAAGAGGACTAACTCAGATAGGTGTTATTAAGGCGCTCCAAAAAAATGATATTCCCATAGACTATATTGCTGGCGTCAGTATTGGGTCTATCGTCGGTTCATATTATGCGATACACGGAGATGTCGTCGGACTAGAAAAGGGCGTCAGGGACCTATCTAAAAAAGACATACTAAAATTAATAGATTTTATGTCTATCAAAAATGGACTGGTCGGCGGCAAAAAAGCAATGAATTTTCTAATCGGATTAATTGGTGACAAGCAATTCTCGGATACCCAAGTCCCGCTTAAGATTGTTGCAACAGACATCGGAGAAGGAAAAGAAGTTAGATTTGATAAGGGAAAATTAAGCGATGCTATTCGTGCCAGTATTGCAATCCCGGGCATATTTCAACCAATGCGTATAGACGGCAAATATTACCTAGATGGCGGAGTTGTAAATCCTACCCCTATCGACGTTGTAAAATCCATGGGAGCAGACATTATAATTGCTATAGACCATACCATGAGCGACTATGAAAAAATTGAAAAACCAAATATGATAAATACGATAAAAAGGTCCTTTGAGATAATTAGGACTGAAGCCATAAAACTTAAAATGGGACAATTGGATAAAAATATAATTCTTATATCAATAAAATCTAAAAAATTAGGAGACATATATAATTTTAATAATAAACAATTTATCGACGAAGGAGAGAATATCACCAATAGCCGTATGGAAGAAATAAAAAAAACAATTAATGATTGGAAACCTTCGAAGTAGTTATACCCCTAAAGTTCAAAATTTTCAACACATTTAAAAAGAGGCGTCTATTAATTTATTTATGGCTGAAAAAGATTCTAAAGAAGGTCGAAAAAAAGAAGAAAAAACCTCTGTAGAGCAAAACTTATCTAATTCGTATGTTCCAAAGGGCAAACTTGGTAGCCTTCCTATGTCAAACCAAATTGATCCAGAAATTGCTAAAGAAATGGACAAGACCAAGGAAAATATTGAAAAATTTAAAAAAGGAATCTTAAAATCTTTCAAATATATTTCCGGAATAGGAATTTTACCGGCTCAGGCTTCTCAAAAAATCGAAGAAGAGTTTGAGGTTCCGGAAGAAGATGCTAAGAAAAAATTAATACATCTTTTGGTTTTAATCCCAGAAGAAAATTTTAAAGAAATTCAAAAAGTTAGATTAGAATGTATAAAATTGGTAAAAGAAATAGATCATAAATTATGGGTTCATGTATTAACTCCTATTGATGTGTGGAACCTTGGGCTTGATTCTAAGTTTGATGTTTTAGAAGCAATTGGGATGTCTTATCCTATTTTAGACAAGGGATTATTTGGTGCACTAAGAGTTTCATCTATACACAAATCTTTGACATTGAGAAAATTTGAAAAATATATTACAAGTTATATAATCGCTGGATCCCTAGTTCGTGGAGAAGCAAAACCAACTTCTGATGTTGATGTTTTCATTGTTATTGATGATACTGATGTAAAAAGAATGCCTAGATTTGAATTAAAAGAAAAATTACGTTCTGTTATTTTCCAATTTATCAATGAGGCTACTGCCATAGCTGGCGCAAAAAACCCGTTAAATGTACAGGTTTATTTGTTAACAGAATTTTGGGAAGCCGTAAAGGATGCTCATCCGGTTATGTTTACGTTTATCAGAGATGGTGTTCCATTATATGATAGGGGAACCTTCTTACCATGGAAATCATTACTAAGGATGGGTAAGATTAAGCCATCGCCAGAGGCTGTAGATATGTTCATGTCATCTGGAGATAAGCTTGAAGAAAATATAAACAAAAGGCTTATGGATATCGCAATTATGGATATTTATTGGGGAACATTAACCCCCTCACAAGGAATCCTTATGATGTATGGGCTAGCTCCGCCAACACCTAAAGAGACTATCCGTTTATTGAGAGAAGTTTTTGTAGAAAAAGAAAAGCTACTTGAAGAAAAATATGTGAAGACACTGGAAGAAACTGTCTTGTACTATAAGGACCATGAAGCTGGTAAGCATAAATCCATGAGTGGAGCAGAATTAGACAAAATGTCTAAAGGCGCAATAGATTATATTAAAAGATTAAAACAGCTTAGAGATCAAATAGAAAAGAAAGTACAGGCTCAATCTTTACAACAAACATACCAAGATGTTTTCGGAATGTTAGAATCTATTTTGAATAAAAAAGGCGAAGCTGCTTTAATGAAGGCATTTGAAACACAACTTATAAAACAAGGTAAAATGCCTCAAAGATTTTTAGATGGACTAAAAAAGATTATCAAAACCAAAAAAGATTTTGAAGCAATAAATAAAGATAAAAAGAAAAAAATCACCATAAAGGAAATTGTTGCAGTCGAAAACGCTAGAAAACTTGCCTCAGAAATTACTAATACATTAATTGAATATGCACAAAGAAAAGATTTTGTTCTCTTGGACAGAAGAAAATTCATCTTAAAGGCAGAGAATAGTGCTGCTGAAATTTTCTTCTTAGATAATACTTTTATTATAGATGACAGAAAGATATTGAAAATACAATCTGGAAAAATGGTAGACTCCAATATTGAAGATCTAAACAAGGCCCTTTCTGAATCCAAAAATAAAAATATTAGTATCGCTCCAAGGGATCTTGAAGTTCTTAAAGTACGTTACGGCGAATTCAAGTTAGAACATTAATTAAATCTTTTCTCTAAAAAGGATATTGCACCCTCTTTTACATTTTCGTTTGTATCTAATTCTTGCGTGAAACTGATCAAGTCTTCCCTGCTTATATTAAACATCCCAACTGATCCAACTAGACACTTAGTCAATTTATCTAGATCATCAGAATAAATCTTGCAATTTTCTAAAGAAAAGCCTCCGAAAGATATTCCAACATTATTACAATTCTTGGGAGAACTGAGCAGAGAAGAAATATTTAATATTTTATTACCCGAAATAAAATTTATCGGGTTGGACGGAACACCATTTAACTCAATAAAGACACTAAGATTTGCGCTTGAAGGAATTTCAATTTCTACCAATTTGTTGATTTTATTTCTATCAATCATGACCTCATTCCATACAAAACCACCAGAAGAATCTATGCCCTGAACTCTTAAAATAAAATTATCAAAGTCATTTGTTTCAGAACTATTCGGATAATAGTCTAAACACCTTGAAGAGGTAGTAAGTATATTGGATAACTCATCTATAAAACAAAGTCCTTTGTAGCAGGTTGTGGTATAATTATCAGATGTTATATATGTATAATCATCGTCGTATTCGAAATCAATTATATAGATAGGAGAATTGTCTATTAATGTGCTCTCCATTTCTATTTTTCCAACCCTATTCCCATCTAATAAAAACTTCTTCATGCTCAGAGAATCCTTAACTTCAAAATAATTAGAGCCTCTAGTATAATTTGTCTCTAGGACGGTTTCATTGTCTACTTTATACAAAATTTTAGATAACTTTTTACCATCATAAATAAATTCCTCGACCAAGTTGGATTCATAATTATCATAAACTATATTCACTAATCTATTTTTATCATAACCAAAACTTACCCTCTCTTCGCCACTCTCAATTTTGCTAAGCTTCCCATCTGTATAGAAATAATTGGTCTCGATTTCAATATCTCCTGAAACTAAATTACTTTTTGTAATAAAATACATATCACCAACATTTTTCCCAAACTCAAAAGAAGAATCATCTCCTTTAATTTTTATTATAGAATCCTCTTTAATTAATAAAGAATTGTTTTCTATTAGTCTGAATACCCCCTCCCTGCTTCCAATGAAGTAAATTCCTTCGTTATTAACTATAAAAGAATCATAAACTACCAAATCTCCATCTAGTTTGTCTTTAAATGATGGCAATTCAGAATAATAAACAAAATCATTTATTGGGTAATGTATTTTTCCAGAGTTTACATCAACACCAGAAAATAGAGAAGACAAGTAGTCTTTTTTATCTATATTAAATATAAAATTCCCAGTCAAGAAAGTACCTTGCTTTATCATAAACTCCATATAATTTAGTGGTGAATATATGGCTCCCTGCAATCCCCTTATAATAGAATCCATCTGTCCATCAAATCTTGGTATGTGATAAACAAGATTCTCATCTAGATAATTTTTTTCATTAATGCACATATAATTAAAAAAAACAGACTCTAAAAACTTACTAGGAGTTAAAGAATCAATAGACCCAATTGATGCAGATGATAATCCCGTTCCGATCCTATTTCCATTAAAATTTTGTGGCTGAGCCCTTTTGTCTAGTTTTGGATAATCTATGTGTTCATCTACGACATCTTGTGCGAATTGCGTAGGAATAAAGGCTCTTGCGATAACTGCAATTTGAACGTGATCCATATTATATAGATTACCATTTATACTAACTTTTTTTATCCTATCATCATTACCTATAATATTCCTATTAACCAATTTGTTTGAAAATGATTTATATGCTGATGCCGTCCTTTCTTTCTCTTCTTTATCAAAATCCCCTCCCCTATAAATAAATGGCTTTAATTTATCAGGAATAGATGTTGAACCTGGATTAAATTCATACCCTTTCATATCCGATGATACAGTGGATCTAAAAAATTCAAGAGCAGATGGATCTCTTCCATTATCCTTCCCAAATTGTTCTTCAAAAGACTTTGCGGCATTATAATATCTTTCAAAATCTGGATTGCATTTTTTAAAAGTTTCAAAATCCTGACATGGATCATCACAGGGGTTTGTTTCTGCACAAGAAAAACTTGTGGTTTTTTTGACACATCCGTCATAAAATGTGTCATTTTCATACCTGCTAAGAGAATCACAGTCATAATCTGTATTTCTATTATAGCTTTGTACTGTTTCTCTACAGGTACATTCTGTTTCAATTTCACGGATCATATTCCCATCCGCATCTTTTACTACTTGAGCCACTCCTCTTCCGAAATAATCAGTTTTTGTTGTTGTTGAAAAAACAAAAAATCCAGCAATAACATCTTCACTATAATCTACTAGCGATTTTCTGTCATAACCGCTAACCTCTTCTTGAGTGCAAACCATACCGGTTTTTACTTTATCTAAATTCTCTATGGTTTCTCCTGATTTTAAATCAACTTTTGATGGTCCGCTTCTCGGAACAATTGGCGCCATTACAACATCAACACGATTTTGGGGTGCCGAATAGTCAAATCCACTAATTGATAATTTAGCTCCACCATCCGTAGGAACACCGATATTAAACCAAGAGCCCACTTTCTTAAGAGTAAAATCATAATAACAAACATTTCCACACCTCTTAACTGCTTCTCCAACATAAACCCAAATTCCCAGTTGCTCATTAAAGTTCCACAGTGCAACTTTCTTTGGGGCAAGATTTTTTTGTTTATCGTTTATTCTTAATGATCCATTTATGGTCTTATTGTTAATCAAATTCAAACCATTCCCATCTAAGTCTTCTACTTTTATCTTAAAAAACCCAAAAGATTCTACCCCTATCATGTTTCCGTTTATATCCAAAGCTCTACTATCGCCGGGGAAATAACTTACATTGCTTGGATATACAGAATCGAATGGCGTTAAAGAAACCTTTGCGGTTTTAACATCACTAAAAGAATTGTCTAAAAAATGCAAGCTAACAGAATAATTTTCTATATCAAATTCATTAGATATATTAAAATTTGTAAAATCATTTTCTCTAATCAATAAAATACTCAAATAGTTTGAACCCTCGTAAAGAGAAACTTTTTTGTGCAATGGAACAAACCCTTCTTTACTGAAACTTAATATAATCTCTCCTACACAATTAATTTCTAAACCGAAATCCCCAGAAGAATTAATATAATTGGCTTTTAACGATCCAATGTTCGAGCTAATATTTACATCGGAAAAATCACTTGAGTCTCCCATAATGTTGCCCATAATTACAACACTCTTGCTGCCACAAGATTTAGAAATATTTTTTAGGTAAGAGTTTATGTTTGTATTATATAAGCTTTCATTAAACTCTGTGTGCGACAAATCCAGGTGATGAGATGTTTTTTGAAAAGAAAAGCTAATTGATGGTAAAATCTGCCATGCCACCATAACTAATAATATTACAACTAATAGTATTACAATTGGTTTTACAATTATAACAAAATTTATTTTTGGGAGATGAAACTCTTTTTTTAATACCTCGTTTATTTCTTCTTTTTTCCATCCAGAGTTCAAAAGAGCTTCCCTTATCTTATCAGTAGAAACGCCTCTCTCTTTGGCCTTGTTAACAAAATCTATTAATTTAAATCTTTCAAGCCCTTCTTCTATTTCGGAATTATCCCATCCGGATTGCTCTAACAGTTTTTTAACATCTTCAGGAGCAATTCCCCTATTGGCTGCCTTCTTAATAAAATCCTCTAATTCTTTTTCCATTTATTGTTTTGATATATTTTTCTTTTGAGGAACAATTAATGGTTCTTCTGATTTTTCAAAATGGGTTTCGATAACTGTTCTATTTGGTATCTTAAAATTAAATGAAAGGCTGAATATCCAACTTAATAATGCCCAGACAAGAGAAAGTAAACCTCCCGTATAAAAGAAATAATACCAACCGCTCAAAAGAGATTGCAAAACATTCTCTGCAGAAGTATAGAACGTTGGATTAGTAAAATTTCCAAGAGAATTAAACCAAACCAGATAATTAGTTATAAAAAAGTTTTTTAAAGATAATAAAAAAGAGAAAGAGCCAACTTTAAATGATTGAAGAACAATACCAATAATAACAAAAAACAAAGTAAATACAAGTGGTTCTCTTATAGAATGAGAGACGCCGATCTCTATTCTTTCCTCAGAATAAGATTCTCTGTAATTTTCACCAGGTTGCATAAAAGATTAATAAATAATAACTTTTTAAATGTCTTGATTGGTCTCATAAATTGCGCAACCCCAATATATCACAACCTTTATAAACCAACTTTTTATTCTATAATTACTCTTAAAAATTATCTTTATGGAGAAATGCCCTGAAGAGAGCGATTTTTTTTGAGTTTATATATCATGGTTAAAGCAATTGCATTACAATTCAGAAGAGGAAGAAGAACAATTAGTGAGAAACATTTTTTAATTGAAATTGAAGGCTGTGATTCTAGAGAAAAAGCTGCTAAGTACGTCGGCAAAGATGTAAAATGGACTTCTCCGGCAAAGAAAGAAATTAAAGGTAAAATCGCTGCTCCTCATGGAAATAAGGGAGTTGTTAGAGCTATATTTGAAAGAGGATTACCTGGTCAAGCTATTGGAACAGATATTATTATTGGAGGAAAAGATTAATGGCACTAAGAAAAGCAGCATGTTATTCTAAGAAATATACAGTTCCTTTCACAAGAAAGTCAAAATTTAAGAAGAGAGCATATATTAAAGCAGTTCCTAATGTTCATTTAACAAAAATGAGAATGGGCGACTTGGCTGGATGGAAAGCTGGTAAATATACAATTATTCTTGACGTTAAAACAAAGCATAGAGTACAATTAAGAGATAATGCACTTGAAGCTTCTAGACAGTTCCTTAATAGATTTTTAACAGACAAAGTTGGAAAAGATTTTTATCTTGAAGTAAAACCATATCCACATCATGTTATGAGAGAAAATAAAATGATTACTGGTGCTGGTGCAGATCGTATGCAGACTGGTATGGCGTTATCCTTTGGAAAATCAATGGGTAGAGCTTGTTTAATGAAAACTGGCGATACTATATTCCTTATTGGAGTAACAAATCCAAAACACGAAGCAATTGCTAGAACCTTAGTCGGTTCTATTAGAGCTAGAATGCCTTGTACAATGCATATTGATACAACAATAGTTAAGAAAAAATAATTCTAAGAATAACAAACTTTTTATAGATAGTTAAACTAATAACAATATGGAACAAGAACATTACGCGATACCGCAAATTCCTGGATACACATTTAGAGACATTAGTTCTGCTTATGTTATAGGTGGAAGTTCGTTTCCGAGTTATATGCAATTACAATCTAGAAATACTAGGCCCGCAAGAGATTATTCTGTACAGATGTGAAAACATAACAAACTTATATATTTTCTGAATATAATAATCCTTAAATATTACCTATATTTAGTATAAATATGGAAGAATTTAATGCGCCCCAAATAAGAACGATACGTGACTATACTATAGTTAATGTAAATGTGGGATTGCATTATGGACTGATTGTAATGTCAAGCGCACATATTGCTAAAGAATCTAATAAATATACCGGAGATGTATTCATAAAAAACGTTGATAAAAATTCCAGACGAGTTAATGCAAAATCAGTATTGAGTTTAATGACTCTCGAAGCTTCCAAGGGAACCAAATTGAGAATATATGTCAAGGGAACGGATTTAGAGGCCAGAACTTTTGTACAAAGATTGTATTCTGGCATATCGACTGAAGGCCCAGAAGATGATTCTTATTATATGAATTTTGATAGATTTACAACAAAATAATTTAATTTACTAGACGGATACTTTTATTCTATTCTCGGAGACTGCTTTTTTGTTTTGGAAACAATTAAGAACCTATTTCGAAATTATAGTTCAAATTTTCAAATTGATATGTTACTATGCAGTGATAACAAAAGCAAGGGTTTAAATACTACATACTCTTAGTTAAATTATGGAAAGCTTATTTGATTTAGATAAACACGGAAAGAATATCGTGATAGTCTTATTAGGAATGCTAGTTATTGTTTTTATTGCCCTAGTAACTTTGGCATTAAAATTAACTACTGTTCAAACATTAGTCTTAAGCTGGGTTTTGACAACCGTCTATGCTACTTTTGGAATTTTAGTTATAGATCCTAGAGTTAATCCTGTTCAAATAGTCGAAAAAGAAGTTGTAAGAGAGGTATTCGTAGACAGACCTGTAATGGTAGATAGAGAAGTAATAAAAGAAGTACCCATTCAGATTCCCATGGAGAACAAAACAATACAAGTTGTTGAAAAAGAAGTAGAAGTTCCAGTGTATAGAGATAAAATCGTTTACAAAACTGAATATATAGAAAGAGAGAAGAAAAAGCTTAATATTCCTAAATATGAATTTTTAGCTTCAACACAAACAAAAACTTATCATAAAAGAAGTTGTAAATTTAGTAAACTAATCAAAAATAAATACAAAATACAGAGCGATGACAAATCTACATTTAAAAGAAAACACTACAAAGCCTGCAAAGCTTGCCTAGATATAAAGAAAAATAAATAGATAAGACTTCATAAAGTTTATATATTATTATTTGTTGGCCCATAGATGGCAAAAATTTATGCCTCTACAGACTCACACGAGCTAAGAGACTTATTTAGTAGAAAATATACCCTGAGTGACTATGATACCAAAGAAGGTCAAAAACTTGCTTGCGATATTGGATTCAACCCCATGTCTAAAATTGATGTACCAGACGAAAGAGATATTTCTACAGTAGTTTCTGAATTGCTTAAAAACAATCTGTTTGCAACTGTCGATGATGGTAAATCCATTATAAGGTATTGGCCGATAGACTATGAATTTAAAAATAAATTACTTCAAATATCCAGCTTAAAACCATCTCCATTTTATGAATGTATTTTTAGATACTCTATAAACCCAAATAAAATTGATCCATGCAATGGAATTCCAAGAAGAAATAAATTCAATCTGTTTCGCCCCTGGAAATTAAAATTTTAACGTGCGATGTTTAATATCTCAAAAACAATAAAATAATTTATTTTAATTAAATAAGCGAACAATTATATAAAATCTAAAAAAATAACATCCCAAGGATTCCTAAAGATAACTTATTTGTATTCAGCTATTGTGATGGCTTCCCATAATTAAATTATCTTTTTCCGGTTGGATTGTGAAGCCAGTGATATTTTCCCGGTACAAATCCATAATTGAACAACGTCCCACCATTACTGTCTGACATTGGGCGACCAGAATAATTAACCGTCTCTCCTGTTTTTGCAAGAAAAGCACAACTGTCGGCTGCAACAGATGAATTTGCGCCACCGGCTTGTCTTATTATGGCTGCTGCTGCCGAAGCATTAGCTCTTGTAAGTGAAACCCTATTTTCAATTCCCATTCTTAATTTTTACCCCCTTTCATATTTTTTATGCACTCTGTGTATATGTGACCGTCTGGACAAATATATGTAACCTCATAATGATTTGTTCCGTATTTTTTTATATGTCTTGAATGCGTTCCTCTCCAATTACAAATTTTTCTACTTATTTCTTTCCCGGGTTTACCGCAACGTAACTTAAAGAAAGTTCCATGTGCACAATAAGTTTCATTCGTTCTTGTTGATACTACATACTCTTGCGGGCTAGAGGAATCCCTATCCGCGTGAACAACCCGTGCATCCGTTGAATAAATTGCCGAAATTCCGACCAATGTTGCGACTATCCCTCCAAAAAGAAGATTGTCTAATGTTTTCATTTTAATTTTTCCCTCCAGATTTCATAGGCTCTTGTAACTTGTTTATCGGAACGATATATCCATAACCATAATTATATCCACCACACCCGATATATCTAACGTCTCCACTGACCACGGTTTCAGATACTTTTACATTTAATACCCTTATATTACTGGGCGTTCCGTTACATTTACTAATGTTTCTTATCGCGTATTCCACGAATCTATTTTCAAGTTCTTTGTTCATTTTGTTTTTCTCCGTTTGTCTAATATTCAATATGGAATAACATATCTAAATATCTCCCCTCTACTCCGGGGGTGAAATAAGAAGATTTAAATAGTTTAAACTCATTCTGAGTTTATGAAAACGGAATTGCTAGAATCTTTGGGCTTAACAAAGAATGAAAGCATTATTTATTCTACGCTTTTGAGCAGTGGAACTATAAAAGTTTCGGAACTCTTATCGAAATCTAATCTTAATTCTGGGAGGATATACGATACGTTAGAATCTTTAAAAAATAAAGGACTAATTGCAGAATCTTCTGTTAATAATGTTAAATATTTTACTGCATCCCCTCCAGAAGAGCTTGAAGAATACTTCCATAAAAAATTAAATGAGTTTAAAGAGAAAGAAGAAATATTAAAAACAGTTATTAAAGATTTCAAGAAGATAAATCAAACAAACACTGAGGTCTCAAGGTGTGTCATTTATTATGGACTACGTGGAATTAAAACCGCATCCGATGAAGCGTTATCAAAAATGTCTAAAAACGAAGAAATTCTTGAAATGGGGCTTTATGATAAAATAGATAATGAGATAGATAGATTCTGGCTAAATTGGAGTGCAAAAAGAATTGCAAGAGGAATAAAAATGAAACAAATTTTTTCGGATAAGGGAACATTCTATAAATTATCAAAGGGAGAACCGCTAAACAACATAAGAGTTATTGATATAGATGCCCCTTCAATAATAAAAATATTCGGTAAAAATTCTCTTTTAATTTTGGACTATGACAAGCCCCTGAAGTGTATTTTTATAGAAGACATTGGCACTGTAAAGTCTTTTACTGGTTTTTTTAATCAGCTATGGAAATCTGCTAAGTGATTTTATGATTTTTAATCAATAAGCGAACAATTATAAACCACCTTTTCTTCGGCCAAAAATATGAAATCTAAAAAAATAACGTCCTCTAAGAATTCTAAAAATAATTTAGACAAAGAAGAATCCCATAAAAGTGATTTAAAAGTAGTGGAGACATTTTCGAATGAAGACTTAAAAATATTAGAAAAAATTAAAAATAAAGAATTTGAACCTAGACAAATGTTTGAGCTTAAGCTTAAATCAGAGGAAGCGGCAAAACAATCTGAAATCAAAGAGCTAATTTCTTACCCCCTAATTAAAAAAAATCTTACGTATAATTTACCACACCAGCAAGAGGGTGCATTAAAAATTCTTAGAGATTTGGATGGTAGGGCTTTACTCGCAGATGAAGTTGGTTTAGGTAAGACTATTACGGCTGGGATGGTTTTAAAAGAATGCATAGTTAGGGGCTTTGTCAGAAAAGCATTAATTTTAACACCGCCCTCGCTGGTAAGCCAGTGGAAAGACGAGTTGAAGACCAAATTTGATTTAGATTTTACTGAAATATCCAAAGAGGATGAATGGGAAAATGCTGGACTCTCAATTGCATCTATAGATAGAGTTAAGAATTTTAATACAAAAACAAACGAATTTAAACATAATAAAGCACATCAGGTTTATTGGGATATTATAATTATTGATGAGGCTCATAAACTGAAGGATAAGAATACATATCGTTGGAAATTTGTAGATAAACTTCAGAAAAAAAGATTGCTGTTGCTTACTGCAACTCCATTTCAAAATGATTTGATAGAATTGTATAATCTTCTTGCTCTCCTAAAAAGGGGACACCTTGGAACAATAAGTGAATTCCGTTCTAATTTTCTTGTTGATGGAAATGAAAGGCAACCGCTCAATCCAAGAGAATTAAAAAGAAAACTTTCCGAGGTCATGATAAGAAGAAGACGTGACGAAGCTAAAGGTGTGCATTACATGAAAAGAATTCCTAGAATTCAATCTGTTGATTTAACCTATGATGAGAGACATGCCTATGAACAAGTTGTAGATTTGTTGTTTTTACATTATCTTGATTTCAATGGCGTTCCAATAAATACCGTTCTGGCTGCGCACTCTATTTTGCCTAAAATAACTAGTTCTTCAAGATCTTCGATTGAATTTTTAGAAAATTTAATTAACAATTCTAAATATCATACAAGCACAATTGATATTGCAAAAGGAATTTTACAGGATTTCAAAAGTTTGGGAGTAGATACTAAACTAGAAAAACTCGTAGGATTGATAGAAGAAATATCTGCTAGGGATAGGGGGTCTAAGGTTTTGATATATACAAAACACCCAGCTACGATGGAATATATCTCAGAGACACTAAGAAAAAAGAATTTTATTATTACGGAATTTAAGGGTGGATTAACGGCATATGAAAAAACAAAAAGAATAGAAGAGTTTAAAGAAAAAACACAGATTATGGTAAGTACAGAAACTGGTTCTGAGGGTCTCAACTTACAATTCTGTTCAAATATAATTAATTATGATCTACCCTGGAATCCTATGTCAGTAGAACAAAGAATTGGTAGACTTGATAGAATTGGGCAAAAAAAAGATATCTATGTTTATAATTTAGCAACGAAAGGAACGATGGAGGAACATGTTGTAGATCTAATTATTAATAAGATGTGTTGCATTGGATTAATTATGGGAGAGCTTCCTATAATATTATTTAACATGGGTCTAGATTCAACTGGAACTAGCGGCTCTAGCAAGTTTGAAGAAAAACTTATGCATGCATTCTTAGACTCTAGAAATAATCTTGGTAGATTCGCAACTGAAATAGGCAAGGTTGAAAATGAAATAACTAAGGGGATTAAAGATTATGAACAAACTAAAAAAAGAACGTCGGAGCTGCTGGACAAATGAAAGAAACGAATATGTCTAAAAAATTTCTATTGGAATTCTTCAAAGATTGCAAAATAGAAGATGAAAATGAAGTTTTAACGATAAGTAGTATTCCTGTTGATTTTGAAGATTTTGTTGGTAAAAAAGGACCATATAAATTTGTATTTGATGTTAAAACACATGAAAGAGTTAGAGATTCTGAGCCCATAATGCAAGGAAGTTATTTTTTGCTTTCAATAAGGGATTATCTTGAAAATAAGGGTCAAACTAGCCTACTAGAACTTAAAATAGATCCAAAAAAGATTAAGCTTGATAAGAAATTGAAACTATTAAATACTGGGTCGAATTTATTATATGAATTTTCATTTATGTCGAATTATCAATACCTAAACAATAAAAAACAATCCATAAATAAAATTCTAATCAAGGATGGCAAAATCATTGATATTGATATTTCTAAAATTAAAACGCAAAGAGGGGATCAGAAAGACGTTATTATAAATAATTCAACAGAACAATATGAACTTGCTAAAAATAAATTAGAAGAGACAATAAAAAAAGAAATTAAACCAATTAAAGAAAATTTGAAAATTAAACTAAACAAAGAACTTCTTAGAGTCAAAGACCACTATTCAAAAAGAATTAGAGAAAAAGACGAAGAACTAGAAAATTGCGCAAATAAAATAAAAATGCTAGAAAGCAAACGAAAACATACATCCTACGAAAGAGATAGAAATATTCTTGCTAGATTAATTAGAGAGTCTATAGAAAGACTAGATATGCTAAAGAAAAAGGGATATCGGGAAAGGCTTAAAATAGAAGAAGATTTTCAAATTAAAGACGAGGTAGAGAAACATGCACTTTCTATCAAAAACAATTTAATGAACGTAACAATTTATTATTATAAAAATTAAAAAATAGATACCGTCTTTCTAAGGATACCCAGTCATCTACATAATATATATAAACTTCATTAGTATTATTTAGAGTATGAAAAAAACATATTATTTTGGGTTGTTTTTTCTATTTATTCAAATTATTGTTATTTTAAGAAATTATATTATTGGATATAACTACTTTTTTTGGTATTGCGATTTTGCGCCCCTGCTACTTTCAATCTCTTTTTTTATAAATAATAGGGCCGCCGTGAAAGCTATAATTAATTTTGGTCTCATTCCTCAAGTTATTTTTTTAATTGATTTTTTATACATAACCTATGGTAAAATGTCTCCTTTTGGCATTGCGACTAGTTTATTAGAATTCAATGCGTTTTCTATTTATGCCACTATTTTTATTCACCTTACTACAATTTTTGCCCTAATTATTACCCTAAGAGATAAACCCGATAAAAAAACATTACTCTATTCTATATCCATCATATTCTTCATTTATTTTATAACTTTATTATTTACATCTCCATCTGGTGATATAAATTGGGTTTATTCAATCAATATCCCCATAAAGATATTTAATTTTTCAATTCAAAAAATAACCTATGTATGGACCGTTTTAGCATTTTTATTAGTTGTTCTTACACAATGTATTCAATATTTTATTTATAGATTAACCAAAAAGAACATTAAAAGTTATAATTAGTATTTTTTACTCTTAATTAATAATGCTATAATTAATATCACAAAAAAAGCTGCCGTTGCTATATATACAAAAAAATTCTCTTCCGGACTTGGAAAAAATAATAGAACTAACCATCCGACTATAATAACCACTGGGATTAAAAATTTATTTTTCTTAAACGATTGCCCTAAAGTATTCGTCATTCTATCAATATCTGTGTCTCTTAGATTATTAAACCTTCTGATTAATATTTTCATTCGTTGCTTCTTTAGTGCAGGTATAAATCATGCGGTTTTGTTATATCTAAAACTAATATTCTAACCACAGATAAAAAACGTAAAAAATTTTACCGAATAGGTAATAATCTTTTTTATCATCTAAATAATTAGCAAAGTATATTTATAAGTATTTTTATATTCCCCACGTCGTATCAATCCTACGTTTTATCAAAGCAATCGCTTGCAAAATAGATTTTTCCTCTGAATTAACTAAATCCTTATATTCCTTAAATTTTCTAAACTGAAACTCAGACAATTGACTATACAAATATTCTCCAACCGTAATTTCCCTCTCAAAATTCAATCCAGGAATTGAAATTGCCAATTCTTTTCCTTTCTCCGCTTTCTCAACGGGTGTTTTATCTTCCTGCAAACTCTTTACTCTTCCAATCTTCTTATCTTGATTATTTATCAGTTCAACATCTTTTTTCAAAATACCAGACTCAATTCTAACTCCAAAAATCGCAGGATTAGTATTTCTAAAACAGAAATCAAGTACGGAAATTTTAACAAGTCCAGGTAGCTCTTCTAGTTTAGCTCGTTCAATCTCAATCTGCTTCTTCTGTCTCCATTCTTCGAAGTCTTCAATTAATTTATAGACGACTGCATTCGAAAATATTTTAACATTTTTCTTTTCTTCTAACGTAATCTCTTCTGCAATTTCAGAGTTAAACCCCAATATGATCCTATCTTCTTCTGG